>Ga0272443_10001319_pt1 | contig 37321 bp, 33 predicted proteins | sample SSMAcet12_FD_193581 | JGI IMG/M metagenome (GOLD analysis project Ga0272443, IMG submission 193581) | Marine sediment archaeal communities from Little Sippewissett salt marsh, Falmouth, MA, United States - SSM-Acet-12 | ecosystem: Environmental > Aquatic > Marine > Wetlands > Sediment ...
TGTCAGCGATCAGTCCGTCAATACCTGAACCGGTGATCGGGACAAAATGCACTTTGCGTGAACCGGAAACGGCCTCTTTAAGCATTTCACTCGGATGTCCCACAGTAGAAAAGAAGGCATCGATGCGGTTATCCTGGAGATGTTGGGGGGCCTTAGGGGCTCCTATTTTCTCAGGGAAAATATCTGTTCTCGGATTGAGCCCCACGGATTCGAGGGCATTAATGGCATTCTGGTATCCGCCGGAACCCGGGAGCCCCAGGTTGACCCGCTGCCCCTCGAGATCCAAAATGGTTTCTATGCCGGCATCAACCGCAGCCACCAGGCACACCGATTCATGGTGTAGGCTAAAGACGGCACGCAGGTCCTTCTGGGGCCCCTTTTTCTTCCATTTAGCCTGTCCATGGACCGCTTGATACTGCACATCGGATTGCATGAGGCCAAATTCCAGGTAACCTGCCAGGACAGCATTTGCATTAAAAACAGAACCGCTGGTGAGTTCCACCGCAGCTCGGACTCCGTAAACATCGCGTTTGCTATTGATCATCTTCGCAATAATCAAACCGGCTGGATAGTACACACCAGTAATATCGCCGGAACCGATGGTTGCAAATTGTGGCTGGGCATGAAGCCGCGGAGGCATCATGTTGAAGAATACGATTGCCCACAAAAGTGCGGCAATCCAATTCATTCTTATTCTCTTGTCTTTTAGAGAAAACATCAGACCTCGGCGGTTATGAAATTAAGGGCCCTCTTGAAGTCCATCACTCCCTCGTAGGATATCGCTCTGGAGAGGGGTCTCCTTACTCCCTAATATTTCGAAATCAAATATACTGGGCGTTTCCCAATGGAGGAACCTGACCTCTTGCAGTGAAGTTGGCCCTGTTTCAAGAAAAATAACGGCACGTAACCCGTCCGTAAAGTAAGGATCGCCGGTGAGGTTTGCCCTAGGTTTAGAAGGTGTGGCTCGGCCGACACCCTCCACAAAACCCACTTGAGTAAGCGTCTGTGAAAACAGTAAATCCTCAACAAGCGCATTACGGGCCTCGTCTACATCGGGATCGATCTTGTGTGTCACAGGCGGCCAGGCTTTCGTGGTGAAGCGGATCCCGATATCGCGACTGACCTGACCGATAAAGACGGGTTTGCCCTCAAACCGCATGGGACTGTGCCATAAACGCAAGTGGTTCCGTTCGTGAATGTTGTGCCGTGGTTTCTGACGGGCAAAATCCTGGTGACGTCCGTAGAGATAAAGAGAGCTTACAGGAGAATATCTGTATCGGGAACCAAAAAGATAGGACTTTATGGTTTTCAATGCAGCCGATGTGTAGGTCTCTTCAGCGGGAAGCCAACCACGCCGCGCGAAACCGGCGGCGATATCATCAAAACTTCCGACAACCACGAGGTTGAGGGGATCCCCGAATGTTGTTCCCTCATCGTTGGTGGTACAGCAGGGTAAGCTTTCAAGGGCCTCTCTTAATTCATCCGTACTTAACTCGACGATGTCTTGCTCGGAATAGAGGCTGTCAAAATCCACCCGCTGATAGTCGACCCGCATACCCGGGACCTTGACAAAAAAGGTGAAAAATTTAACCTCCTGAGGTGCAATGAGGTCTACCTGCACCACTTTTTCTCCCTCATCAAGGTTCGTAAAAATGAAACCCGAAACCGCCGTGTGGGGCGGGATGGGATTTCGAAAATTCATCGCTCTGAAATAGTTTTCCATCTCTTTCTGTTCGCTTTGACTGAAGCTACCGTGGACAGCATAAGCAGCCTCAATCGGGGAAAAATAATTCGGGTCTGCTGCAATAGAAATGAGGCTATAGATTTTGTTGCTGTGATTTTCCACTTGTATCCATATTGGCTGAATCTCTTCTCTGGCCAAATCTACCCCAAAGATAGCCCCGGCTTCTTTACCGCTTGGCACGGCGGTCGTCACACGAACATCTTTGTCATATAGGGATTGCGAACGATCACGAAACCTCACTTCGTTAATCGATTTTGGGGTGAAAGGGGAGCGACTTCGGGGCGTCCCACAACCGACAAAGGCCATCACGAACAGTAAGGTCAGGACGATACTGAAAGCATTTGTGATACCGACGATCGGCTTATGCCGATTATTTAAATTTCTTAACCGCATCGTTGTAAGCTTTGTGCAAATCCTCGTATGCTTTGGTGAAACCCTGCTTTGTGTCTTCCCATGCGTCCACGGAAGGATTTGGTTTGTGCCAAAACCGATCGTCCAGATTTGGGGGTGGACAAAAAGCGCGAGTCGCTGCCATTGGGCCGAATTCGAAACGACCGCTCATACCGTCGGCGCTCGGCTCGCTGAACCAGGTAACGCTACCGCGATTGCAGTCGGGACGCATGCTAACCGTGCCATCAACATTCAGCCGCATAGTGAAAAGGGATGGATCTTCAGGGCGAAAAGAGGTGTCGTTCATGTACTGGATCTCCAACACCCGCCATTATGTTCAGCGGCCTGGTGACGAAAAACAATGAGAACATCTCCACTGATTACTCCTGTAAAATCCAGGTAGGATGTTTTGTGTGGAGCGGTAGATGAAAACCAGGAAGTTGCGAATGAATTCGCCAAAGCGTGGCTATCAACGAATCCAAGGAAAAAATTTTAATCAGCAGCAACGGAATCCAAAGCATAGCTATAGCTATCGGCTATCCCCCAGAGCTATCGCCGATTTCACCGGTGGTATGGTCCCAAGCGTATTGTTATTCAAATCAATCTACTAACAATTTATCCAATCGTTTACGAACTGCTGTGTAGTATGTCTTCCATAAAATCATTCTTGGCGTCCGAAACTCTTTGAAATCTGCATCAATGTCGTCATCGTCTTCGAGCACCATTTCTGTGCCGACGTTGTCGTAGAACAAAATACCTGGCGTCTTGTCAAGGCTGTACCGGGATTCTAGCATATTCGCTGTCATCTCGTCAGGTTTTCCCTGCTCTTGAACCTTAACGCGTCCAAAACACAGCTTGTCACTATAATGAGGAGCGACGTACCTTATCAGCGTCGCAAGTCTTTGCGATGGGTTATGAAAGTTAGAATAGAAAAAAACGACCAATGGTTTATCTCTACCATGCACATTGATCCAATAATTATCAATAGCAAATGTATCGATTGATAAATTTTCCAGAATGCTGTCTACTGGTAATTTTGCTAATTCACGCACTTCATTCATATTAATATCATTTTCGGCTTGTACTTGAAAACAAAATACCAGGAGGCCAATAAGCGTTGAGCAATAAAAGGGCTTTCTCATTTCTCTCCTGCATCTCAGGTGAACCTGCGTTTGCAGGTCCATCATGAACGGCATATCTTGTCCTGGCACGCATTTTTTAAAACAAAATGCATACCCAGGACAAGGATCAAGGAAATTTTGACCGTAGAGAATCCCTATCACTTAATAGGTTCAAAGCTGAACTTTTGTCCGGCAATTGCCGCCTCATACATCAGGCCACCCTTTGTATGGACAAAGATGGCCATTCCCTTATGATACTTTGTTTCGGCATGGGCCCCCGTTTTTGGTCCAGCGCTCGCACCTGCTGTGACCCCCGTTGATCCGGCCTGCCCTTGAACCCCCGCGGTAATCGCCACGGCTGATGCCTGGGCATCAAATGCAAATTGCCCGCTGGTAAATTCATCGTAGGCGCGCTTGTCCTGAAAAAATATGACCTGACTGAAAGCCTGGCCCCCTGCCTGAAGACCGATGGAGACCTTCGCCAATTTGGTTGTGCCGGTCACCTTACCCCCCCGGTAGACCTGACCCTTTCCATAGGCACCGCCAATTCCAAGACCGCCCTTGCCGACGGTCGGGAAAACGGCATATCCATAAGCATTCTTAAAATACGGCTGGACTTGGGGCGATTGCTTAAATTTGTTGATGGTGCTTGAATAGTCTTCTACTGCAAATACAACAGAACTGGTTAAAATCAATACGATAATTCCAAAAACTAATGATCCAAAAAAACTAAGCTTTTTCATGTCCTCCTCCTTCTTTTTAAGGGTTACAAGTTATAGCTCAAACAGCTAGTAAAAACTTAAAAACGACTTCCTCATAGTCTTCAAGCCCTAATTAAACACTCATTACGGAAAAACTAGCTTCCAATCCTTTTTCATATCGACAACAGTCCAGCCTTTGGCCCCGGCCTCGTCAAGGGCTTTATCCAAGCGGCCGATATGCGATTTTCGATCATACGCCCATTCCCTTTCAGAATCGGTGTGATGAACGATGAGACCGAAGCGCATCCCCGGCCCGGCGGTGGTCCATTGGAGCATCTGCAGGTCGCCGTCTGAGTTGCCGAACGCCGCGACCGGGCGGCGGCCAATGTGCGAGTTGATGCCAACCGGTTTGCCAGCCTTGTCGTCGATAAAGTTAATTTCGGGCAAACGCACCAGCACGGGTTTACCGTCACGCATCTCGAACTTGGTCTTGATGCTGCTGCCGATCACCTGTTCGGGCGGAATGCCGTAAACCTTTTCCGTCCAAGGGCGCATAAATTCGATGCCGCCACCGGACACGATAAAGGTCTTGAAATCATTGGAACGTAGGTGTGTCAGAATTTCCAACATCGGCTGATAGACCATGTCGGTATAGAGCTTGCCAGTCTTCGGATGCTTGGCCGTGGCAATCCAGTCCCCGACGATTTTTTCGAACGCCGTGGTCGTCATGCCGGCGTGGGTCGCCATGACGATTTCGAGGATGGCTTTTTCGCCTCCGGCCAGCGCCTGTTTCACGTCCCCCTTTAGCAGCGACGCAAACGGTTCCTGGGTCTTCCATTCCGGATGTTTAGGCGATAGAGTCTTGACACGGTCCAGAGCAAAGAACAACTGGAAATACATCGGATGCTCCGCCCACAACGTACCGTCGTTGTCAAACACGGCAATGCGTTCGGGCGGAGGCACGAAGGTTGGCGAATCTTGCTCGGTGACCTTTTCGACGAAGGTGAGGATGGCCTTTTTCGGCGCGTTGTCGTTCCACGACGGCAACGGATCTACTGCGGCCTGAGCAACGATGGCAGACATGGCGATTACGAGAACGCTGAACAAGCAAAGAATACGTTCTATCATAGTGGCTCCTTTCACAATGGAAAAAGCGGGACACCCCGTGTGGGCGCCCCGCCGCAATGATGCGATTACTTGCCGCCAATGGTCATGTTTTTGATCTGTGCTTCAAGGGTGCTCAGACTCCAGTCGCCAGGCGTCTGGCTCGGCGGAAAGTCCTTCATGGTCAGGAGGAACTTGCTGGCGACGACCTGCATCGGACCAAGGATATAGGCGCGGTCGATCACCCAGTCGTGGTAGGTGTTCGAGTTGTGCTGTGCCTTCTCGAACGGGTCACGTCTGAGATTGAACACCAGCGGAAGGCGCAGCTGGATGAACGGTTCACGCCAGACTTGCAACTGATGAGCCCTGTTCTCCAGATACACCGCCTTCCAGTCACCGACGCGGATGGCGCAAACCTCGCCCCCGTCGGTCACATAGATGAATTCCTTGCGCGGGCTGGCGGCCTGATCCTCGTAGATGGTTTCAAACGTGCCGGCCATGGACAGGTAATCCAGCATGTTGTAGCCGTCGATGAAGTTCTTGTAGCTCCGCCCGTTCAACTCGACGCCCGCCTTCAGCTTCTCCTTGATATCCGGCGCTCCGGCGGCGGCGGCGAAGGTAGGCAGCCAGTCTTCGTGGGCAACGATGCCGTTGACGGTCGCGCCCGCAGGGAACTTGCCCGGCCAGCGGACGAACGCCGGCACGCGGAACGCACCCTCCCAGTTGGAGTTCTTCTCATTGCGGAACGGCGTGTTGGCGGCGTCCGGCCAGGTGTTGTAGTGCGGGCCGTTGTCCGTCGAGTAGAGCACAATAGTGTTCTCGGCGATGCCGAGTTCGTCCAGTAGTTTCAGCAGCTCGCCCACGTGCATGTCATGCTCGACCATGCCGTCGTGGTATTCGTCGGAGTTGGGACCGGCAAGGTTCTTGTACGCTTCCTTTACGTGCGTTCGGAAATGCATGCGAGTGGCGTTCCACCAGCACATCCATGGCTCGTCGGCCCCGTGCTTGCGGTTGATAAAGTCTTTGGCAGCGGCGAGGGTTTCTTCGTCGATCGTCTCCATCCGCTTCTTGGTCAGCGGGCCGGTGTCTTCAATCTCCTGCTTGCCGTCGGGCAGGGCCTTGGATTTGATCACGCCGCGAGGACCGAACTGCTCCCGGAACGTCTTGCCATTGGCCAGTTTTAGGTCACCGGGGTAGTCGCGGTTCTCCGGCTCCTCTTCAGCGTTGAGGTGGTAGAGGTTGCCCATGAATTCGTCGAACCCGTGCATGGTGGGCAGGTGCTCATCGCGGTCACCCTGGTGGTTTTTTCCAAACTGGCCGGTGGCGTAGCCCTGCGCCTTGAGAACGGTGGCGAACGTGACGTCGGTCTTCTGCCAGCCCTGCTCTGCGTTGGGCATGCCGACCTTGGTCATGCCGGTGCGGACCGGCACGCTGCCGTTGAGGAACGCGGCCCGACCGGCGGTGCAGGACTGCTGACCGTAGTAGTCGGTGAAACTGATGCCCTCTTTGGCGATGCGGTCGATGTTCGGCGTGCGGTAGCCCATCATGCCGCGGTTGTTGTGGCTGATGTTCCATGTGCCAATATCATCACCCCAGATGACCAGAATATTTGGCTTGGCCGTCTCGGCAGCAAACGCCTGACCCGCAATCCATGTCACAGTTAGCAAACCGGCTACCACCCAAATGAACGTGGCCTTGGTAAGCCTTGCATTTTTCATTGTTTTCTCCTTGTTATCAAATAGTTGCCATATCGTAATGGTGGCATTCAGCCCCCGCTGGCATTAAAAGAAATCTATAGTGTGACAAATTGTCATTGTGTTTTGTCGTTTGGATTGATGACACCCCCAAACCTTTAATAATATCGGACACAAACAGTAGAAATAGCTGTATCAACACAGGGAATTTTCGGGGGTGCCATGTATTCCAAACAGAAGTACAGCGGTGATCTTTAACTGTACGCCTATATTTCTGTTACCCTAATTGATCCTTAGCTCAATTGAGGTGTTAACTTACTTAGGGCTTTTTTACGCTAATCTCGACACGCCGGTTTTTGGCCCGTCCCTCTGCCGTATCGTTATCCGCCACTGGATTGTCCTTGCCATACCAACCCAGGACCAGACGAGAAACATCAATGTTCGCGTTCTCTACCAGGTAATCCCGAACACTTTCAGCCCGCTTCCGGGACAATTCCAGATTGTATTCCCTTGTGTAGGTGTTGTCCGCATATCCCGCAAGAACCGCATAGGTCTCTGAGTTGTCATTCATAAACCTGCCCACCGCATCCAACTCACTATGGTATTCTTCGCGAATATCCGCCTCGCTGGAATCAAACCGGATATCATCCACTTTAAAGCCCACCACTTGGCCGACCACCTCAGTCTCCATGACCGTCTCGGTCGTCACCACTTCATAGGATTTGACCACATACAGGGCATCCGTCACATACTCGGGCCGCTGGTATACCGCATCAAAGGGAACCACCCGGGAGCACTGATTTACGGCGGCGATGTCATCCAGGGTCTTTTTGGCCTCGGGTGTCTTGGCCGAGCTGAAGATATAAAAGCACACATCGTACTTGTTTGCGATCTTCTGTGCCTCGGGGACCGGTTCTACTTCAAAATATTTCCGGAGCGTATACCTACCGTCCGAAAACAGAAAGACCACGGTTCGGCCCGATAGCCCTGACAGGATCTTGTCAAGCTTCTGAAACGCTTCTCCTAAGGGGGTGGGGTCCTGCGTCGCCTTTTCCTTATAAGCGCCGGCCGTTGCCGAGGGCAGCTTGTCGATGGCTGCGTTTGCCTGCACTTTGAAATAGGGCTGCATATCCAGGTAGGTCTTAAAGGGGGTGTATGTGTACAGACCCGCATTCCAGTCCAGGTCGGGAAGGAGCTGGTTTCTCTCTTTGAGGATCTGTCTGGCCACCTCAACCTGCTTCATCCCCGTGTCCTTGTAGGGTTCTCCCATGGAGCCGGAAGAATCAAACAGGATGATAAAATTATCCGCGGTTTTCACATACTTTTCTTCCAAGCTCACTGTTTCGATAGTTTTTGGTTTTTCAATCACTTTCTCTTCCACCACGGCTTGCGCAGCCAAAGCTTGGGTTGCAATGAGGCCTGACAAAATCAGACCTAAAATCATTACCAGCATTCCTAATTTGTGTTTCATGACATTACCTCCTCATTCTGGGTTGAGATATTATTGTTTAAAAAATCCACGTTGCCAAATCCTTCCGGTCAACTATCACCTCCTTTCAAATTGAGCGATTCATACTTCTCCTGTAACAGCAATAAGCCAAGCCTTGCCCAAATATCTCCGAATAAAATTATTGTGTAAAACCTGAATCTTGCACCAACTATTTGCTACGGCCTGAAGCGCTTTGCCTTTAGACACCGGTTTGCCGGAGCCCTCACCGGCCACTGTATCAGAGTCAAAAATGAAAAATCCGGTCATCGCTAAACCGACTTTCATAAATACAGAGCGGTTCATACCATTATGAAATATTTTATTTTTTTCCACCTCTTTAAATTATTGGGTATACTGAATCATATCTGATCTTTCCGGACTCACCGGGTCGATTTTCTGAAAAAGACCACTTTAAACGTCTGCTGTATGGCGGCTTGATAGTAAAAACCGGCTAGCGCATCTTTCTCGGCATAATAATAAAGCGTGTAGGTCGATCCCGGATATCCCTTGTCCTGCAGTTCGATAAAGAGTTTTATCAGACCTTTCCAGAGCGAAACCCTTGCTTTCGCGATATGGATTTCACTGGGATTATAATAGCCCGCATCGACCGACCCATCAGGATTGACATCACGGACATGGACAAGATAACCGCCGTCCGGTCTGACCCATTCACCCACAATCACCTCAAAATCAGGCTTTCCGACAGATAGTGCTGTGTCTCTCAATGAAAAACAGACCATACATGCCAGGATTATTATCAAAGCACCTAACTCTATTTTATTTCTTGTCATATTGATGGCTTTCGGCTTCTCTTTGGAAACCGGCTTATGGGGATCTCCCGAATACTTTTCTCAACCGGCCTCAGTTTAGGGGCTATTCAAGAAATCGAGACAGGGCTGTTTCAGCCTCTTGTTTTAAAGTTGCCTGTTGGTCTTGGGAAATATCTGAAGACAAAGACATCAACTTTTGTTTTCCCCAGTTGCGACAATAGGTCGAGGGAATCATACCGTATGCATAGGCGCCGGTATGTGTTTCGTGCTTTTCCAGATAACAGCTGACAATCATCGCAGCGTAAAAATCATAAAAGGCTTTTTCAGTGGACCCCGTTACCCTGTAGGCCTCTCCACGAAAATGATACGAACGAAACAATTCCCTGTCGTTTTCCGGATTTTTTATGGCCTGTGTATAATACTCAATAGCTTCTGCATACCGGCCTGCATCATGAAAATATCGCGCCTGTTCATAAGGACTTTTTGTAGCACAGGCCGCCAACATGATCATGCTCAGAAGAAAAAAACCTGCATTACGTAACCACATCATGCGTTCCTCCCTAAACATCTGTCTGATAAAGTGCACGATTTATAATTGAGTCTGACCTAGATGCCTATTTAACCCCCTTGTTTATGATCACGCGCCAAGGCCCATTTAATGGTGTCCAATAACGCCTGACCATCCAAAGGTTTTCTGAAATAGCCGGCAGCACCGGCCTTTTTGGCCCTCTCTCGTGTTTCCGGTGAATCAAAACCTGTGATAAAGATCACAGGCAAATGAGACCCCCTGGTACGAAGTTCTTTTTGGAGTTCCAGGCCGCTCATGCCTTGCAGTGTTATGTCCACAATCATACAGGCATTCTGACTAACTGTTTCGAAATCGAGGAACTCCTGCGCCGATGCGAAGGTCCGCACTTTCATGCCCGCAGAACGGATCAGCCTTTCCATGGCACGACGAACCGACGCATCATCGTCAACAATATAGATCTCTGGCGGCATGTATCCTCCCTACCCTTTCACTGATTTAGGTTCGGTTCCTTTTGACGCTTTAAAAAAATATATTCTCTTTAAAAGGCAAAAGATATTGGACTTTAGTCCTATATGACATTACAAATTGGTGAAGAGATCGTAAAATTACCTTGACACTGAAAAGAGGTGCCTTTCACATACTTTTTTTTGTTGACAATTAAAATTTTATAAAGTATAAATAGTTAACAATAATGTTTATTTAGTGTACCCGATGAAGCTACAGGAACTAAAAAAAATCCAGAGGCTCTGTTTCGGTTACGAAGATATCGCCAAAGTCTTCGGAATAAGCCCAGCCTCGGCCAAAGTGACTGCCAGTCGTTATGTCAGGCAAGGTCTGTTGCTGAGAATTAAGAAAAATGTCTACGTGCGGCGGGACGTGTGGGATGCTTCAGGAATGGAGGAAAAATTTTTATTTGCCAACCTGGTGCAGGTTCCCTCATACATATCGCTCATGACCGCCTTGGCATACTATGAGGCAACGACCCAGGTGCTAAGAGATTATTTTGAATCTGTGGCGATAAAAAGAACTAAAGAAATCGATTTAAAAGGCTCGGTCTTTCGATATACAAAAGTCGCCAGCGGTCTATATTTCGGGTTTAAGAAAGAAAAGGGGTTTTTCATTGCAACTCCTGAAAAGGCTTTTCTGGACGCATTTTACCTGATGTCTTACGGTCGCTACTCCCTTGATATCTCCGCGTTGGATGAAATGAAACTTGACAGGGACGAAGTAAATCGGTTGAGTAAAAAATTTCCCTTGAGAACACGGAAAATGTTAAAGAAATATGGATATCTTAAGACAGCATGAAATATTCGAAATTGAAGTCCTTGAAGGAATGAATAGCGCCAAATTGCTTGATCCCCTTGTCTTCGGTGGTGGATCAATGCTGAGACTCTGCCATGAATTGAACAGGTATTCGGTTGATCTGGATTTCTGGTTTGTTAAAGCAGTACCGCAGGATGATTTTTTTGATAAATGTGGAGAAGCCTTCGAAAAATACTACGAAATTACTGATGCACAGATGAAGCACTACACGATCCTGTTCGAATTGCGGTCTGCCCAATACCCAAAGCGACTAAAGATTGAAATACGGCGGGAATGGAAAGACTGCGACTATCAACAAAATATTGCCTTCACCAGATTCAGCACGAGACAGGTCCTTCTTAAGACCCATACGCTGGATCAGACCATGGAAAATAAAATAAAAGCGTTTCTTGACCGAGGAGAGATCAGGGACTGCTTTGATATCGAGTTTTTGATTCGCAGGGGAGTTGCAATTCTTTTTAGAGATAAAGAACAATTTATTGCCTTTCAGAAAAAGGTGGGTCTCCTGAAAGGCAGGGATTTCAAAGTCAAACTCGGCTCAATCCTTGAGGACGATATTCGGGAATATTATGTGACAAACAGGTTCCGATTTCTCCAAGAGAAACTGGCCTCAATAAGCTTATAACTTCAGACACTTTAGCTCACTTCCAACTTTAGGCACTTTACACCGCAGCCGGCGCAATACCCGCCTTCTCGGCCAGGCGAACGAGTTCGGCTACCGAATCCACTGCCAGCTTCTCCATGACCCTTCCCCGGTGAACCTTTACTGTTTTCTCGCTGATATTCAGGTCGTAGGCGATCTGCTTGTTCAACATGCCCGTAATCACATAGGTGAGGATCTCGTATTCACGGGGGGTGAGGGATCGAACCCGCCCAAGAATGCTTTTCCTTTCATTCATTGCACGGCGGTGCGTCATATCTTTGTCGAGAGCCTCCCGCACCGCCCTTACAAAATCTTCTTCGTCAAATGGTTTGGTCAGAAAATCAATCGCCCCTTTTTTCATGGCCTTCACACTCGTGGGTATGTCACCATGGCCTGTAATAAAGACGATAGGCATGACATAATCTCTCTGCTCCAATTGCTTCTGCAAGTCGAGTCCGTCCAGGCCGGGCATTTTTACGTCCAGGACCAGGCAGGCCGGGCCGTGACAATCGGTGGCGTTTTGAAGAAACTCTTCTGCAGACCCGAAGGTTTGCACTTGATAACCCATCGATCTAAGCAAACGCCCCAGACCTTTTCTAACGGAAGGGTCGTCATCGACGACAAATATGTTTGGTAAAGAATTATCCATCCCTATCCACTCAAGCGTAAGCTAAAAAAGAATATGGCGCCTCCCTCGGGTCGATTTTCAGCCCAGAGGCGCCCCCCAAGTCTCTGGGCAATGGAGCGGCATATGGAGAGACCAATCCCCAGTCCTCCCTTTTTGGTGGTCTCAAAAGAATCGAATATGGTGTTGAGTTGATCCGGTTTTATCCCTGGGCCGGAGTCACTCACGCTCAAGAGGACCTCTTTGTTATCCCCAAACCGGGTTGATACGATGACTTCAGGTGTGGATATGTGATGTCCTTTTAGGGCCTCTAAGGCATTCATCACCAGATTAAGGATTACCTGTTGGATCTGAATTCGATCACCATTCACCGGCGGAATATCGGGTTGCAGATCCTCATAAATCACTAAATTACTATTGAGGGCCTCACTTTTTACAAGAAGCAAGACTTCTCTAGCGGTCTCATTGAGGTCGATCTCCTGGAGCTTCAGATCGTATTTTCCCACAATATTTCGAATACTGTGAACCATCTCACCGGCGCGTTTGTCATCGGAGATAATATCACGGAGTGCTTCCTTAACCTCCTCCAGCTCCTGCGGATCTCTATTCATCAATCGAAGCGAGGCCTGGGCGTTGCTGAGGATGGCGGCCAGGGGTTGATTGATCTCGTGGGCGATGCCGGCGGTGAGCACGCCCATCATATTCACGCGGTCCATTCGGGAAAGTTCACTCCGCAGCCGCTCTGCCTCTGTTTCCATCTCCCTTATATCCGTGATATCCTGCACCGTACCGATCATTCGCGAGGCTTTGCCCGTATTATCATCAAAAATCACCTGAGCCCGTTCACGGACAATCCGTTCCGATCCATCCGGCCTTTTGATCCGATGCACGATGTTGTAAACTGCTGAAGGATCGTCAAGCGACCGATTGACAGCTGCCTTGACATCCTCACGGTCCTCAGGATGCACACATTGGAGAAAGGTTTCATAGGTCGCGCCGAAGGTATGCGATGAAAGACCAAATATTCGATAGACCTCATCTGACCACTTGAGTTTATTGGTCAGAATATCCCAGTCCCAACTGCCCAGACGCGCAATCCTCTGGGCGTCCTCCAGCATCTCGTCTTTTCTTTGAAGCTCTTCCTCCGCCACCTTTCTGCTGGTTATATCACGATTGCTGGCACGAAAACCAAGGAATGTCCCTTTGGCATCATGCACCGGTTGGCAGGCATGTTCGATCCAGCGGACCTCACCCTCTCTGGTGCGAATGCGAAAAGCAATTATTAAAGGCGCGGGTTTTGACGTTGCTTGATGTGTGTGAGCAGCCCACACCCTTTTGTCCTCACTCAATATGATTTCATGTATCAGATCAGGATGTTTTTCAAATGCTTCAGGAGGGTAACCCGAGATTCTTTCACAGGAAGGTGACACATAGAGCATCTCCCCTTTGGGACTTTCCCAGTATTCCCAATCATAGGTAAAATCGGCCATCATTCGATAGCGCTGTTCCGCTGCTTTCAGCTTTTGTTCGGTGGCTCTGATTTCAGTGATGTCCACCCCCGTGCGCCAAGCCCTGAAAAAGCACCCATCTTTGATGATGCCAACCACATCGTTAAGAAGGATTCTTTCCGTGCCGGTGGGATAAACCTCAATTGACTCCACATGAGTCAAATTGTAATTTGCTCGAATCAACCGCTTGAGCTGCGTAACGTTTTCGGGTAATTCACGGGGCATGATTTTAGATAGATATAATCCCTTCATATCCGCGCCCCGTCCAAAACCGGCAATTTTTGCATAGGTATCATTGGCTTCAGCAATAGAAGCGTGTCGGTATATGAGATCCAGTTGATCGTTTATGGGGAGGCCGATGTCAATGGGCTGCTCCACTTCGAAACAATAAATGGCTACCGCGCTATTTTCAATCAAACTCTGGATACGTTCTGCGTTTCTTTGAAGGTCTGATTTTTCTTTTTTGTTGACCATTAAATTCTTCACCCTGATTCGTGTCCCGATGCGGTAAATTCATCATTATGACGTTACTACAGTATGCGTAAAGAAGACAATTAACCCCAACGTTGCATAAATATTTGGTCCAAAAGCGCTTCGCTCGGGCTATATCAGGCCATCAAGAAACGATTGCCTATTTTCAAGACCTCACCGTATGTTCAATACGCTTTCGTCCTTGAAAATGCTCAATCGCCCTTTGTTGACCCAATCTATACCGTTTTGAACTCAAATTTTATGCAACGTTGAGGTAAAGAGAAGGATCCGGGACTGTGTTATAATCAGAAACCTATCCATATTGTCAAAAACCTATTTTAATTCGCCAGAGGCGGACGATTCCGCCACAATACCGGCGGACGAGTCTGCCACAATGCCGGCGGACGAGGGTTAATCCCCCGCCGCTTGCGGCGTTTCATTGCCTTTTATAGATACCCCGCTGCTCTGCGGCGGGGTAGTTCATTCCAAATGAAGTTGGCCAATGCAACCAAAAAATTTACATACCCTTTTTTAAAATATTGTGTTAAAAACCATTATATTGATAATTGATCACTTCAATTGATTGTATTTGTTCAATTTAGATATAAATAACTGATTTCTGGTGACATATTCAAGTATTTTTTCGAAAAAATGAACCATGCAAAAAAACAGGGTGACTCCAGACAAACTGACCCTCTTTCAGCGCATCCGGTATTCTATCTTCCCTGGGTTGCGTAGACCGTTAAAAGATCGAGGCGACTATCGACGGGTTTTCAACAGCCTCCTACTTCATTTCCGTCCCCGCACCGTTCAGCAACGAACGCTCAGATTCACCCTGACCTGGGGTCTTGGCGGTATGGCTGTTGTGTTGATTTTACTCCTTTTCGGAACGGGTATCCTGATGAAATTTGTTTATCAGCCGTTTCCGGACAAGGCCTATGAGTCCATTCTTCATCTGCAACAAAACGTCACATTCGGCCAATTCATCCGAAATATTCACCACTGGAGCGGAAATATCCTCTTAATCGTCGTTTTTCTCCACTTTATGCGGGTATTCTTTACAGGTGCCTTCCACCCACCACGCCAATTCAACTGGATCATCGGTCTCTGTCTCTTCTTGGTCGTGCTTTTGTCGAATTTTACCGGATACCTGCTTCCCTGGGATCAACTCTCCTTCTGGGCTATCACCATCTGCACCGGCATGCTGGAATACATTCCCGTCGTGGGTCTATATCTCCAAAGACTGATTCGAGGCGGCTCCGAGGTGGGTGTTGCTACGCTCTCCAATTTTTATGTCATACATACGGCGATTTTTCCGGTCGTTTTCATTACGCTGATGCCCTTTCACTTCTGGCGCATCCGCAAAGCAGGTGGGCTTGTCGTTCCTCGATCCCCAGAGGAAGACCCCGAAACCTCAGGAGTACGTGTCCCCGGCATTCCCGATCTGATCCTCAGAGAAGTCACGGTGGCTATGGTTTTGATCGCAATCATCCTGATGATTTCGGTCTTCTTTAACGCACCTCTTGAGGACAAGGCGAATCCGGGACTAAGCCCAAATCCGACAAAGGCCCCTTGGTACTTCATGGGCTTTCAGGAAATCCTCCTGCACCTGCACCCCTTCATGGCCCTGTTCCTTATCCCTGTTCTCATGATCCTGGCCCTGGTAAGTGTCCCCTATCTCCAATATCCTTCCAGCACAGAAGGGGTGTGGTTTGCCTCTGCGAGCGGACGCCGTTCAGCACGTGATGCCGCTTTTTTTGCCCTGATTGCCACATTCAGCGGAATTCTCCTGGACGAATACGTGGCCGACTTCAGCGCATGGATGCCGGACGTGCCCCCCGTTATCAGCAATGGCGTGGTTCCGTTTATGATTATCCTGTTCGTTTTCTGCGTGGTGCATCTTTTTCTCAAACGCAGACAAACTGCCAATAAAAATGAGTCTGTTCAGATGATTTTCGTATTTTTTCTGACTGCATTCATCATTCTGACCTTCACCGGGATATGGTTCCGGGGTTCCGGGATGAGGTTGGTGTGGCCGTGGATGTGATGAGGGGTTTTGCTTTGTCGATGAAAAAAAAAGAAGTTAAGAAAAACAAGCCATCTCTTTCGGAACCCGCCAGAAGATCGTTTTTAAACAAGCTGTTGGTGGGTCTGGGTATTATCGCCATTCTTGAATTTGCCGGTCTTGTCATGGCTTATCTTCGCCCGAAGAAGAGGCAGACAACATCAGGAGACATTGAGACTATTGTTGTGGCAGGCCATGTGGAAAGTTTCCCCGTCAACTCGGTAACAGCATTTGTTCGGGGGAAATTTTACCTCTGCAGAATGGAGGACGGCGGCTTCCTGGCTGTGTCCCGAAAATGCACCCATCTGGGGTGTACGGTACCTTGGGTAGATAAAGAGAAAAAGTTTGCATGCCCCTGCCACGGTTCCACATTTGATATCACAGGTGAAGTCATCAGCCCGCCTGCGTCTCGTGCTCTGGACATCTATCCCCTGTTCATTGAGAACCAGATGGTGAAGGTGAATACGGGTAAGCAAATCAAACGCAGCGGATTTCGTAAGGACCAAGCGGTATACCCAAAAAAGGCTTAACTATGAAGGGTTGGAAAATCACAAGCATCATTGCAACCATGGTCATTATTCTTTCGATCCCTCTGTACCTTCTGAAAGACGCCTATTTCACCTCCCGTCCGGACGGCAGCCAAGGGAAACCCGTGACTGCTTTTGTGGGAAGCCGAAAATGTATGGACTGCCACAAGAAGGAGTATGACCAGTGGCAGAATTCCCATCACGATCATGCTATGGACGTGGCCAATGACAAGACTGTGCTGGGTGATTTCCAGAATGCTGTCTTTGAAAGCCACGGCGTTACCTCCCGGTTTTACCAAAGAGACGGTAAATTTTTTGCGCACACCCAGGGGCCGGCTGGTAAGATGGGAGAATTTGAAATCACCCATACGTTCGGCTGGTATCCGCTTCAGCAGTATCTGGTGCCTTTCCCTGGTGGCAGGCTGCAGTGCCTTCCCATTGCCTGGGATGTCCGGGAAAAGAGATGGTATCATCTCTATCCGGATGAAGTGATAGAGCCGGAGGACTGGCTTTACTGGACCAATGCCGGGCAGAACTGGAACGGCATGTGTGCGGAATGTCATTCCACGAACCTGCAAAAGAACTATGATGTCAGGAGTGACACCTATCAGACCACATGGTCGGAAATCGATGTGGGATGTGAGGCCTGTCACGGCCCAGGATCGCTGCATGTGAAGTGGGCAGAAATGCCGGATATGGCACGACCGCAGGTTGAGAATTATGATCTTGTGGTCAAAACATCAAAGCTCAGATCTCGTGAACTTGTGGAGCTGTGCGCGCCGTGTCATTCACGACGAGCGATACTGGGGGATTACACCCACACGGAGCCGGATCTCCTGGACAGCCTCCTGCCCAGCTTACTCACACCTGAACTCTATTTTCCCGACGGGCAGATACTTGAAGAGGTTTATGTATATGGCTCCTTTACTCAGAGCAAAATGTACCACCGGGATGTGCGCTGCAGTGATTGCCATGATGTACACAGTGCCAAGTTAATCAGGGAGGGGAATGATTTATGTCTTCAGTGCCACCGGGCCGAGGAATATGACACCAAAGGGCATCACTTCCACAAAAAAATTGGAGAGGAAGGAGAGCCCATCCGGGCGGCCGACGGCAAATTGCTTTTTACCGTTGGCACAGGGGCCGAGTGCGCTCAATGCCACATGCCGGGCCGCACCTACATGGGTATTGACTACCGGCCGGATCACAGTTTCAGAATTCCTCAGCCGGAGCTCACCCTCACGATCAATTCCCCCAATGCCTGCAACCGGTGTCATTGGGACAAGACCGCCCAGTGGTCTGATGAAACGATTACCAAATGGTACGGCCCTGGGAGAAAACGTCATTTCGGGTCCGTTATTGAGGCAGGGCGAAAAGGAAAACCCGGGGCGGGGAAACATCTCGTCCGGTTGGCTGTGGACCCCTTATATCCTGTTATTGTGAGGGCTACAGCCCTGTCCCTTTTAAATACCTATCCCTCTGAGACGGTCACTCGTGCCTGCAATCTTGCACTAATGGATGATGAGGCCTTGATCCGTCGAACAGCACTTGATAGCCTGAACGCGTCGGGTATGGATCGGAGAGCCCAGCTCCTGTCTCCACTCCTGTACGACCCTGTAAAGGCTGTCCGCATTCAGGCTGCCTTTATGCTGGCCGGGGAGCCTTCAAAACACCTGGATGCAAATGAGAAAAAGGTCTTTCAATCAGCTCTCAAGGAGTTTATCTCAGCTATGGAGTATTCCGGAGACTTCGCGTTTGGCCGGTACAACCTAGGCAATCTTTATGTTGCATTGAATAAAACTGAAGAGGCCATCCGGCAATATCAAGCCGCCATCAAGATCGACAAACTCTTCTTTCCCGCTAAGGTCAACCTGGCCATGCTTTACAACCGGATGGGCAGGAATGATAAAGCGGAGAGGCTCTTACGGGAGACGGTCGAAGAGCACCCGCAACTTCATGAGGTCGCTTACTCTTTAGGGCTTTTGCTCGTTGAACAAAAAAAATATCAGGACGCAGTAAAATACCTGAGAAAGGCGGCCAAAGGCATTCCGGAGCGCGGACGCATCCAATACAATCTTGGATTGCTCCTTCAGCAGCTTAAACGGGATGCAGAGGCCGAAGCGGCCTTTCTAAAGGCATTGGAAACCGACCCTGAAAACTTGGACTTTCTATATGCGCTGGCCGATTACTACCTCAAAAGAGGTCGCTTCCAGGAAGCAAAAGACATTGCAGAACAGATGGTCTCCGCACACCCGGAGCACCGAAGCGGTCAAGAGCTTCTCAAGCATCTCAAACGACTGACAGATAGTTGATTGAATGTGCAACCTCTTGCATGATGGAATTTAAGATAAAAAGGAGTCATAGGATGCCTGAAAATAAAAATGAAATGTTGATTCCAAAGACCGAATTTATCGGTTTGGAGGAAATCACACACCTTTGTGCCGGAGGTGAATCTCCCACGCTCAAGAGCCATCTGGCGGCTGTCGAACGGTTTTTTTCAGACAAGGCCATGGGCGAGCAGTCTCGCGAACGCATGGAGGAGACGGTCAACCGATGTAAGCAAAAGGTTGGCGACTTACTGGGAGTCTCCCCAAATGATATTGCCTTCCTCTCCACCAGTTCAGAGGGGATCAACCTGCTGACCCACGGGTTGAAGTGGCGGAGCGGGGATAATGTCGTTGTGTGTGATGTGGAGTTCCCCTCAGATGTTCTCCCCTGGACACGTCTTAAGGAGCAGGGGGTGGAGGTTCGCGTCGTATCCAACCAAAAATGGTTTATTTCACTTTCAGATATCCAGCAGGCCATGGATGACCACACCCGGGTGGTGGCGGTCAGTGACGTCAGTTATTTCACCGGCCAACGACTGCCCCTGAAAGCCCTTTCAGAAATGGTTCATTCGCAAAATGCCTTATTGAGTCTGGACTCAACCCATGCAGCCGGTGTGGTCCCGGTCCAGGCGAGCGATGCCGACATTCTGGTATCGAGCTGTTATAAATGGTTGCTGGGTACCCACGGGGTAGCGATATTCTACTGGAATCGTAAGCGGTTACCCGATCTTGAGCCGCCCTTTCTGGGCTGGCATTCCAGTAAGTCCATTCCCGACTGGCAGACACCGACCCGCTTTTCACTTCGTTCCGGCGCTGACCGTTTTGAGGCCGGTAACTTGGGGTTTATCAGTATTTATATCCTGGATAATGCCCTGACTCATGTCCTGCGAATCGGTATTCCCGCCATTGAAAGCCACGTCCTGCACTTAAGCGGACTGGCCCGGGAAGGCCTGGATGCCATGGGTTTTGAATTGATGACGCCCCGTGATGCAAACCAGCGTGCCGGAAATATCTGCTTTATGACGCCTCATATCAGTGAGATTATGACCTGGCTGAACAAACGCAAAATCCTGGTCTGGGGCGCATACGCAGGTGTGGGGCGGGTGAGGGTTTCGACCCATTTGTACAACTCGGTCAAGGATGTGGAACGGCTTCTGAATGCACTTGAGGATTTGCCCTCTTCTCTGAAGGGGAACTAAGCAGGATGCAGTGAGAGAATGAGGATACCCCAGGAAGTTGAATATGACACAAACGCCAGGATACCGGGTAACAACGCCGGCGGAACTGAAACGCCTACTGGAAAAGGCCCTTGGAGGAAGTGTTCCCGTAACCAAAACAGCCTGAAGATGTGTAGTCAGATGCGCAAAGATATAATTTCACTTCCATGGCCTGCATGGTCCCAATGGGCCTCTCTTTCAACTCAAATGCTAAGGCTACCTACCCTAGAAATCACATTTAACAAAAGAATTTGCTTATAATATCCGTTTTCAACCGGTTACGTGGTGGAATTTAAGATCTCCTGCTTTCTCTTGCACCGATCAAATCAGTCAGTGGTGTCAGTTTTCATGGAAAAATTGTAGAATATCTCGGCGCTTTAAAACCTTCCAATTCCAAATCAATACTTAAAAACATAAACATTTCAGTATTATAGCAGACTACTGAAATTCGACTCTTTTTCACCATTCTGATCGTATTGTGTAATTTTGATCAATGCGAAAAACCATCAAAATTGATTATCAAGTCATAAGCCAGACAAGGTCAAAAAACTTATGTATTTCGGGACAATACTGGAAAAGGCTCTATTTAAAAACTGATAGCAGCTAAATGCAATCAGGTCTGGGTGCATGTTTGTTAGAGATATCGGTAGTTTCACAACGGGTGGAAAGCCTGAGGTACATAACAAGTATCTCAGTTTTATCCTCGATTCAATGACGCCTAATTTTAGGGATGCTCATCATCGCATGCCGATAGGGAACCGCCTTTACCAATTCCTGACAAAGCCATTCGCAAAACTCCACCACCCGCTTTTGTTGGCAGGAGGGAAACGCTCTGGTTCCCTTACCCGGTAAGGCTCCCGGACGGCCGGCCGGGAGATTTAATCTGCTATATCAAAATTTTCCGGCGACCGTCAGCCTAAGCCCCGGACAGTTGGAATTTGGGTAGGCTGATTTCGTCGGAGACTTCCTCCCAGGTGACCTGCACCCTCATCTCGCATTCCAGCGACTCATGGGGGCATCCCGCGATGTTGGTCAGCAGCATGGGCCCCTCTTCCAACTCGACGATGGCCACCACATAAGGGACGTCCCCTTTAAAGGCCGGATCAAAGGCCTGATGGTAGACTACATAGGTGTAAATAGTTCCCCGGCCTTTGGACTGTATCCACTGGGTCTCCCGAGAATGGCATTTCGGGCAAAGAATGGACGCCGGCCATCGCACATGACCGCAGGCTGTGCATTTTTGAAACATCAACTGATGGTTGCGGCATCCTTCCCAAAAGGGCTTGCTGTCGGCATCCGGCTTGGGCATGGGCTTGTTATACGACATGACTACCTCCTCCTGAAGATGTAACAGGCGTGGGACTGCAATATCCCACCGTTATCGCTACACAGGATAATCTCCGGCGTCTTGGTATCCGTCTTGGGCCCCAATTGCCGATCTTCGCAGCGGCCCATCAACTGCATGACCGCCTCGGACACCGGGGTCAGCCCCATGTAGTACGCTTCGGAAAGCTGGCCGCCCGATGTATTGACCGGCAAGCGGCCCCCCGGTTCGATGGCTCCACCGCTAAACCAGTTCTTCCCCTGGCCGTATTCGAAAAACCCATAATCCTGCATGGTCAGCTCAACGGTATAGGTGAAGCAGTCGTAAATCTGACAGGCGTCGATGTCCTCGACTTCGATTCCGGCCATTTGAAAGGCCGCTCGGCCAGCCTCCTTTGCTCCGGTCGGTCCCGCCATGTACCTGGCCTGGGAGATTTGATTCGAGGGGTTGTGAAAGCCCATGCCCATCAGCAGCACCGGCGGGTGCTTCAAATCTTCGGCCCGTTCGGCTGAGGTGACGATTACAGCCCGCCCGCCGTCGTTAATCAGGCAGTTATCAAAAAGGCGAAACGGTTCCACCATCATGGGAGCGCGGTAATAATCATCCTCCGTCATGGCCTTGCCGTGCATCATGGCCGCTGGGTTCAAATTAGCCCATTTTCTTTGCCCCACGGCGATATGCTTCCATGTTTCCGGGCCAGCGGAAAATTCGTGCATTCCCCGTCTGGCGGCCAGGGCGTACCCTCCGGTGGCTCCAAAATGCCCGAAGACCTTCTCCTCAGTAGCCCCCGCATGGTCCAATAATTGACGCATCCCCCCTCCCCACAGGCCGCTGTGCCCGTAGGAAATGACCACGTAATTGCAGATTCCTGCCTCGAGCACGCCAACTGCGTGCTGTAAATGAATCCTAGATCAGTCGGCGTCCTGACTGAGGTAGGTGGGCGTCAAGCCGAGATACTGGGAGATTAATTGAGGCGTCATATTGGGTTCGCCCGGGCAGGGAGGAAAATGGCGGTACAAAATCAGCCCGTCGATGTCCACTTTCTTCAGACCGGCATCCTGAATGGCATTGGCAGCGGCCTCGAGGTGAAAGCTGAGGGAGGTCCGGTCCTCGACCCGCCCTTGCGGCGTATACCCGACCCCCACTATGGCGTATTTGTCTTTCAAATCCATGAGCAGTCCTCCACGCAGGTGTATCGTTCAGCGGCCTTGCCTCGGATGATGCAGCCAAGGCGCAGTAAAACCGGTTCAGACCCCCCGGCCCCGGGATCAAATTTGGAGCAATTTGGATGCTTTATTTCTTCGTCTGGGCAATGATATTTAACGATCTAAATATTCAGAGACAATTGCCAAAAACTGCCAACGAAATCACCAATTTTAACACACTTGAAAAATGCATGATGTGCTTTTGATATCAGGCATTTTATGTGATCTTGGATAAATTGAGACTATATGCAAAATCCCTAAACTACAAATATCTTAGATCCTTTGGTGCTCATAGTAAAGATTTCATTTACGATAGATGACTCATCAGGTGTTTCAAAACCATCCAATTCTGGATCAAGTCATTATGGTTCTGAAGCCAACTGTTGCTGGTCGAAACCTATATTCTTGAGCACTGCGAAAAACCGGCAAACTTAATTATGAGGTCATAAGCCGGATAGACTAAAAAAACTTATGCTTTTTAGATAGATACTGGAAAATATAGGAATTCCATAGTCATTACAGAATCATGTAATCCATTAGGGCTGAAAGATCAGTTATCTATTCTGCATTACGTCGCCCTCTAGAGGTGCTTTTGCATGCCACGTGTAACATTAGCTAAACACTAAATGTTAAATCGAATAAAAAAATTAAAAAAATTAAAAAAAAAGCTTGACATTCTTATTTTAGTAATGTTATTGATATAGTTAATATGTTATTACTATTATAGTAATTATAAAAGGTGTTAATTATGGCAGGGCCATCAGATTCTTATTTCTCCAAGACAATCGAAAAGGGACTCGCCGTTCTGAGCCTATTCGATCGAGATCACCCGCATATTAGCTTGGCAGAGATCTCCCGTAAGCTTGGTATTAATAAGACATCGACATATCGTTTTGTAAATACACTTGTCCGGCTTGATTATTTAAAAAAGAATCCTGAAACAAAACAGTTAAGATTAGGGTCCCGTGCACTTTTAATGGGATATAATTTCTTTCAGGGCTTCGAGTTGCTCCATTCTGTCAAACCTCTCATAGATCAAATCTTCAAAAAAGAAAGGATAACCATCGATTCTGCCCTATTCGATGGTGAAGCATTACTAGCTCTTTATCGGCGCGAATCGGCAGACACCATGTTTTATCGACAACCGCCCCTGAACAAAGACTTACATGCACGAGCATTGGGAAAGGCAGTTCTATCTGAGTTTTCTCACGAAGAAATCCTCAATTTTTTAAAGAAAATCGATTTGAAAAAATACACACACAAAACAATTGTTAATGAGAAAAGCCTCTTAAATGAATTAGAAGCAACCAGAATTAGAGGCTATGCGCTTAACGATGAGGAATTTCTTCCAGGATTGATTGCTATTGGTGCGCCACTCAAGAACTTTAAATTGGATAAGGTTGTAGGGGCTGCCAGTTTCGATTTTTCGACCAACAATAATAATATTGAGATGATTCAGAATGATTATGCTGAGGCTATTAAAAAACTGGCAAATGATATCTCAGAGATAATCACCACTGCAGATTCTTGATTGTAATATTACAAACTTTTCGCACAGCAAATTCTCATATTTTTAATTGATCGAAATTACCACTAATTATTAACTAAGGAAATGTGAAAGGAGATTTATAATGAATTTGGCTCGATTTCCGCGCAGACGCTACACTGAGGGTTCAACCCCAATAGAAAAAGTAGATAATTTTTCGAAAGAGCTTGGCGGCCCAAATATCTACATTAAAAGAGACGATCTTCTCGGTCTAACAGCTGGGGGAAATAAAACTAGAAAATTGGAATTTCTCGTAGCTGATGCGCTCTCTGTTGGAGCAGATACGCTTATTACCTGTGGTGCGGTACAATCAAATCATTGCCGCTTAACATTATCAGCCGCAGTAAAGGAAGGCTTGAAATGCAGGCTGGTTTTAGAAGAACGAGTCGCCGAAAGTTATAATCCAGAGGCTAGTGGAAATAACTTTTTATTCACATTACTAGGTGTAGAAAAGATTAAAGTCATCCCCGGTGGCTCAGACATGATGAATGAAATGCAGCAGGTAGCGGATGAATTAATCGCTGAAGGTCGAAAACCCTATATTATCCCTGGCGGGGCATCTACACCTCTGGGTGCATTAGGATATGTTGCCTGCGCCGAGGAAATCCTTGCTCAGGCTTTTGAAAGAGGGATCAATTTTGATTGTGTTATCTGCGCCAGTGGAAGTGCTGGAACCCATGCAGGGCTGATAACCGGGTTTTATGGAAACAATAGCCTTATACCTGTAATTGGAATTAACGTCAGCCGGACGAAAGAAGATCAAGAAAAATTGGTTTTTGATCTTGTGCAAAAAACTACTGACTACATTGGAATCAAATCTAAAATCAGCAAGGATGCCGTGGTCTGTTTTGACGAATATGTCGGGCCTGGTTATTCGCTCCCAACTTTAGAGATGGCTGAGGCAGTGCGCACACTTGCTAGAACAGAAGGCATTCTTCTAGATCCTGTTTACACCGGAAAGGCCATGGCTGGGCTGATTGGATTGATTCGGAAAGGAGGTGTTTTCAAAAAGAATGATAATGTATTGTTTGTTCACACCGGCGGCTCTCCTGCTTTGTATGCTTATATCGAGGCAATTTTAAGTTGATGCTTTGAAAAGCATGTGCTGTCAATCAATTTTATCAATCTTATTACCGGAAAGGAGTCGACTATGTTGCATGAAGAATTATTAAATGGAAAGATCTCAAGACGGGATTTTGTAAAAAAGATCGGAAAAGTATCTGCTGGAGCAGCTGGAATGGCTGCATTTGGTTTGAGTTCCCTGTCAACAAAACCTGTAATAGCTAAAGGAAAGGTAGTTGTAAGGATTGGTTCAGTATGGCATGTTGATGAGTTCACCCCCGATGTGGAAAAAGAATTTATGTCGCTATTGCGCAAATATTCAAAAGATGAGTTTGAACCCAAGTTTTTTGCAGCTGGGTCATTAGGGAGCGCTCTTGAGCGAAGTCAAAAACTTCAGACAGGAACTCTTGAAATCTCGAATACTTCAAATTCCAATTTGGCGTCATATGTTCCAATGTTTAACTCATTGATCTTCCCTTATGTTACACGTGGCTATGAAGGGACCCTGGAAACAATTAACAACGGACTCAAGATTGCTCAATCTCAAACATTCAAGGACATCTGTGTCAATGCTGCTTACAAAAAAGGATTTATTATGGGTTTCTGGACACCGATGGGTGTGCGCCAAGTAGCCGTGAGCAAAAAAAGGAATAAGGTTGTGAAGGTTCCCGAGGATATAAAGGGTATCAAGATGCGGGTCACCGGCTCTTTTGTTGAAAGGAAGATATTTGAGTTTCTAGGAGCTAACCCTTCGCCTATCGCATGGCCTGAAACCTTCACATCGCTCCAGAAAGGTGTCTGTGACGCGATACACAACAGTTCGGTCAGTATCTATGGATTTAATTTTCACCAGTTGGTAGGTACAATCACAAAAACCAATTTCTATCCAACGCTCAATTTGTATGTCGCTTCGAAGAGATGGTATCAAAAGTTGCCCAAACATTTGCAAGAGGCTTATACACGAGCGGTCAACGAAGCTCAGGAAATCCAGTTGGCGCAGGTGAAAAAGTCAGAAAAATTTTGCTCTGACGAAATTAAAAAGGCAGGCATCGATTACTACACCCCAACTGAAGATGAATATAAAAAATGGTATGACGCAATCAATTACAAAAAACCCATGTGGGAACCAGTAATTAAGAAGGTAGTCGGTGATGTGGATATATTCAATAAGATAGTAGGAGTATAATAAAGCCTCAATTGCATTGGCAAAAAAAGAGACTGGGTGTGAATTTTCCCGCCCAGTCATAATACCTAACTTATGCATTAGATATCCAGGAGGGTTCTGTCGTGAGTTCCGCTAAAAAAATTTACCAAATATTGGACGATAGACTGGAATATTGGATGATAACAATTTTTTACACCTATTTTATAATTATTATTGTTTTGGAGGTGACCTTGCGCTACGGATTTAACAAATCTACAATTATTGGTGAGGAAACAGCGCGTCATGCCTTCATCTGGCTTTCATGGATTGCCGCAAGTGCAGCAGTCAAAAAACGAATACACATCAAAATTGCTTATCTTGAACATAAAGTTTCAAGGATAAAACAATATTACCTCAACTTTCTTTACAACGGCTCATTTATATTGTTCTGTATAATTTCGATTGGATTTGTTTTACCCATCATGAGAGATCAGGTTGAATTTGAGACACTTTCTCGAGCTGCACAATACCCCATGTGGATTCCATACCTATCAGTACCATTAGGTTATGGTATGATGATTTTTCGGGTTATTCAGAATATTTTAGTGGACATCAAAGATATGAAGGCAGGGCGACCAATACAAACTGGAGAAGCTTTGTTATAAAGCGGGTTTCCAATTTAAAATTATACAATAGGGGGGCAAAATGGAATGGGGTATACTTATAGGAGTTTTGTTTATATTTTTCCTTTTTTTTGTCGGGATCCCAGTGTTCGTTGCCATAGGTTTTGGGTCAATGCTCATCCTGATATTGACCGGAAGCACTCACCTCTTTCCAAACTTAGGGCAGTGTGCATTTGAGGGACTTAATGCATTTACATTCCTTGCGATTCCGTTGTACATCCTGACAGGGGATATCATTTCACGAACCGGTGTTACAGATGCCCTGCTTGACCTGGCTAGTTCACTTATAGGATCCATCCGGGGTGGTTTATCAGCAACGGTACTTTTAGCGTGCGGTTTTTTTGCAGCGATCAGCGGCTCCGTTGCTTCAGATGCCGCTGTATTTTCGCGCATCACAATTCCAGAACTTGAGAAAAGGGGGTATCCACGAGCCTACGGTGGTGCATTGGTTGCTGCCGGCGGAGCAACAGCCGTTCTCATACCCCCCAGCGTTGGGTATATCCTTATTGGATATGTGCTTAACATCTCTATTGCCGATTTGTTTCTGGCGACTATATTACCTGGCATTCTAGTAGTCATAGTCATGATTATCATCAATTTTATCTATGTTCACATGCGCGGCTTTGAGTCTGTAGGAACAGACAAGCAATTTTCATTCAAAGAAGTGGTTTTAAATTTATGGAAGGCTAAGATGGGGCTAGTCTTCCCTTTCATCATACTGGGTGGTATTTATTCTGGTGTATTTACACCATCTGAAGCTGGCGCCGTTGCAGTGGCAGTGGGTACAATCCATGGAATACTCACCAGAAAATTGAGCCTGAAGGACTACGTTGAAACTCTTCGATCGAGCGCTATGGTTTGCGGTGTGATCATGCCGATATTGGCGATTGCTTATTTTATGGGTCAGACCATGACATATTTTGAAACGCAAAAATTAGTCCTTAAAACGCTCTTATCGATAACGGAGAATCCAGTATTTCTAATAATGATTATTTTCTCCATTGTCCTTATCTTTGGCATGTTCATCGATTTGGTCCCAAATATCCTGATTCTCGGGCCTCTTTTGCTGCCCGTGGCGGTGGAAATAGGTATGGATCCTAACCACTTCTGCATTTGGTTTATGTTTACTTTAGCTTTCGGTTTCATAACACCTCCATATGGGTTTAACCTATTCGTAGTTAGCAGTATAACAGGTGTGTCGATCGTAGAAATTTCTCGAAGAATGATTCCATTTCTTATCGCTTTTTTTATAACTAACGTCATTATTGTTATTTGGCCAGGTCTTTCTTTGTATATAATCGGAAAATGACCATATGTTGTACTACCTATTCTTTCGTAAATTTGATTTATGAGGGATTTAAGAGGAAAGCCGCATGAAGACATTACCGCCGGATCCAATCCAACAGATGGGTATTGCTCAATTTGGGATTCTTCTGAGACGTGGGGAAATTACATCAGAAGTTGTCACACGTCAGTATTTGGAACGAATTACCGCACTCAATGCCAAACTTGGTGCATATGTCTACGTTGCTGAAAATGCTGCAGTTGAATCTGCACAGGGAATTGACCGCCTAATAGCAGCGGGAACTGATCTGGGGCCGCTCATGGGTGTACCAATAGCGGTGAAAGATATCTTTGCCGTAGAAGGCATGCCAACCAAAGTTGGTTCCGAAATGGATATCAGTGATTTAATTCCTCCCGAAGGAAATTTTATCAAGACGTTAAAACGATCAGGATGCGTAATACTCGGTAAAACTAGAACCATTGAGTTTGCGGCAGGAGCACAGAATGTTAAGCATCCTACTTCCTGGAATCCATGGGATGCCAACATACACAGGACACCAGGGGGGTCAAGTAGCGGGTCAGCAGTAGCACTGGCTGCAGGTTTGTGTGCTTTCGCAATTGGCACAGATACTGGCGGCTCAGTCCGTTTACCTGCCGCATTATGTGGAATTTTCGGTTTAAAACCCAGTGTAGGGCTGTGGCCTATGGATGGTGTTTTCCCACTTTGTCCAGCAATGGATACTATTGGTCTTATGACAAACTCCGCCTCAGACGCAGCTTATATTTATAGCACACTCACTGACAAGACGGTCCAACATCCACGTCCACTTGAGGGCTTACTCCTTGGCAGACCCAAAAATCACTTTTTCAATAACCTCCATCCACAGATTCAAAAAGACACTCAAAAAATCATTGCAATGCTGAATAATTCCGGTGTCCAATTTATATCTATTGAATTTCCTGAGGTGGAAGAAGTGGTAGAGTTGTTTTCAAAAATGGTTCCAGCAGATCTTGTAACTACTCTCGGTCCAGAAAGATTTTTTAACAACCGTGATGTATTAGATCCAGTCCTTATTGACCGGTTATCACCAGCCTTGGAATTATCTGCTGTGGAATATATTCGTCTATTAAGACGACAGAAGGAGCTGGCCCGGATTGGCGTTAAAAGAATAGCAGGTTTAGATGGTTGGATCTGCCCGACTACGCCTGTCTTACCTGTACCAGTTTCTTTATGCGAAAGCGTTGAAGAGGCGAGTGCTTTCACTTTCAAAGCCCTTCAAAATACACGCCCAGCGAATATCTATGGCTATTGTTCCAGCACTCTTCCAGTCATTTTGCAGCGATCTGATCTGCCTGTTAGCATGCAGCTTCATTGCGGTTCCAGTGAAGAGTCTAAACTTCTCTCTATATCCCTGGCAGTTGAGCAATTAGTAGGAACACCACAAAAACCTGATATTGGAAAGTTTATTTGAATGATAAAATTTCTTAAGTTTACCGTTTTCTATGGTAGATGAGATCGCCAACCTTATCACAAGGAGAATTATGCATGGTATTTATTAGACGAAAACCTTACATTTATCTGATTAAAATCATCGTTCTGCTCTTTCTCGCTTCTTTCACCGTAGTAGAAAGCTTTGCAGAGCAAATGCCCAAAGAATTTGTCATAGGCTATCAATCGCATCCTACTCCAGAGATTGTGGCTAAAGGATTGGGGTGGATGGAAAAGGAGCTTGACATCCAGGTTAAGTGGGTTGAATTTGACTCCGGATATCATGTTAACAAGGCTTTAGCTTCTGAAAGCATTGACGTCGGTTTGGTTGGAACCAGTCCATGTGCTGCGGCTCTTTCTCAAGGGATCCCTATTCAGGTTATTTGGATCCATGATGTCATCGGCAAAAACGAGGCATTGGTGGTTAAGAAGAGCCAAGGAATCAAAAAGGTCGAAGACTTGATAGGAAAAAGGGTGGCTGTACCTTTGGGGTCCACAACCCATTATCATCTCATGATTGCCTTAAAACTTGCAAACATTAATCCAAAAAAAGTTAAGATTACATACATTGAACCTGACGACATGTATGCCGCTTGGACCCGTAACGAAATTGACGGTGGTTTTGTATGGGAACCCTCCCGTACAAGAATGCTTGATAAAGGTGGGGAAATACTCCTAACCAGCCTAGACCTAGCGGAAAAAGGGTACCCAACAGCTAACCTTGGCGTGGCGAGAAAGGCTTTTGCGAGAAAATATTCCTCAATAATCGTAAAATATCTTTACAACTTAGATAAAGCCGTAAAACTTTGCCTGTCCCAGCCGAATCAGGCAGCAGCGGTGGTCGCTAAACAGCTAGATAGCTCAACAGATATAGTCAATCAGCAGATGAGAAGTGCAATTTTCCTTACTGGAGAAGAACAAATTGCAGGAAAATACGTGGGTGGTATGCACTGGAATTTTAGCATGTATAGACTTCTGAAGGAAACAGCAGATTTCCTCGAGCAGGAGAGGGTGATTAAAAAGGCTGGTACTTGGCCTACTTTCATGTGGGCAGTCAACTCGACATTCTTAGAAAAAGCACTAAAGAAGTGAGAAACTATAACTGAATAATATTTTTTCATTCGCCAATTCACTACTTAAAACGGAATGGTGAGGACCACAAGCTAATACCCAGTGACTAAGGAAGTATTATAAAAATAGTTTTTTATGGGGGTGCAAAGTCATGTTTTTGACACCAAAAAGGGCAGTACCCTCATGGAGAAAAGCCTAGACAAAACCTCGGCCTGATCTCTATCGGTGTTAAGGCAACTACAAAAACATCCAATTCTTATCAAGCCCAGTTGCGTACGTTTATGCTTGTAGAAGAAAAGCAAAAACGAATCAGAGTGAAGGCTTCATGTACCATACTGAACTGGAAAACAAAGGCAGGACATTCCAGCTTTCGAAAAAAAACCTTTCGTTTTTCGAGGACCAATATTTTTCAGTATTCTTGCCAAAGCTTATTGTTGCTATCAGCATGACTATATTATAGATTTCTTTTAATAGTAGAAAGTTTTTTAGCTTTCCAATTCTTTCCAAGTATAGCAGAAGCTTTTACTTTTTGATTCAATGTCGCTTGATGGGGCTTGCGCAAGATGTAGTGGTGCATGAATATGGATCAAATGCTTTGATTAGGGGATCCAGCGTTGCCCGTTTCTTCATAGAGCTGCACCCATTTTAGTCTAACTTTTATTTCTAGATCCATAGGCTTGATTCATATCAATTAATTGAAACGATGTATATGAATCGTACAATAATGATTGATCTGACAGTATCGGTCAGATTAAAAAATCGATTTTCCCGATAGGAACTGAAGAGACGTCAATCAAGAGCGAGTCTCCGGTCTTGGCTTAATTTCTATCTCGACCCTTCTATTTTTTTTCCTGTTTTCTGGCGTGTCATTAGGTGCTAAGGGCATTGTCTCACCAAAACCAATCGCTGTGATTCTTTGAGCAGATACACCCTTGTCGATCAAATAGTTCTTAACGGTTTTAGATCGTCTTTCAGAAAGCTCTTGATTGTGTTTCTCGGATCCCGTGCTGTCCGTGTGGCCCTTGACGAGTATATCAGAATCGGGATATTGGATCATTACATTGGCCATCTTCCCAAGTGTGCTCAGTGATTCTTCTTTTAAAATAGCCGAATCAACATCAAAAAGAACTGCATCAGACATGGTAACGATCAACCTGTCTTCTTTTCTTGTCACTTCAGCGTTTTGTATTTGCTCAAGCTCTTTCGCCTGCTGATCCAATTTGTATCCAATGGCCCCCCCAATAGCGGCTCCAGCCAAGCCACCGATCACTGCACCCTTACCCCTCTTACCCGATTGGTGGCCAATTATCGCCCCTGCAGCTGTTCCGGCCGCGGCGCCAATCGCCACGCCTTTTCCTGTCTTTGTCTTTGCTGCTTGTTGTGTTTGAGCACATCCTACGCAAAGGAAAAATAATAGCAAAATGCTCCCGTAACTAAATTTTTTAATCATGACAATACCTCTTCCCAAGTTTAAGATTTTCAGATCTTACTCTGTCAATTATTCATGACCGTCTCGGTTGGTTTTGTTCTCGGTTGTGCATCCCCAACCTAATATCAGATTCCTGAGATTTGTCAAATACGCACATAAGCATACAATTATTGCATGTCTAAGGCAAGTTGTCTTCTGTTCTCTCAAATCCTGGCCAGCCGCTGAGGTCTGGCAGATCAGGTCTCGGTAACAACAATATAATAGTATTACAGTTTTAATCCCTGTTGAAATCTTCTTGCCAAAAAAGCACTCGAGCAGCCTACAAAAAAACGACCTAACTTTAAGCCTCGATTTGGGGAAAAAGGGTCTTTGAGGCTAATCATTATTAGGCCTTTTGCCTTGTCTACGACACAACCCATGGATGAATATCTAGCCCACCCAAACATGTTGTATGTCTTCACTCCTAAACAATCCAGTTCACAATTCAAAAATACTTGCCAAATCCTTTCCTTTACCACGCTTAAATTCAGTGAAGTATTGATCCGGCAGTTATAAGCTTTTTGGGTGTTCGCCTACGCTATATATGGTGGTGCATCAATTTGATTGACATATTCCGGAATCAGATGCTTTGATCAAAACATAAAGCCTTGGTGTATCCGTTTGATATCCAAATTTTTGTGAGATTTGAGGTAAATTGCAGATATTCAAAGATCGGGAATGAAAAGGCAGGGCCATTGCTGACCCTACCATTAATTGAGGTTTTTCTTTTTTTTCTGCTCTGTTAGATATTCAGCTCAGGGCAATTTCCAATTACCCGTCAATTTCACATAGCCTTGAGCGGAACTTTCCATAGCTGGTTTAGGAACATTCAATCTTTTAGTTTTGCCCTCGCCAGTGATGCCTGCAAATTTTTCTGTTCCTCCAATAAAAGTGCAACTTCCCTCAAGTTTATCGGGACCCACAGCCTTAGCTTCATATGTCATAAATATTTTACTTCCATCTCTTAGGTTTAAAACCATACTGCCTATTTCTGTATAGGCGCCTTTCAACACAAGACCTGATCCAACAATCCGCACTGAGGAATTATGAAAAGGACTCGACTCTGAATCTGCCACAGCAACGCCAATGGCATCAAAGATAAGCTGAAGATCTTTCCCCATAGGCATAGCCTTATAGGGAGAATTGTAGCTTAGGGTAACTGATATTGTCCCCTCTTTTTTAGTTTCGCTGGCAAACGCTAATCCATTTATTGCGAATATCAAAATAGTGAACAGTGTCATTACTTTTTTCATCACGATAACCCTCCTTTCTATAGATCAAAGATAAGTCTGATTTCAATTGAGAAATATTTTAGGCTCCCAATAGAACATCCACGTCCTGTCAGGAGCAAGGCTGGCACATTTTGGGGGGGTTATCCATTTAATTTTTACCTACGTTTTTAGTTTAAAGTTTAATGGGAACCAGTGTCTATTTCGGTGGGAAAAGGGAATTATAAGTTGAGAACCGAATCAGAAGGTGAAGAAGGATAACTGCAAATTGAAATCAGCGTTAACTTCAAGTGTAGAATTGAATTTCTTGACGAGCATATCGCTGCTTTTCTTATATTTTTAAACACATTTTATGTCAATAGAAATCCGATAGATGGTCTGCAATTTGGGATTATAGAGATTTCAGATACCTTGATAATCATCTAAAAGGCACCTCCGGATCGCAATAAATGGAGCGATCTGGTAAAATAATTTAATTTGATCAACTAAACCCCAAACCAAAGGAGGTGCCACATGCAACTATACGCTGGATTAGATCTTCATTCAAGAAATACCTACATCGGTATTATGGACAAAGCGTTTAAAAGAGTTTTTAGAAAACGAGTCTGCAATGATCTCCCTCTGATTATAAAGACATTGGACCCCTTTCAGGATCAATTGGAAGGGATTGTCGTCGAATCCAATTTCAATTGGTACTGGTTAATCGACGGTTTGATGGATGCCGGATATCAGGGTCTTCATCTGGCCAATCCATCGGCCATGAAACAATACGAAGGAATTAAACATACCGACGATCAACACGATGCCTTTTTTCTGGCTCAGATGCTGATTTTGGGCATTTTACCGCAGGGCTACATTTACCCCAAAAAAGATCGGCCGGTACGGGATCTGGCACGAAAGAGACTGTTCTTAGTACACCATAAGACCGCTCACATCCTCAGTCTGCAATCGCTCATTTCGCGCTGCTGTGGCCAAAGAGTCAGTGCCAATGACATCAGAAAATTCACCGTCGAAGATTTACAGCAGCTGTTGACAGAAGAGCATGTTGTTCTCTCCGCACAGGCTAATTTAGAAACTATTGGTTTTTTAAAACAGCAAATTAAACGACTGGAAAAAGCAATTCAAAAGAAAGTGAAGCTCAATAAAGCATTTCAGCAATTATTGACCGTTCCCGGCATCGGCCTTATTCTGGCCATGACCATTATGCTTGAAGTCGGTGATATCGGTCGTTTTCCCCACGTCGGCAACTTTGCTTCATACTGCCGCTGTGTATCTTCAAAGCGGCTTTCTGACGGCAAAAGCAAAGGACAGGGCAATCGCAAAAACGGCAACCGCTATTTAAGCTGGGCGTTCACCGAAGCGGCTCATTTGAGCCGTAGATATAATGTGCTCTTCAGAAGCTACTATAACCGAAAACTGGCCCAGGCCAATACGAGTCTTGCAACGAAAGCGCTGAGCAATAAACTGGCTCGAATTTATTATTACATCATGCGAGATCAGGTTCCTTTTCAAAAGAACCTTCTATCTCAATCGTTGGGACTGCAACGGTGATCCCGTGTGTTATGGTGGTTGAAATCCCCGTAGCTTGGTTGGCACACCGTTGCACTCCCTTAACAGAAAAAAATCCAGGCGGATGCCTTTTTTCGTGATCTGCCCTTGTTGTGAGCCCTCTATGGCTGGCGTTTTCTAAGCCCTGTGTTTTGTAACACCCCATTGGACATAGCAAGGTACCGATGTTTTTCTGGGGTCCAATTTTTGGACCAGGGGTCATAAGAAAAATGGACGGTTGCTCCGTTACGAGACATTGAAGGTCTCTTCACTTCGCAACCTTCGAGTTTAGCTTTTTCTTAATCGGCCTTGAACCTGATGGGTGCCTGGTAGTAGATCAATTAAGGATCCGCACCGATAACTTCTGAAATCACGGGCGCAGGCAAAGAAAAGGGGCTGACCCCGCTACTGGATGATGCCCTGCAAAATAAAAACACTTTTTTGCGATGGTGATGTGTTTTTTGTTGACAGGGGCCTTTTAATGGGTGCCATTACATGAAATAATGAGTGTTATCAAAATGTTGGAATAACCATTACATACATGCAGTGGGGCTTAGGGTAGCGAGATGAACCTATTTTTTTGGCCTACCCCAATATATTGTGGTTGCCAACAGCTGTCCAATTTAATTTGGCAGTTCACAATGCTTGCCGAAAACTTCAACGTAACCCATCGAATTTATTTATAACTTCCACATCAAGTCATTACGCTACGGCTGCCAAAAGCTCCTGATCGTTAAACTGAAAAACCTGACCAGTGCAAAAACCGTCAAACTTGATAATAAAACCTTAAGCCTGATGAGCTCAAAATATTTATGACTTGTGGATGGATACTTGAAAATGTAGGGATTCAATCGTTATAGCAAAAATATTAAATTTAAGAATTAATGCTGGAGCTGAGACGCGGGAAGCGCGCCAGCGATTTCCCGTCGAAACTCATGCGAATTGTTCGACGATTCCTTTTACCATTGGACATATCCTGGATCTATGTATCCAAAGAAGTCATCATAATAATTTCCTTCACCAGAGATTTCAACATTTTCGTTTTGGAACGAAGAAAGTCTTTTCAATGGTGTGTCGAGACCTTTCTTGGATGCAACAGAAATGAACTCTGGTAGAAAACGTTTTATCACACTTCGGATGGCATTATTTTCATCGGTTGAAAACATGCCGAATTCCGATGGTAAATTGTAGCGTTCCTTTAACTAGTTCGGTGCAGGAAAACTTATCTGAGATCGCAGGATTGTAATGCCCATGACCGCAAGCCAAAGTGCCTTTAAATGCAAAACCGGGATATAGAAAAGGTCACTGGTCGGAACAACAATAATAACGGCCATTGCTGCTATCCCGATAATTATGGCTGTAATGCCAGTCCATGAAGGCAATACTTTTGATTTCCAAAGACCTGTTCCCAGTATTACCATTCCCAGACCAGTAAATACCCGGCCGAAGCGCATAAAACAACCCGCATATTGTGTATCCAATTTAAGTGAGGCAATGAATTCCCGGACTTCTTCCAGCGGCATTCCCAGAAGGTCATAAGCGCCTGATGTACCGAACTGATAAAAAAAGGCTGATCCAAGAGAAGTGGCGGCCATTCCGATTGAGATCACAGCAAGCCCTGGGTTTACAAGCACGCGTGAACTTGTTTGTGGAAATACTGTTCCAAGCGCGGACATTGCAGCTATTGTGATGATCATGCCGAATATATGGACCCTGTACATCCATAAATACATTGTCAGGTCACCCTGAATAGTCAATATATCTTCAGGTGTGAAATATATATTTATATGGACGGGCAAAAGCATATACCCTCCCCAAAACATTAATGCGGCAGCGATAAATGAAAATCCGGCAATGTCTCTTGCAAAGTTATTCTTCATTACTATTGTTCCCCCATATTTGTTCTTAGTCGATGATAGCTCTGTTCCCTTTTCTTCTTCATGATATGAAAAATACTAAGAAATTGACATGAATTATAGGATGTCCCTCTTTTTCGCTCGCTAACGCCTTACAATCCTTT
>Ga0272443_10001320_pt1 | contig 37291 bp, 21 predicted proteins | sample SSMAcet12_FD_193581 | JGI IMG/M metagenome (GOLD analysis project Ga0272443, IMG submission 193581) | Marine sediment archaeal communities from Little Sippewissett salt marsh, Falmouth, MA, United States - SSM-Acet-12 | ecosystem: Environmental > Aquatic > Marine > Wetlands > Sediment ...
TCAATCATGCAAACCAAGGGAATCTGGGCAACGAAGACTCGAAGATTTCTGAAATCCGGGAAACCGAGCGTGCGACCCCGAAGCATACCCCACCCTTTAGGGTGGGGTGGGTCGCACGCAATTTGATCTATTAGAGGAATCACGTATTGTCGCATATAACGAATCTCCAATTTCCAAATATGTCCTACTGCTACAAAAACAGTTCGGCAGTGGGCGTGGTATATTGAAACGTATCTCAGATCTGTCTCATTAACTGAAATTACTGATTCCAGCCCATTCTCTCTAGGAGTTACGTACTTGAGAGCTAAAACCAAGCACATGAACGTCGGTCAAGAAAATTATGCTTTAGACTGTTTGGTGCTTCATGCTGCTGTGTTTTTATTCAACTGCATAAGTCCACTTCTATGAGCAGGGTCAATATCGTCTCCAGGAGGTATCCATGATACTCCATGCAATACACGTAGATCTTCGGGTTATACGTTAGGCGCTGAAGGCATCTGCTACCTGCTGGGCATCAAATCAGATAGCCGCAAATCAAGAAAAGCCTCGTTTTTGAGGAGAAACCTCAGTGCACGCAAGTTTCTCTGAAGCTGCTCGGCCCGGGCCCGCTCTCTGGGTTGGCCAGCTTCCCTCGCAAGGTCCTTCGGCGAAAGCTCCAAGAGGCTATTCAGGGACCGGCCGGCCAAACTTGCGAAGTAATCGCTTCCTGCCATGCTGGCACATGCGAGTGCAATTTCAGCCGCGGTTTTCATTTCCAAAACTCTCTCTGAGGGGACGTCTTCTATTCTTTCCGACAGATCTAGGGCCGCAAGATTTTCGATATTAAAATCCTTTTTTCCCGAATTGAAACGACCAGAGAGGATCTTGGAATACTCTTTGCCCACTCCAGAAATGAAGGTGGCGTCTTTTTTGGCCAAATCCGGTAACCTCCTCCGCTTGACCACCGGAGAGAATCGCTTCAAGGCAGCCCGTCGCTCCAGCCCGGAAGGTTCGAAAGGTGCTGGCAAATCGTAGGCAACACCCAAATCCGATACCGCCAGTTCACCAGGGGCCTCGGCAAGGAAGATGAGCGGCACGGCCACGAGGTCAAAATGCTCCAGAGACACCGACTCCACCAGCAAGTCGCCCTGGTTCTGCGGTTGGATGAGCCGGATCTCGGCCAGGGTCGCCTCCAAGGGCGCATCTCCAACCCATGTATGCGCGGGAAAGTCTCGCCCGTCCAGGAACAGGATCACAGGCTCGCCGATTTCGCCCTCGTCCGTGAGCCAGCGCAACTCAACGCGAGCGCGCTGCTCAGGTGGCAGGGTATCAACATCATCGGCCACAGGGAACATCGGCCGGGCGCACACACGCAGCTCGTAGCGGTTCTCAGCCGTGACCTGTGCCGTTTGCGTCAAGATCGTATCTTTGGGACCGGCCCCCTCCAAAACTATGCCAGCGTCATCCCTTCGGATTGGACCTCCCAACAACTGCCAGCCCAGTGGTACATCATCTCTGTACAGCACAAAAAAGCCATTAGAAAGCGTCTCAAGTGTGGGCGAAAATGAAACCGATTCCAAAAACAGGATCCCTGGAGAGGACTGAATGAAACGAATTTCTGCTTCGGTCGCACCAGAAGGTGCCGTCAATCTGGCCTCATACAACCAAGGTGGCGTTTCCTCATCGAGTTCGAATAAAGGTTCTCCGTCGGTAACCAGGGATTCACCCTCGGCATTCAGCCACTTAATTTGCCAGCGGGGTGGCGTTCTGGCGACGTTGCCAGGATAATAATAACCAATATGGAATCTAACGCTCAATATATATGTGCACTCTGCTACCACTGAGAAGCGTTGCGAAAGTTCGGCGGGTTCGCCGGTGAGCACCTTTAAAGCATCTAGATCGGAGGCAAAACAAACATCTATATTATCCTCAATGTAATATTCATTTCGTTCCAAGTGGATACTGGTGTATCCCATCTTTTCGAGAGACGCGTCACATGCCAGCAAGATGGCAAAGATCTGGTCAGTCTGTAAATTTTTGTATCGTAGAACTCGCCCCGGAATTCCATTCCAACCAGCTGGCACTTCAGGCCTGCACCAGATCTCTGGTTCGGAACCCCCTATGGGCTCGTTCGTTTCTACTGGCGGCGGATCGTTGAGGCTTCCATTGACCAGCAAGTTTCCGCTTCCGCATGGCGGGATCATGGATGGAGTGGTCAGATATTCCCCCAATTCTGCGGCAAAGTCCGCGTCAAATTCCACCCGGCCGAGAGGCGCAAAACGATTGAAACTCACCCGCAATGCATCTTCCCCCCTGCCGATCTGGAGCTGCAACGGGACTTTGAACCGCTCTGGCGAATGTCGCAGCCGAAAGATGGCAGCAAGATTTTTCTCGCCCGCGTCAGTGGCCGCCATCCGCCAGGAAAAGCCTCCATCGCTCGAAGCCTGAAGCACAGGCGCCTCGGGATCGCCCGACCTCACCGACCTCACGCCCCAGTGAGCGTTACCTGAGACGCTTTGCAACACCAGCCAGTAGCGCTCGCCCGAAAGGAAGCGAAATTCCGCAGGAAGCGCGGCGCTGCCCCAGGAAGACCCACCAGGCACAGGCCTTTCCACGGAGACGTTGGCACTGGAAAGCACTTTTCCGGACGGCTTTCCGTCGGCATCTTCCTGGAGCGCAAGGTGCAGGCCAGCAAGGCCCGGCTCCGTGTTCGCCAAAGGCAGGTCGATCCCGCTGACGGGAGTCTCTTCGTCCAGCAGGATGGGCTGCGCCAACGATCGATCCGGCGAGACTTCTACCGTGCTCGTCGATTCGCTTTCACCTATCTCGCCAAAGACGATCCTGGTGGCATCGAAGGTCCCCAGGACCGCCCCGTTTGCACTGACAATCGTAGCCCCTCGTGGCAATTTCACCGTCAAGAAATCCTCCTCCACGCCGGGCAGGCTGCTGTAGCCGTAGGGCAGGTTCACTTCTGGCAGGTAAGACGGGAGCACTGGCTGCTCGATCGCGTAGTCTATCGCCAGCTTAACGTCCAGTTGGGCGATGGTGTCTGAATGGACGACGAAGGGGACTGCGTAAAAGCCGTCTATCGCCTTTGCCTCCGCCAAAAAGGCGTTCAGCACGGCCGCAAAGTCCGGAGAAGTCTGGTCGGTTACAAGCTCGCCCAGATGGGTCCAGAATGGCGGCATCACCCCCACTCGCACGCTGACGTTGGTAGGGACGGAGCGGATGATGACTTTGCTGACTTTTATGCTGCTTTGGCAAAGTCTGAATTTGCTGACGGTCAGGCCTGGCAATTTGCCGTCGTTTGGCACCTCGAATAAGTCGTCTTCAGCCACCCTTACAGCGCCCCGACCGTTGATCTCCACGTAGGTGCCGCCCAGGTCGACCTGAAGAATGGCGCCAGCGATATTGGTGCCTCCCACGACTGCCAGCGTGCGGCGGGCGTGAAGATCCACTTCAACAAAATTGGCGTCCGATATCTTGGTCGTACCAAGATCGCCCCGACCATCTTCGAAGGTGATGGTCTCCTGAAACTCTGGCCCGCCTTTTGGCGTCAGCGTGACCGTGGCCTTGGTCACCCGCGCGCCAGCTGGGAGGCTGCGCAGCCACAGGGTGCGGTCGCCTTCGAAAGGATCGTTATCGCCTTGATAGGTGATCTGCAGATTCACAGATACAGACTCCTGGTTTGCACAGCCGCTAGATTCGCAACAGCACCATCACGTCGAGGGGTTTATTGGACGGAATGTTATCTGCATTAACGACTTCAAGCAGCAGGGTCTCATAATTGATGTGAGTCACCTGTAGATAGTAAGGCATACCTGTTGACCTTTCGGCTTCCTTGGACTTCGTGCTTGATGACTCCCCACTCTCTGATATGCATGGCAACCAGTCTTCGCCGACCCAGCACAATTCAGTCTTCCGAGGCCTGAAAGCCAGTTGGATATTCTCCCACTCGTTGTTCTTATCGAGCGTTTTGATTTTCAGCCTTTCATTCTCTTTGATCCAGGGTGAGAAAGCATGGCTGATCTCATCGTTTGGCGGAGTGAAGAGCCCTGGCAGCTCACCAAATCCCCAGAGATCGTTGCGCACGTCCTCCAGCGTGTTATCTCTCTCCCACACGATTCCGTATTCATCCAAAACCGCCTCAATGGGGACACCGAGAGGGACTCGCATCTGACACACCTTTGCGTTCAGACCAAATTTGTCTGCCTCTTCGTGGTGATAGTACAGGAAGAACTTAGGAGGGTAGCCATCGCTGGACTCTACCTCGGACGTTCCTCCACTGCTGACGGGCAAAACGAAGGGCAAAAGTTCGTAGACGTCAACCAGAGGAAAACGACCGAGTTCATGATGCAAAAATGCACTGCGCGTTTCTTTGGTGAACCGTTTGTGATATCTGCGGTAGACGGTCTCCCCTTTGTGGTCGTGTACCTTTGCTGCATACCGTTCATCCAACTCGTCAGTCCAGCCTTTGGGCGTCTTGTTATCGAATTTGTCTGCGTTGTCAGCCCTTTCGACACCGGTCTTCTTTATCTGCTCTTTCGCCGACTTGATCTTGGCTTCGATGTCCTTCTTGATCTCCACCTGTACTTCATTCCAGTCTTCAGAGGTGATCAGGTCACCCGGGTCTCGCTTAATGTACTCTTCTGTCATCTCATTCACTCCTCAAAATTTTGTTCTGTCGTTCAACAACTTGGCCGGTACCGTCACGAGAAACATCTGCCTTGACCCCGGCGGCCTTGGCTTGCAGGACGCCGATGGGACCTGGCTGTAAAAGATTCCGAATCAGTGGCGGGAGGCCCTCGCTCGGAACGGTTTGATCAACGGGCGGCCTCGCTTTTCCTTTTTGACAGGGTGATGGCAGAGATGGCGGCCCCATGCCCAGGGCAACCTGCCGAGCGTTTTCGAAACGAGCACCTTCGTAGATTATGGATACATCGTACATGGCCGGACCCGATTTGCGGGCCGAGACGGCGATCTCGTTGCCCCAGGAGCCTGACCCCTTAGCTTCCAATTCGATGAAACCATTGAGCCCTTCCTCGGTCAGATAAATGCGGGCGGACCTGTTCTCGTTTCCAAGAGTGAGAAACTGAGGCTTGCGGAATGGAATTTCGACGGCTGCCCAGCCCAAAGGTACCGATTTCACTATTTCCGGATTCGCCACGACGAGTTTTGAAGGCGATATCAGCGGATCTTCATCGGAACGCCCCTCGTTGATGAGGGTGATCAGAAAACGTTCATCGTCAGGCGGCTCTGTGACCGCCTTTTCGTACAACTCAGGTGTCTCCCTTCTCTGGCCGAAGCGGGCTTCGTTGAACCGACCGCCGAAACGTGCCGGAAGGTCAGCCGGCAAGTTGACGCAAAAAGCACCCGCTTTGTAGCAATCCCATCGGAAGACAACCTCTACAGGAGGATCTTGCAACGGTTCTCGCGAGGCAAAGACGGCGGTCACAGGCTCTGTTTCGTCTTCGGAGGTGAAGCGGCTGGCGTTGAAGACGCCACGGTCGACACAGCGGACGCCTGCGAAACTTGCGGCATCGAATCGGGCCTGATTGAAGCGGCTGCCGTAACAGTCCTCATAGATCCATTCAGACCGACCGCAAGGGAGGGTCAATACAGCTTCTTTCTTCTGAGGTACTGTTCCTCCATTCAGCGAGCCAACCAGAATCTCCGATTCTGAAAGGACGCGGGAAGGATGGTCGCCATCTGGCGAGCAAATCTCCGCTTGAATGTCTCGTTCGGGATCGCGCCAAAGCCGCGCGGTTTCGCCGGGCGTCAACACGGTGAGCAGACGAACCTGCATTCCCAATGATTCGTTCACCAGGGCCGGCCCGAAGACGCCATTTGGCGCCGTGATTTCAACCTCGACGAAAGTGTTTGCAGCTCCATCATTGACGATCGACCATACGTCGCCATGTTTTACGGTCCATGAAGGTGCATCCTCTTCAGCCATCGATTCGGGCGGATACTCGACGACCTCCAGATATCGGAGAGGCAACAGCGAAAGGCGGCTCTCCTCGCCAACGGTAGGCGACCTGATCTGCAGCCGGTCGTCTTCGGTTGCAGTGGCAAGATCTGGGAAGTGTTGGTTGATCGCCGCCACGATTTCGTCCAGAAACGTGGTTTCTGGTGTCGCTCCTGAAACATTGATATCTACGGGTCTGCCGCCATCAACCGCCAGCCTGATCAGCCGCCTCTGGCTCAGATCGACCGGCGCCAATAGGTCGGTTTCGCCAGTGATGACAGCAGGTGCAGGATCGCTTCCCTCGACGACCTCAGTCACATCGTCTCCAAACAGCGCTTTACTGGCGTCTCCTGAAGTGTGAGCTTCCAGCGTGATTCGTCCAGCTTTCCCTTTCTTTATCGACCTCAGTTTGAGATAGGTACCCTCCGGAAAGGCAACCACTTCGCCCAGGGCCTCATTGATCGCCATCACGATTTCATCCGACGTCGCAGCTGCGGGGTCGGCCGCCTGAACCGCGCAGTCCACATCTGAAACCTCCTCGCCGTCAACCGCCAGCCTGAGATGACGGGCAGTCTGCAGATCTGCGCCACCGCTGAGGTCTTGCGTTCCAACGACCTCTGCCGGGACCGCTTCGGCCCCTCGATAAGTGCGTGGGGAAACGATGCCGAAGATCGATTCCGTCGCGTCCGGACCTTCTGTGACCTCGAACTCGATTTGGCTATCGGGGCCAACAGAAGGCGAAATCAAGACGATGTGGGTGCCATCATGAGTGGCAACGTTTGCGCTCAGCGCCAAGTTGATGGCGATCACGAGCTGGTTGAGTGTCTTGTGGCCGGTTTCCGTCTCTCCAAGTTTGATCTCGACGAGGTCCGCGCCATCGACACCGAGCTTGATGGCAGCGTTGGCTTCGAGTTCAACGCCGCCGCTCAGATCCACGGTTCCGACGAAATTGACCCCTGTCGCATCCTCTCCGCGGTAAGTTCTCGGCTCGACGCCCAGCAGCGTCTCCAGGGCATCGGCCGATCTGGGCGATTCGATGGCTATCCGACTTTTTGCACCGGACGAAGGAGAGGTCAAAAAGAGGAAATGATCGTCACGAGCTGCCACGACCGCGGATGGTTCCAATTTCGGTTTCAGAGCATCGTTGATGGCATCGACGATCTCGTAAAGAAGCGTCGCTCGCGGCCGCTTTCCAGCGCAATCGATGTCCACTGCTGGCCAACCATCAACGGCCACCCGGAGGTAACGCATATTTCGCAGATCGACGCCACGGCTCAGGTCGACTTCGCCTTTAAGGCGGGCGCTGGTTGCGGGTGTTCCCTGAGCCTCTCGATCGATGAAGCCGAAGATGGGGCGGGCAGCTTCATCGGTGATCTTCGCTCGCGTAACGAAACGCCTATGGCGGTTGATTTTGAGGGGCTCGATCGCCAGACTGCTGGGGCCGCCGGTAGTGGGTGAAACGAGGATTAGGTGCTGGCCATCAGGGGTGCAAACATCCACTCCCAGAGCAGTGTCGATGGCAGCGGCCATCTCGTCAAGGCCCACTGCACCAGGATCTGCCACCTCGGCTCGCAAATCTATCTCAGTCGACGGTCCGCCATCAACCGCGATTTTGAGAACGTGCCGGGACCACAGGTTGAGCCCCAGGCTCAGGTCAGACGCGCCACTGATCCGGGCACTGGTGGCGGCAACTCCTGTGAACGATCGCGGCCGAACCCCGAAGATCTCCTCTGTGGCATCGCCGTTCGGTGGCGTTTCCAGGACGATCTCGCCATCCGGCCCAACGTTGGGCGAGTTCAAGGTGATGACGCGGCCGTTGTGCTGGGCCACCAATTCGGGCTCGAAAGCAGAATTGATCGCTGCCACGATCTCGGCAGGGCGGGTATTGGCCGGATCGACACCAGCACAATCGATGGTCCTGGAAGTGCCGTCAATCTTCAATCTGATGTTGGACCGCTCTTTCAGATCCGCGCCCTGACTCAGGTCACGCCTGCCTGTGACCCTGGCTGGCAGCTCGTCCTGACCCATGTAGTAGGAAGTCGAGAGCGCGCCGAACAGTCGAGTTGTGGCATCCTGAGCGGCCGGTTGCAGGATCGCTATGCTGCTTTTAGCCCCGGCCGATTTGGAGGTCAGCCTGAGATATCGTCCCTCATTGATGGCGGCCTCGACCACGCCGGGATTAAACGCACCGTTGATGGCATTTACAATCTGACCGAGTGTCGTGTTGGCAGGGTTCAGTCCTGCACAATCGATCTCCTCCACGTGAGTTCCGTCGATGGCCAGCCGGATATATCGCACATCGCTCAGATCAACAACGCTGCTCAGATCGGCCATTCCGATGACCTCGGCGGAACGGGCCTCGCGCCCATGATAGGTCCGGGGAGCCAGGCCCAGAACTCTTTCGGCAGCATCGTTCTCCACTTCCATGATCTCCAGGAAGCTGGAAGGTCCCGCCGTGGGCGAGGCGATGTTCAGTCGAACGCCATCATGATCCGCCACAGCGTTCGACTTGTTGTTGATCGCCGCCACGATTTCGTCCAACGTCACAGCGGCAGGGTCAGCCACGCTATCGAGAAGATCGATCTTGATTGGAAGTTCGTCATCGACTTTGACGTACAAGGTGGCAGCCTCTCGCAGATCGACGCCACCTTTGAGGTCAACGTCTCCCATCGCCTGAGCCGGTCGGTCCGGCTGTCCGATAGCATTGGCTGCCTCGAAGCCAAAAATAAGCTCAGTTGCATCGTTGCCTAGGGGTTCGATGGTGACCAGCTCGTCTTCATCGCGGGTCCACCAGGCATCCATTTCCTCGTAATCGTCGGCGATATGAAGGCCCAGAGCCTCGGCCGTCACCCGCAGGATTCCCTGTACGGTCAAAGTGCCTTCGAGGAAGGTCCGGACATAGCGCTTGAGATGCTCGCGAAACTCTTCGACGGTCTCGTCGGCCTGAGGCGAAAGGCCGTACAGGGAGGCGATACAAGCCAGATCGTCGATGACCTCAGCGCCTCGGTCGGCGTGATCCACCCAGTGGGACTGCATGACAGCTGCAAGATTGTTTTCTGCCTGTTGAAGCTCAATTCCGAAGGCGCCCGCAATCGCTCTCAGGGCCGAGAGCCGGAGTTCAGGGCGGAAGGTTCCGGGCAGGTAGCCGAGGATGCGCTCGGTCTTGGTCATGTCTCCTTCTCCTCCAGGAGGATGTCGGCTCGCTCCATATCCAACACGACCCACCAATTCTCGCCGTCGATCGTGGCGACGACCTGGAACTCACCAGCCTCGATCTCCTCGTCGGTGGCAGCACGCTCGCCAGTAGGGACCTTTATCAGGCTTCGGTCAGCTATGCGCCGACTGGAGGGCACCAGCGGCGATATCTCGGCGATGGCTGCCGTAATGGCCTTGCGTGGATCGTCTTCATCACCACCCAAATCCCCCTGGAGAGCGGTCATGACGACATCGACAAGCGTCTCTGCGCTTGGGCGACCCACATCGGCCCGCCAGGCAAAAACGTCCTTGATGGCGACCTCGATCACGTCGTCCACATCTTTGATCGCCTTCAGCATCTCCTTGCCCTCGGCCGGATCGCCACTGCTCAGGTCGTCCACGTAAGCCTGCAAGGCGGCGATAATCTCATCAAGCACCTTCTCTTTTCCTGCCAAGGAAAGTTTGGGCGTGAGATAAACCGCGATCCTGGGCTTGAAGTAAATGTAGCGGGCAACGATGGCCGTCTGTATCCCCGCGGCACGCACCTCTTCGACGGAGGCTCTCAAACCCGAAAATATCTCAGGTTCGCACTCCACCAGCATCGTCACCTTGCCAGGATCGGATCGTTTAGCGGGAGGGCCGTTTGGGTCCCAGACCTCGCTCAAGGTCGCACCTCGATTCCCTGCGATGGCCACCTTCAAGGCGGCCAACGTGCCTTTTCCAAGAGCGCGCAAAGTTGCCTTGGCCCGGGCGCGCAATTCATCGTCACTTTCGCCTTCCGCGCCCAGAAAAGTGGCGTCGAAATTTGTCACCCGACCAATTCCGGCAATGGGCAGAACGATCTTTGTAATGGTTCCAGGTTCGACTTCTCCAGCGCTTCCTTTGGACTCCTCGCTGGCGCGGATGGGCACATTAATGCGGACCTGTCCCTGCTGCAGGGTCCGCAGTTGAGCGGTCCTAAAGGTGGCCTCACCCTTGGCAGTTTTCAGCAAAGTACTTTCGGTGATTGCGATGTTGCCCTCGATTGCCGGATCGCGAAAGAAGGTGGCTTCACCCCTGGCATAATCCTTGGCCAAGCGCTTAATCCCGAGAATGCTGGCCACCAGATCCAGAGACTTTCCCTCGGCCGTATCGATGAAGGCCGAGAGGTACGCCCGATTGATCTGCTGATAGACGGTGGCAATCTCCCTTCCTATGGCCTCGCCCAAGGTCCGGGTGACGCCTCCCACGTTGACGTCCGTCAGAGGCGACCGGCTATATTTGCGGAAGTAATCGACATAAAACGTGGTCTCATCGTCGGGCCAGGTTCCGCCCTCCTGCCAGATGATGTAGGCTTTATCATCATCCTCGCTGAAGATGTAATCGATATCTTTCTGAAAATCGTGATGTTGATACGTGCGCACCTCGCCATCGACTTTTAAAGATGCGGCCCCTGTGACTTTGCGCACTTCACTGGCGGGCTCGGCCAGGGGGTAAAGATCGACCTTAAGGTCGAACACGATCGGCTCGTTGACCACTCCACCGGCGATGGCGGTGAGGATGTCGTCCACCACCTCCTGGTAGGGGCGCTCGATAAGGTTCAAGGTTTCAGAATTCACGGAGTTGCACCTCCCTCAAGAGAAAATGAGAAGAGCAGGTTGAGCGACGTGTCGCTGTCGATGGGCAGGAGCTCCACATCAATATCCATCTGGGTCGGATCCGCCCGGTTCTGGGTCACACGCACAGAGCAGACCTCTTTCACCCGCAGCTCAGCTTGCAAGGCCTGCAGGGTGTACATCTTGGCCCGGTTGCGATTTGTCTCGGTGTTGAGTTCTCCTATCAACTCGAACAGCCGCGAGCCGTAATTGGGATGACCAAGAGTGGCCAGCTCGCCCACAGGCGTCAGGAAGCGCAACAGGAGTGCCTGTTTCAGATTGTCAGCGCCGCTCAACATCTCAAGATCCATCTTTTTTGTCTCTAGCCGCTGGACCGTGGACAGGTCACGACCTCGATCACGATCGTTCTGATGTTCCAGGTTGCGCAGCAGGCGCAAATCTGTTCCCCATCGTTCGTTCATGCGATAACTCCTCGAAAAATAATTGCTAAGGTGGCCATTGGTCGTTGATGAAAGGGGCAGCAGGCGGCCCCAAAACTGTCAGGATGCCTGGAGGCGTCGGGATAAGATCGCCCATCCGAACCAGCGCTCGGCCACCGACCCTAACGCCGCTGCTGGCAATCGGCCCGATGACCAGCGGATATGGAACGCCCCAAACCGAGTTGACCATCTGGCAGAGCGATCCGGTTGTGGCAAGAGGCATCCCGTTGGCGGTGATAAAAGGAGGAAAGACTGTGATGATGATGCCCATATCTGGCGGCCCAGATGCGCCAGGTGTGATCATCACCGCCGCGCCGATGGAGACTGGAGGTCCAGGCATGTTATCCTCTCATTATTCTCTCATTATCTTCTCACGGTGAAAATGATGTCAGGCCCTTGATGGATACGTTCACACCTTGCAACGTTGCCGAAAGTCCTCCATTGACTGTGGCCCCCATGTTGGCCTTGAGGGTGGCCTGAGTTCCGGCCTCGATGTCGGTCTTCATCTGGCCTTTGATCTTGACGTTCTGGCCCTCCAGGTTCAGGTCCCGTACGGCCTTCAACGTCATGGCGCCCTTCGCCTCGACGGTGACGTCGCCGTCCTGGTTCATGGTGATCTTTGTTCCTCCGGCAACAACGGTGACTTTGCCGCCGCTGCCGTCTGGCTGGTCGAGCATCATCTCGGTTTTGCCGGCGGTGGCCCGAACGGTTCCGTCGGAGATCTGCACCGTGATCTTGGGCGGCATCTCCACCAGGATCTCCCTGGGCGGCGTGTTGGCCTGGATGTTTCGAATAGCCGCCCTGACGGTCTTGTCGTCGGCCTCGGCCAGTGGCAGCCGGAAGATTACCTCTTCTGGATTGTTGGGTGGCGGGCGGTCCTCGTCGTTGTACAGCCTGCCGATCACGATGGGCTGGTTGACATCGCCCTTGTCGAAGGTCAAAAGGACCAGGTCGCCGACGTTGGGAATGGCGACCGTCCCGATGTGGCCGGTGGCGATGGGCACCCTTTTTAGAAGAAGGCCGCTGTTTTTCAGCCGCACGTCGCAGCCGTAGTTGTCGTTGTCATCTTCGGAGCTGTGAGGAAAGACGGCCTCCACCAGCCCCAGCTCGGCGATGCGCATGCCCCGAAGCTCGTGACGAATGATCTCCTGAATGGTCTCGACAATAGTGTTCACGCTAACCTCTCAAAATACTTCTAAAATATTCAATCTCAAAATGTTGCCTGCTTTGAAACGGAGTGTTTCAGGCCCCACGTCACTTACCGCGTTTCGTCGTTCAGATATCGATGGCCCGAAAGCCGATCGTGGTTGAAAAGCCGCCAAGCTTTGTGATCCTGTGCGTGACGCTCCGGACCTGGAAGGTCTGGTTCAGCGCCTCTTCCGGCACATCTTGAAGGCGAATGGCATCGCCCAGCTTGACCTGGGGCTGGCCCGGCACCATAAGGCGTCCCCGGACCGATCGCCGCTGGATTCGGGTGTGGGCCGCTTCGGCAGCAGTCTGGGCCGCCTCGGCGGTGCGAAGCGCCGACCTTTCCAGCAATAGCTTCGCCTCGCCCGAACCTGCCTCACCCTTCGAGCCGCCAAAGTCCTTGGTAAGCCAGGCCCAGGCCTCCTCGGACTCGCTTCCGCCGGGGCTTTCTCCCCAGGCCTCCACCTGTTCGGCCCTAGGCGGCATCTGCAAAACCTCAAGCTCCACAATCTGCTCGGCATATCCGAAGATGTGGACGGAATTTCCGCCGGTACACTCCTCGAAGACCAGCTCGCCTTCGAAGTTCACGTACAGGTCGAAGCCGGAAAGGTCGGCCAGGTCTCGCATGTGGCAGTAGATGCTTCGCCTCCCGTCGACAACATAGGCCGGGAAGTTGATGCCGTCGTCTGCCGACGCCACGTCCACGCCTGCCTGGTCAGCAAGGTCTCGGACGATTTCGCCTGCGGTCTTGCTCTCGTAGGTCTGCTCAACGAAGGTGAAGAGAAGCGCGGAGGCGGCGCTCTGCCCGATAACTCGCCTTGTGGTCAGGCCCGGCTCGACAGAGGCCACCGTTCCCGTCATCACCTGGGCGAGGTCGCCATCGTCGGCGTAGCCAAGCTCGATCGTGGCCTCGTCATCTCGTGCGGGCGAAAGGCCGCCCACCTGGCCCAGCACCAGGGTGAAGCCGTCGGCTGGCGCGTCCATGTCCAGCGAGACGAGCAGGTCCACGAGGGTGCTGGCCTGGGGCTCGTCGGTGGTGTCGACGATTCCATCGCCGATGGTGAGCTTGTAGGCTGGTTGGAGCATTTCATGAGCCTCTGCTATTGCTCCTTCTCTTCCAGCTTATCTTGAATCTGAATCCTCGCCTGCTGCAAGGCACTGCTCGCGGCCTCCAGTGGTGCTAGTGCAGTTTCAATTTTTTTCAACACATTGGAATCACCTACCTCAATTAATGACCGAACGGCAAGTCGACGATGGGTATCGTCTACAGTGGTAGAGATGAGCCGAATCAATGCATCGGCTGATGATTCACCGTTCAACTTGCCCAGGTAGAGTATAGCGGATCGTGTCTTCCACGGCCAGAGGTGCTCCAACTTGACCATGTACACACCTAGTAGAGAGGCGACGCGATCGCCGAAGTGTTGAACCAGGTAATTGGCAACGCCCTCAGGTGGCGGCACAGCTACAGGGGTTGGTGCAACCATTTGCTCAGCTCGCTCAAAATAGTCCAAGCATGCTCGGAAGGTCTGATCGTCACTGATCCATTCTATAATCACCTGCGTGACAAGCTTGTCAAAGTGGCTGACTTCATTCGCTTTCTGCTTTAGAAATGGAATCGCAGATTCCCCTTGTTCTACGAGCCGCTGTTCTGCCTCCAGATACGGTTGACCTACACTATCCAACACAATCTGATAGTCATTCTCGATCACATAATCTCCTCCAGCGTGCTTGCCATCGCAGCCAGTTTGGGGTTGTTCGAGTCCATGCATCAATCCATCCTAAACAACATTGGTTTGTTCCCACCAGGGTGTTGTTGGCGGGGTCCGCTTCGAGTTTGTTCCGCAATGCACTTCACCGTGGCGAACATGATAGGTGTCAAAATCGTTAACAGGATGGATCTGCGCGTCTGTGTAGCCGATCAACTTCAAACTATCACGAACGCTTTGCAGAAGCGCATCTTCGTTTGAATCCGGGTCTACCGGACCAAAGGGGTGTGGAATAAGTAGCTGCGTGTCACCAAAGTTTGGCCGTGTGATGACCAACATATTAACCATACCCGGTATCAAGGCCGAGAATTGGCTGGTAAAAAATTCTACAAAGAGACTAGGGATCCTTATGATGTCGGTTATGGGATCCAGACCCAGTTGGGTACATAGTTCAATTTCTATGTCGTCCAGGCGATCCTGACAGAAATCGTTGCCTGTCATCAGAGCAGCGTCTCCAAGTATTTCGTCGATCGTGCGTTCATGAAAGAGATCGAATGAGTCTCTCCTCCAAGTTGGAGGCACGATCCTGCGAAGGTAATTGATCGTCTTGCCGGTAAACAGAGTCAGGTCACCGCCATTGGGCACGTTCTTTTGCAAGTCGGTCAGAATGCGCCTGGCCTCAACCGTGCTGGCGATGAGCATCCTGAAATCGTTGCCGACATTTGATGGAATAAAGCTGATGATTTCATCCACATGCCCGACAAACAACCAATTCGTGTCTATCGGAAATGGGCTCTGAACCCGTTGGGCTTCCAAGAATTGCCTTATGACACTGCTGAATTCATCCCCAGGTCTTCCTCTACCATAGTATATTCGGCCGAGCCGATAGTGTCGAGTTCCGACTCTCACAGGAGGGGAGACTTCCAGGTTGCCGAACGAATCGAAAGTATTGGGCTCACATGAGAGATTATACTCTTGAAGACCATAGTCCGGGCCTAGCAGCCTGTCGGATGCATAGTCGTTTAGCCCCCCTCGCGGCCAACATCCAGAGGGGGGTCGGGGACCCCTGGGGTTGACAGTATTCAAGGCAACCGAGATCGCCTTATCGGGAATTCGAGAGTGACCAATTTCCATCGTATCTTGTACCCAGTGGTCAGGATAGGCGACAGCACTCGCTTTCCCGCGAGAAGTTAGAGGAATTCCTGCCGCAGTTGCCGCCCTGACGATTTCGGCGACAAAGGCATCGTTGAAACCACTGTCTACGACAACATAGAGTTCCTCGGTGACATCGAGATGTGAAGCCATTACCCAAGGCGCGACACGGACCAATACCTCGTCCCGCGCAAGCTCGTTGCTGCCATCTCGAAGGATCAGAGCTAGACGAATTTCTCCGTTGAATCCTGCGTCAGGATACTGTATTGCCTCCATTCTGAGTTCCACGTCTGCTGCGGCACTGTTAACGATTGGGTTAGATTCGTCAGATAATGGAGCTGGGCCAACGATTGCGACTCCAGAAGCGCTACGTGAATCGAACACTCGAAGCTTGTCCTGTTTGTCGACCGAAAGGCGCAAGCTCACTCCGGATGGTAATGGACCGCTTCGGCGGATAATCAGAGGCGCCAGGTCAGCTACATCATCATCCCCATCAACGACTTGGTTTGTGTTGTCAATCTGAAAATTCCTGGCTGGTCGGTTATCGTTGTCGTTATTGCACAAGACGATCGCGCCTCTGCTATTCGGACCGAAGGCCCAGGAATTCTTGCCTGCCTCGTCCTCGTCGACCACGCCGTTGCGATCCGCATCTACATCCAGAATGACCCTAACTATGTATACGTCTATGGATTTTGTCTCTCCCGTTGCCATCAAAGTGGCGGTAACGGTGGTCTCACCAATTGTTGATCGCGGCACCTGCCATTGGAGGGGATTACCCGGATCTTGCTGCCCGCCGTTCGCAGCCCAGAGGATACTTCTAGGTGATGAGCAAGTCCCAGCGGGAAATACAGCGGTAACAACGACATTGCCTGTTGTTTCGTAGATGGCCAAATAGTTCATGCTGGACGAAGCGCCGACCTGAGTCGCATTACTGACCTGCAAATCAAACGTAGTGGCTAGTTGGCAGACAACGACATCGAAATCGGATCCTCCATCTAGCCGTTTGCATAACACGTTCCCCCTACCTGCCTCGGGCGGTTCCCCACTTCGTCGCGCTATGTAGAGTTCTTGAATCTCTAATGTGTAGATACCGATGGGGGTTGGGCGGGGATAACTGAATTCACCGTTGGCATTCGTGCGATTGAAGACCGGATTGGGACGTCCGCGACGGTCCTGACACACTACCTCTCCTTGATCTGGTTGCCCGTTAGACCCGACATGGAGATACTCGCCATCCGGCGCAATGAGGATATAACGGGCATTGGCTAACGGTGTGCCGTCCTCAAACCGAATGGTACCACGCACTGTAATCATACCTGGCTCGGCCGCCTGTACGAGCCATTTGCCGGTTTCGTTGGCATCTCGCGTAAGAAAACAGCAACGAGCGTTAGCACTACCGGCACCCAAGCACCAATTGGAATTGACGCTGCCGGATGAGGGCAGATTGAAAGTTACGGGTTCAGGGACCTCGCAGGGAAGCCTTTCAACATTAACGAAGAGTACTTCGGTGCGACGGTTGGGTCGCCAGGCTGGATTGCTGCATTGACGTAGCATCGAAGCCATAGGCATAAGCTCACCGCAGCCGAGCCACTTCAATATTTCATTTTCGCAATTTGGCAAAAACTGGTCTTGTGGGATGTTATGGGCATCCCTGCCCAAATATGAACGGATAAGAACTGGCCAAGTTTGATCGCCGACTACGCCGTCGATTGATAGTCCTTCCGCTTGGTGGTCCCGTTGAAAGTTTTTAACAGCCGCCTCCGTCAATGGGCCATGCCTATCGTCTACGATGCCCGGATAATAGCCCAGATCATGCAAGATGTACTGATATTCGGTTGTCCCCCAACCACCCCGGCCTTCTTGGATTGAAGGTAGTTCTCCCGTGGGTCGAGATTGACGGATTCTGTTCCACTCATCCACTGCTGAGTCGGGATTGACGCCAAATGTGAGCGCGGCAAAGACAATGCGAGCACGACGCTCAGAAAGTGATTGATTGTAATCATGGCTTCCTGCTTCATCAGTGTGACCAACGATGACCAGCTTCTCATCAGAGTGGTCTTGGGCATACCCAACCACTTGGCGAAGCACATGTAGCATGCAAGGTTCTAGGAAGGACCGATCGAAAGAGAAATGCACTATGAACGCCCTGGCGACGATGGTGCCCGCGGAGAGCGTGATCGTCACCTGTGCAGTCTCGCCTGGGCGCACCTCCGCATTCTCGGCTCCGGACATCTCGTCATCAGCGGCTACTGCCGTCACGGTGTAGGACCCAGCCGGAAACTCGTCCTCGGTCCACACGTTGCCAGATCGGTTAGTCGAGCTGCGTGCCAAAAAAGTCTCATCTTCCTGGTGGCCTTCGACTGTAACCGTAACTCGACTGAAGTCAAATTCCGGCTCTCCTTCAACATCGACCTCTACGATCAGCGTTCCGACATTTTCGTCGATTTCTTCGGCCGGAGGTTCGGGAACTTCCGGTTCCGGCGGCTCTTCCTCCGGCGGTGGCGGTGGGGTATACTCCCGCAGCGTAAACGCGTACTCGAACCGCTCGGTCTTCCCAGCCAGCTCCCTAACGCCCATCTCCTCGATGAGCACCTGGTCTACCCGGGTGGCGGTGGCGATGTCCGCCACGAAGGAGACCGGCTCTGCGGCGCGGAACTTGTCCCGCAGAGTTTTCAGCCTATCGCCAGCATCAGGGCCAGTCAAGACGCCGGAGAGGGTGATCCTGGCCCCCCGGCGTCCCAGCCGCTGGAGGAAGTCTCCCTCCAGGGCGGGTACGCCGTGCTGGACCAGCACCTGATCCCCATCGACCTCGATATTCTGTACGTGCTGCAGCTCGATGTCGTCGAGCATGGGCCTGACTGGCATGGACTACTCCAGTATCGTCGATATGCTGAGGAGATGTTTGTGCGACCTATCCCTTGATAGGTCGGGTCGGATCATGCCTTCAATGAGTTAAGATGCGTAACGATGGCATCGATCAGGCTGAGGATGTCAGTCTTTACCTCATCGAGCGATGGCAGGCCGCTTACCACGTCGGCCACCGCCAGGACTTCATCGATTGTATCGGCCTCATCCGGTAACAAATTCTTGGACGCATTGAGGAAATCCTTGGTCTTTTCCGTGAAGGTTGAAACCTTCTCTAAATTCTCGATTGCGCTTAAGTCGAGGTTCTCTATCTCCGTCTTCAACTTGCCCAATAAATCGATCAGCTTGTCTATAAGTTCATTGATCTGTGGGATCAGCGAAGACAAAGCCTGAACGGCGGGCTTGATCGTTGCAACGTTTTCGTCCAAAAAATCTTTAAAATCTTGCAGGACGTCTTTGAGCTCTTGGTAAAGGTTCTCTTCTGGCATACACTATCCTCCTCGAAAAGTTTGCTCAACCATCCTATTCTTCATCGGCACTTTCCACATCTTCCCGGAACTGCTGAAACCTAGCGAGGAGATCGCCTAGCGGAGAGACGAAACGCTCCAGGCCGGTGGCAAAATCCAGCCCAATATCGAGCCCCTCCACAAGATCGTTGATCAAGCCTTCCGCGTCATCCAATATCTCAGAGTCCAAGAGGGACGTATCTTCAGGCTCGTCCGGCTCGATGTACTCACGCAAGATGAGAACGTAGGCGAATCGCTCTGGTTTTCCGGCCAGCTCCTGCCACTCAAGATCGTCGATCACCATCTCCTCGATCTCGGCCTCGGCCACGATGTCGGCCACGAAGGGGACGGGATCTCCGGTCCGAAACTTGCCATCCAGTTCTTCGACGAACTCGAGCGCCTCAGGGCCTGTCGCTACCCCCCACAGAACCAATCGGGCAGGTCGTCGGCCCATGTTTTGCAGAAGGCTTCCGGCCATGCCAGGGGGCTTTTGCTCGGCCAGAACGCGCCGATCATGGGTCGCAATTTCTTGCACATTGGGCAGCTCAAGGTCATCCAGCATGGTACGCATCTGGTTACCTCTCAGTCTTCATCACTTGTTCTCATGAAAAGGGCGTTTTCGCATCTGGACCGATTATCCTCTACACGTCGATGCCGTATCGACGGGCTTCCTCGTCCAGGATGCGCTTGATCTTCGTTGCCAGGGCGCTCAGGTCGTCTTCGACCTCGGTTGCAGCTTCCTTCTGTGCGCCGTATCGGGCGGTGGCTGCCGCAATCCGGGAAGACGGAACGTCTACGTCTCTTTCCTGTGACGAAAGACGTGGTGGCATTGAAGGTGCCGCTCGGGGTGGATCGATTCGAGCCGATCTCTCCTGTTCCCGGTCAACGTCCGAAATCTGGCTGGCCACACCTGTCAGCCAAGTCATCCATGTTTGTGGGCCGGGAGCGTTTTGTGGTTTCTCAAGGACACTGGCAAATGGTCGACCGGAAGGGTCGGCCGGTTCTGGCCAGGCGCTCCCCGAACGTCGCTGCCCTGTTTCGGGTGAGGTGGTGCACGCCTCCATGCCACCTTCAAGCTCCGATCCAGAATCTGATTTCGTTGGCGGACCGGTTCGGCCTTGCAGAGACGTCACAATTGGCTGATCCGCAGAGTTTTTCGCAGACGATGCAGATGCACTATCCAAATCCCTTAGGTGAACTGCGGGGGTCTCTGACATTGATCCGAGCCGATGCCTGTCATCGAAACCAGCTAGCCTTCTCTCCGACAGGTTGGCCATGTGGACCAACAGACCAACAGGAGCCGGTCGACCATCGAGCGGCAGCGCCCATTGGTCGGCCAGTAGGTGCCTTTCGAGTGGTGACCGGAAAGGCGAGGCCTGGTTGGATACGCCAAGGACTTCAAGTTCGAGGTGACGGAAGAAACTTGCAGTCCGCCGATCCAAGTTGTGCAGCCAGGCCTGATGGGCCGCCACATCTCGGGAGACCGGTAGCGAGAATTTCGCCCCCTGCTCAGAGATTATCCTGATCCGTTGATTTTTGGGCAGGCCTCGTTTTTCCGGTTTTTCTGCTGGGGCGTTATCGCCAGCCAAGCGAGACAGAAGTGATCGACTGGCCTGCCTTTCTATCTGGTGAGGGATCCGCGTTTTCTCGGATATCCGAGTCGCTTGTTGAACGGCGGCTGAATCGTTCTCAGCTGAAATTGCGACAGATCCATCACATGATTCGGTCATTTCCTGTTTGCATGTCGACCGATATTCGGCCCAAGATAACCAGGATCGCCGAAGCAGATCCACCTCCGATCCTGATGCCGAGAGAACAGCAAGTCGTTTTGCCTGCTCTGCAGAGGCGGGGCCGGACGACGGCGCCTTGTCGGTATCAATACCCGGACGAGTCGGTGAAGGCCACCGAGACGAGGGACGCGATCTATCCACCTTACGCTCCAGGTCTCGGGAGGGGAAAGGTGAAATCTCTGACCTGAATTCTGCGCTTTTTCCCATCAATTGGAATCGGGTTTGCTCCGAGCCTTCGGCTCTCCTATCGATCTGTTCCATCAACTCTGCAAGGGTACGACCCAGAAACGGCTCATGATTCAGAGTGAGATGGGACGAGGTCTCCCAGAATCCTACCCAGGAAGAGGCCCGCCGCAGGTCATCCAGCCATGCTGTGTATCGCACAAGTCCTTCCTGCCACTGGATCGGGACCCGACCGCCGACCAGTACAGCTTCACATCTCAACCTGGTGGCTCGTGATGTCCATCTCATTCTTGATTACCGTCTCTGTTGGCCATCTCCAGGTAAAGCAAAATCTGGCCGATGGTCATCCCGCTGACATCTTCCGGCGTCCATCCAAACTCTTTTGCCAGCACGAAGCATGCGCGCGCAAGGGGTGCCTGTACAAGCTCTTCCAGCTCATTGCGCGGCGTACTGATGCCGCTGATGGCGTTGATACGCTCCACCAGAAAACGAGCTAGGCCCGCCGGCAGTCGTGTTACGTCTTCCAGCTTCAGTTCCGGCTCGACGAGCGCCTGCTGAATCACCAACGCTGCCGAGAGTCCGTTATCGTTGCGGGCGGCTTTTCCAATGCGTTGCAGATCGTGGACGGTCAACGGACGGAGCACTACCTGGAAATCGGTTGTTTCATCGTTGCTCGCGCTTAACAACTCCGCCGGTACCTTGACCTCATGCGCGAGTAAGCTGCCGGCCAACAGTTCTTCAGCGTTCAGGGCCATAGCGGATTACCCGCCTGCCTCTTGGTCCTCAACTGTAATGAAGAGGCCCTTGAAGGTGACCGACTCCATCACGAAGTCGTCCTCGGGCAGGTTGTAGGCCCAGTTTTCGAACTTAACGCCGTGGACGGTGATGGTGCTGGTGGTGTCCGGCGTGGCAGGATCTTCTACTAGCAGCTGCAGGTTAAAAGAAGGCTGTGGATAAGGTTCGGCCACTCGCTCGGAAACCGCACCTTGACCCAACAAAAGCCGTAACAAAGCTCCATTGATGTAGGCTCGTCCGATCTTGCCACTGACGTGGATGTTGCCGGGTCGAAGTTGGGCCGCATGGCGCTTGCCGATCTCGTGATACTCTTCCAGTTCGGTCTGGACATAAACTTCGATGCCTGTAGCTCGTCCAACAGGGCTGAGCTGATAGAACTCGATGACCTCGTTTGCCACGGTACCTTCTGGCATTTCGGTGTCGGTGGGCGACAGAGTCAAGGTTGCGTCGGAGCCACGAAAAACATTTGTGTTTGCCATTTGCAATCACTCCCCTACTCAAGGTACATCACTACGCGGATGAAATCGATGCTGAAGGTCGGCTGAAGGAACATCGTCACCTGGGCGATACCACGAATCTGCTGATCGCGCGTGGCGCTGACGTCCAGCTCATAGCCGATCAACATCTCACGATCAACCATGGCCGCGAGTAGGCTGTTGACGCTTCCTTTCAAAGCCTGGCGCACCCTTTCGTTGTTGAGCTTGCCGATGAAAGGATTAGCTGCTGCGCGCACGCCGAACCTGGCATAGTCCACTATGCGCCGGGTCGTGATCTGAGACCATGCGGTATTTGTCGACGTTGTAAGGCCCCGGACAATTCGAATGGTTCCATTACGGCTCTCCAGAGCTAATACTCGACCCAGCAACAGCTGCTCCAATTCGGTGCCGTTGAAGTCCGTCTCTAGCCCGTTGGCGTTGATCGTCTTATTAGTAGGACTGAAGTGCGGGTCAAGTGAAGAGATACGTCCTGCAACTGCTGCAGCCGCGTAAGTCCCTGGCAGCACGACTTCTCGACCGGCGACGACGTCGTTAACTCTGACCCCGGGGCCTGCGAAGATTAGTCGGCCCTCGTCCTGGGCTGGAGCCACTAAGTCCGTCACAGTACTACTGGCCGAGCTGCCAATGACGCCTACCCTCTCTCGCTTCATCAGATCGGTGGATGCGTTCTCGACATGGGCGACCAATGCTGGTCCCATGGTGCCCGCATTCTGACCAGCCAGGACGACGATGTGCACATTCTGGTTTAGCAATGCAGCCAGCCCAGACTGGTAATCTCCTGCACCTGTATTGGCGCCATTTGTCGCACTTGTCTGCGTCTGAAGGGCTTCTTCAGTAGTTTCTACGTTACCTGTTGCAGCTCCTACGTTTACCTCAAACAGGGCGGACCTGCCACCGGTGCTGGCCAAGGGGCCGTAATTGTAGGTTGGATGTGTACCGTTGATGACCTGGGCAAATTCTTCGACTGCTTCAGGCACGTTGCGCCAGCTCTCCTCGACTCGGTCGTCATCAGTGGTGAACGTTACGTCCAGCAAGTCAGCAGTGGCAGCCTCTGTAACCTCCACCAGGGCGTCGTTGTAGCCTGTACCGTGCTCTCTGGCCTCGACTGTGACCATACCCCCTTCGCTAGTGCTCAGCTCGTACGCCGCCAATGGTTCAGCGGCAGGGATATTTGCTACGCGCACAGCAAAGACTCGCTGAGCGCCATTCGCATAGGCCAGTTCCATAGCGCGTACTAGTGTTAGCTCGTTAGACTCTATCCGATTTCCAAATGCGTCGTATTCCCCGAATATTTCCCGAGACTCGCCGATGTTTGCCGGTTTGTAGACCGTATCCGGATCGTTTGGGTCGGCTAGCCTACCTCGCTGGGCAGTGCCTATGATGCCCACGTTGCCAATGGAGATAGGCCCCGGTCTGATGAGACCCTCGGCCCGAACTTCGATGTAGGTTCCCGGTACTATCATTTCTGGCATTTCATTTCCTCCTCCTCCTCCTCCTCCTCCTCATTCTGAGGTGATGTGAGCTAGACCGAATGCCATAATACGAAAAATTAATTTCGTCTAACTTCTTCTGCCTCAATGTTAATTAACCACTTTTAGATACACTACAGAATCGATCTCGTCTCCGTTCCCGCTTAAGAAACGACCATTGGCGTAACTTATTCGAAAGACATCCTCAATCCCTTTGAGGATGATGGGATCGGGAAAGTTTGCATTGGGAAACGCTAGTCGGCCTGCAACATATGGATTCCCACCTAACCCGACCGTTTTAGGTACCCCTTCCTCCCCATCCAGGTCGAACGCATCAAGGAACTTGCGCACATTATTGAAGGTCTGTTCGTGAACAGTCCCTCCAACAGAGGTCGAAATTGTGACCTCGCTGCCGTCCCATCCATCGGATAAAAAGGCCAAGATGCCAAGCGCGTTGACGTCGAATGTGTGATCGGCACTGCCGTGCACCTCCAGCGCAGGAGCTGTCTGATTATCCCAACGTACCATCTCATCGGTCACGATGGTCGCCTCGCCATGTTCACCGCCGATCTCTATGGGGATCTGGGCGATAAGGCTCTCAGCGCCGTCGGCATCCTCGTAATGAAACTCGTATAATACGCGGTAGCTGGCAGTTTTGCGCCAGGCGTTCAGAGCCCAGATGTGCTCTGTGGGTGAAGTTTCCTCTGCAGCGATACGGAGAACGCCTGCGGTCCAAAGACCGTCTCTGGCAGCCAGAAGTCGCCGATTTAGCTCTTCGACTGCGTCGTCCACATAATCGGGGACAGGTTCATTTGACAAGAACCGAAAGGTCACCACCGTCTCCAGACGTCCTCCCTTTAAGGCGCGGATCGAGAATGAACCGTGAAGAGCTGTTCCACGTCGATTGCCCACCGCCAGAGCACGCTCAGTTATGCTGGCCACCGAGATGCCAGGCTCGGGTAGACCCGGTGGCCATTCTTCCAGAACTAGTGATAAGACGGCTAACATGTCGTCGATGGCCTGACCGGGATTGGAAACGTTGCTTGCTGGTGGGTCACCAGTTTTAGCATCAAGAGTTGCATTTGGCACCTCACCACCAGGATTTTCAGGTCTTATTCTCAAAAAGGAGGAAGTCAATCTCATCAAAACTCCTCGCTTAGGTTCTCTCTAGTACTTTCTTCGGCGATACCATTTGGGCAAAATTGCATTTGTAGTCATGAACGCTAAGTTTGACACTTATCTGAAGCACAAGACTATGTCGACCCGAGAAAACGCCAGCCTTGCGGCAGATGACTTTTTTGGTATGCTGCAGTAGGTATCATGCCTGAGGTTCGGGTAGAGCTCTAACATTTGGTTGATGTTTCTCCGAGAATACGAGAACACGGGCTCAATTTAGCTCAGGTTTGAAGGTGGAACATGCTTGATCCGAATCAACAACAAAAACATTAACTTAGGACTCCATTGAGATCCGTCCCACAAAATACCAACCAAGTCTAAAGTTACTACCTTAAAATACGCTACCGCTATATCCAGGAGGTTCATAGCCCAGATGCTCACCCCTGCAGTTAGATTTTTTGATATTTAACATTCAGATGTTATCATATCTTTCCGTCCCACACAACCAGCTTATTAGCTCTATAACTCACTATATTTATAACTTTCCACCGATTATGCCCTTTGTGTAATCCCGAAATCATTGACATTATAGCCAATATTTTCACGTGGGAAAACGAAGTCAAATTGCGACAACGCACCCCGCCACTTGTTGTCTAGATTTATAAGCAGAAGACTCGCATCCCAGTAGGGGGTCCGCTCACGTCAATCCTTGTGCCAGTTATTTGCTTTTCATCCCCTCAGCAAGCTAATCCTATGGAATGAAAATTTTAAATTCAATTGCCTGCCTTAAAACAAAGCTTGCGGCAAGGAAAACGACATATGTTGTTTTAAGGCAAGTTGGGGCATGTCTTGCAGTGAGTTTCGTCTCCCAGATATTCATGCCACTCTTCCGGAGTGAGATTTCGGGTCAGGCGGTTGCAGGCTTCTTCGATCAGGTCTTCTGGTTGCCAGAGCCACATTCTAGCAGTTCCGTCCCAACAAGTGGTTGCCAGGCAATTCCCATCTGGGCTGAAGGCGACTGCAGTCACCGACGTTTCGTGAGTAATCCTGGAAAGTTCCTCGCCAGTGGTCATGTCCCAAACCCTGGCCATCTTGCCGGAGCTTCCAGTTGCTAGATAATTCCCGTTCTGGCTAAAGGCCACGGTCCATATCGGCTCATTATCGTGATTCAGCTCGTACAGCTCCCGGCCCGTGGCCACATCCCAAATCTTGGCGGTGCCGTCATCGCCTGCTGTGGCCAGTTTTGTCCCACCCGGGCTGAAGGCCAGCGCATTAATCTTCTGATCGTGCCCATCCATACGGGTAATTTCCTGGCCAGTGGTCGCGTTCCAAATCTTGGCGGAGCCGTCATTATTAGCCGTAGCCAGTTTTGTTCCGTCTGGGCTGAAGGTCAGCGCATTCACAGTCTTATCATGTTCAATCCTGAAAATTTCCTCGCCTATCGTCAAGTTCCAAAACTTGATCGTGAGGCTATCACCTGCCATGACCAGTTTGGCCCCGTTCGGGCTGAAGGCAACCGTCCATACTGCGTATTCGTGATTCAGCTCGTGCACCATCAGACCCGTAGTCGTGTTCCAAACCCTGGCCCTTTTGTCCTCACAACCGGTAGCCAGATAACTTCCGTCTTGGTTGAAGGCTACCGCAAGCACCTGACCGTCGTGATCATCCATAATGCTAATTTCCGCGCCTGTGGTCGCGTCCCAAACCCTGGCAGTGTTGTCCTCACTGGCTGTGGCCAGGTATCTTCCGTCTGGACTGAAGGCCACTGCAAGCACCCCCTTTTCCTTGGAGGTGGTCGCATCCCAAATCCTGGTCGCTCCCCCGCAATAGGTAACGACCAATTTGGTCACGTTCCAAATCTTGACAGTGTTATCCGCACTCGCAGTGGCCAGTTTTGCCCCGTCCGGGCTGAAGCCCAAAGAATTCACCTTCAGCTCGTGCACCATTCTCGCAAGTTCTTTGTTCGTGGTTATATCCCAAACCCTGACGGTCTTGTCTTCACTGGCCGTGGCCAGTTTAGTCCCGTCCGGGCTGAAGACTACAGCGTTCACCGGGTCATCGTGAACCATCCTGGAAAGTTCTTCTCCAGTGGCCATGTCCCAAATCTTGGCAGTGTCGTCCTCACTGGCCGTGGCCAGTTTTGCCCCGTCCGGGCTGAAGGCCACTGCCACCACTGAGTCGTCGTGGGGCATGGTTGCAAGCTGGTATCCTCTGGCCGTGTTCCAGATTCGGACAGTCTCATCCTCACTTGCCGTGGCCAGTCTGGTTCCATCCGGGCTGAAGGCCACTGCCAGCACCGAGTCATCGTGAGGCATGGTCGCAAGTTGGTGTCCCATGGTCGTGCCCCAAATCCTGGCGGTCTTGTCCTCACTGGCCGTTGCGAGCCTGGTTCCACCCGGGCTGAAGGCCAGAGCATTTACCGGCTTATCATGCGCCATCCTAAAAATTTCTTCACCCGTATCCGCGTTCCAAAATCGGGCGGTCTCGTCCTCACTTGCCGTGGCCAGTTTTGTCCCATCTGGGCTGAAGGCCACAGCGTTCACCGGGCCATCGTGGGACATGGTGGCAAGTTGCGTGCCAGTGATCACTTTCCAAACTCTGGCCGTGTTGTCCTCACTGGCCGTTGCGAGCCTGGTTCCATCCGGGCTGAAGGCCACTGCCACCACTGAGTCGTCGTGGAACATGGTGGCAACCAGATCTCCAGTGGCATCATCCCAAACTTTAGCGGTGCCGTCATCGCTTGCCGTCGCCACGAGCATGTTCTTTTTATTAGAGCTGAAGACCACAGCATTCACCGAGTCGTTGTGGGACATGACGGCAGCTCTGCTTGGAAGCAGAGTCAGCCCACGGCGCAGAGCTTGATCTGCCTTTGCAGAGGGGTAACGTTTCATGGACTCCACGGCGAGAAGGATGCTTTTTGTTAGTTGATTTGGATATCTATCCATGAGATCTTCTGAATCTTCTGCCAAATCGAGTGCGAGAGGATCCACAACCAGAATTTGAACCGTTTTTTCAACGCTGCCTGCTGAGTTCAATGCGTTCAGCTTATAAGTGGTTGTCTTACTAGGCGATACCGCTCTTTGCCCGGTCAAGTTAACGCGTCCGATCCCCGGATATATGGTGACACTTGTAGCATCAGATGTCTTCCATCTCAACGTAGTCTCTTTTCCAGAATCGATTTTTTTAGTTCCTGCTTCAAAGCGTTCGATAGAAGGCGCGTTTGGTTTAACCCGAACTCGGATAGTGCTGTAGTTTTTTGCACCGTTGTCGTCGGTTGTCTCCAGTGTTACATTAAAGTTGCCCACTTTCGAGTAAGTATGGGCTACAGATATGCCTTTTGCCTCGTACCCATCGTCGAAATTCCATTTATATGTAACAATTTTACCATCTACATCTTCACTTCCTGCCGCATTAAATGTTGTTGTACCTTTCACCACTGGATCGGCCGGTTCATGAGCGAAGAGGGCCACAGGTGGTCTGTTCACCCTGATCTGGGCGGAGATGGCGTTCGTTGCGTTGTTATCGTCCCTAACGTTCAACTTCACCGTGAAATTGCCGCCTGCCGAGTAGTTGTGCGTCACATAGACGCCTTCATCGGATACACCCCTTTCGAAATCCCATTCATAATGAACGATTTTGCCGTCTTCGTCACTGCTATCGGATGCATCAAAGTTGATATTGTCTCCTATGTTGGGCATGTCTGGCTTATAGTTGAATTTAGCCACTGGAGGCTCGTTCACCTTGATGATCTTTGATCTGGTGCTTTCTGCGCCATTATCGTCGATCACGGTTAACTTCACCGTGAAATTGCCACTTGATGGGTCATAATATTTGTGACGCGTCTTGATTCTCCCTCTTGAAATGTCGCCGTCTCCAAAGTCCCACTCGTAATCCATGACATGTCCATCCTCGTCTTTGCTCGGGGATGCATCGAAGGTTATTTCGTCATCTTTCTTCGGTTCGGAGGGTGTACAAGTGAAATCGGCGGTCGGAGGTTTATTTACACTGATTTCAGTAGAGTTAAAATCCTGTGCTCCTTCGTCATCAGTTATCGTTAAGTTCACGATAAAATTGCCGCCTTTTGAGTAAGAATGTTTCACAACAGTCCCACTTGACATGTTTCCATCTCCGAAGTCCCACTCGTAATAAACGATACGTCCATATGGATCGTGGCTCAAAGATGCATCGAAGATCATCTCCTTTCTCGCAGTCGGTTCGTCAGGCTCGTAGGATGTGATCGCCAAGGGGGGTTCATTTGCCGGTTTCACATCTGTTTTTTTAATGCCCTTTCTAATAATAATTTTTATGTTTTTATCTGCTTCGTAAAACGGTCCGCCAGGATGATCTGCGGACCAGTCGAGATTGAGCCAAACCCCCCGATCAAGATCGACATGAGCATAAATTATATCTTCATCGTATTCGGCTCTCAACCATCTCATTATTCTATTCACGTTGTTGCTGTCTTTATCGTCCCACCGACCGAGATAGACTTCTGCATAGGCGTGACCACCGGACGATCCAGAAGCCAGATTAATTCTGGTGGTTCCACCTATATTCTCAATAAGAGCAGACATGAAAATGGCAAAATCATCGCAATCTCCTGCACCTGAGCAGTCATTCCCTTTTTTCAGAATGGTCTCGTTTGCATATTGGTAGTATTCCATGCCCCTCGGATCATTGATGTATCTCCAATTATCTCTGATATAGTGATAAATTGAACACACCTGCTCAATATTATATTCTCCAGGGAATCTTTTCGCATGTTCCCTGGCTTCGCTAATTACTATGGGATTCCCAACTTGGACTTTCTCATCGATCTCTTTACGGATCGAATCTACGGTCCTGCTGGATTCGTAGGTAGTTCCAACTCCATCAGATCCGCTGGCAGCGGTGAATGTGATTACTTCAGAACTGTTGTATTCGGATAACGAAGAATCACTAAGTTGGAGGGGATCGCCGTTCCCAAAGGCGTAAGCCAACTCTTCACAGAGGCCGGGAGACACACTAATAATCAGGACAATTGGCCCGAGGATCAGATTTCTCACGAAAATGTTCTCCATATAAGGTCATAAGATGGCGATTTTATACCCTAAATCGGCGGAAATTAGGGAGTTAATGTGGCAATTTGGTAGGTACTGTAGGCCCCAGCTGTCGTTAATTGCTTGTTAATCTTGTCATACTTTGGGGATGAGTCTGCAAATCATAGGTTTTTCGGAACAATTTAAATCAACTTGATATGACACATCGTAATACACAAGTTTAATCTTATATAGGTTTTTCTTTGAGCTGGTTTCAAAACTATTTGTACGATCTTGACCCTTATTTAACTGGTTTATTATGACATTCTAAGAACTCACAAACGGCCAATGGCAGTGCCTAAAGGATCCCCTACCACCCCAACCGAGAGTGGGTAGGAAGAGGGCAGATGATCGGAAAACCATTTACGGTATCTTCTATGTGCTTGCTACAGATTGTAATTGGCGAGATACGCCTAAGTGTTGCGGCTCTTACGTTACTGCCAGGAGACGGTTGAAAACTTGGTCCGAAGATCGTACCTGGGAACGAATTCTCAATGCTATAACCTCCGTTGCCTCTGAAAAGACGTGGATGGGTTGAGTTCCAAGAGAGTATCTTCTCATGACTTCCAGAACGATCTCGTTGGAGGGTTCTATCACACCATAGTCGTAGGTGGCGTCAAGGGTTCTCAGCAGGACATCATCATTCAGATCGTCGGAGGTGATGCCTTTTCCGAGAAGTTCTTCTACAGGAATCGTCTTAAGAGGATTTCGATTGACCTCGTGTGGATGCCCTTTATAGAAAAGACTACTCAAATTTCCGACATTAAAGTTCAATTATCTATTCATTTCATCCATATCTAGGCGTATTTCCAACTCATTCCGTCATTTTTCTCTAGTTTTTGGTAGCTATCGCTATTCAGTGTCCATTCTGTCGATAGTTAGCAATTAGTACAAGTTAAAACCAATCACAGTGAACAACATCTTAACATATGTTCTTCTTACCGTAGTGACCATGACGTCCGACATTCGACAGGGGACATTCCCACACAAGTGTTTTTTCGCAACATTTTGCTTTACATAATGTGGACTGACTTAGGCATATAATTATCTGAGTATGGACCATCCACAAATGTTCAAATCCCACAACTACTGCTTATGTGTGTGTTGGGGATGACGAGATCGGGAAAGTTAGTATTAACTAAATTATGCATTCATTTCTACCGTCAAGCCGCTATCAAGAGAATTATTTCAAATCAGCACTCGCCCTGCCGAGAGTCAGATGACATGACCCGCCTTAAAGACCCTATTTATAACCGCATAATGTCTCTTAACTGGTGATCGTTTCTTGCTGATTCTCTTTGTCAATAGCGGTCTAAAATTGTCCAATTGTGGCGGAACAAAAATGTCCACCTGCCAACTCCTGAGTTAAGACTCAGGGGTTGTGCCGATACTGGATGTAGATGACCATTCCATGTTGTAAAATTTATTTAAGTCTTATCAATGATGGCATATAAGTGATGACAAATGTGACTATTGGGAGAATGGACGAGCTTAGAAATGTGGTTATTATTTTAATACTATATATATTTTTGCTGCCGTTCATCACCCGCTCTCTTTGATCTGAGAGCATTTCCATCAACTCCAATATTTGACTCAGTGTATTTTCATCATTTTCATAAGTTTCCTTGGAGATGATCTCCTGTATTCGTTGATTTTGTCGCCAATAAAGTCGATTGATTGCATCAATCTCACGTTTTCTTTCATCCTCTAATAAGAAATCGATTGTAAGCCATCCTTTGAGGAATATATATATAACAATCAGGAACATTATTATGAGAAGTGCAATTTCTTCATTAAATGTCTCGTTGGGGGCGACGAAATTTATGATTCCCAGAGATATGGCCACAAATTGGTAAACAGCAATATTTAAAATCAATTTCCTAATCGGCCTTAAACCACCGACGTTGTCACTGCTGAAGAGGTCTATCTTGATTGCATCTCTGTAATAATCGCTCTTAATCTCATGGAGTGCCCATGAAACGTTAAGGATAATCCATATTATGGTGGAAATTAAATAAAGTATTAATAATGTTGCTACATAGTTAATAATATCGATAAAAATCGACCATATTGTCGGATATGAAAAGTAAAAAAAGTCAGATTTTTCAGGTATTGGAATTAGCATAAATGGAACTACGACCATTGCGACGATTACATAATATACCTTCGATCTTGTAAACTTTCTTTCCATATTGTTATATAAATAATCGATGTATTTTTTACGTTCTGGGTATGCTTCCAGCTTCTCAAATGTCCTTCTCATATTATTTGTGAAATATTGCACACCTGCTAATAAATATATGATCAAAATAAAAACATCTAATATGATGATATGTTGGTGAAGATCCAATAGGTCTGGACCATATCCAACCTTTGATAGTGAAAACATATATATTACATACACTAAAAAAACTAATATAATTAGAATTAAAAGAGTGTATGAGGCTGGAACCTTTTTTACCATCTTCTCGGTCCAGTTCCAGCTTCGTTCTTCTGACACCGGCTTATTGCCACGCAAAGGAGTACTCATCTGTGTGAATTCTCTATCAGATTCAGGGATTTTAGTCTGAACTTCCAGCACCCGAATCGCTTTTTTTATCTTTTTTCGGCGTAAACCCAAATGGCTGCTCAGTAGTATCTTCCACGTTCATACTCCCGGAGCCCTCGCCGCTCATCCTTGTACCATCCCCATAATAACCTTCATAGAGACCTGAAATGGATTTGTCTTCAATGGTGAAAGCAAGTCTGAACATGAAGTCACCTTCCACAGGGAGCAGATAGATATTTAGGTCGTCACCTTCCACAAATCCTCCGGCGGTAACCTTTTGTGTCGTGTTGTCGAAGGTCAGAAATCCATATCCGAAGACGTATTTGTCTGTCTGATGGAAAGTCAGTTCCAATTCTCTCGTCACGTCGCCGTCCAAGATCAGCGTCCAGTTTCCAGCCAAGTCATGTATCTGCGATTCGGTTATCATTCCCGGAAACATCGTTGACATTTCTGCTTGATCTTCTTGCTCGGCAGCCGCAAAAAGCACCGTAGCAGCCACTAAAATTAAGGCCAATAATACAGCCGAAAGGTTCCTCAACGTGATAGTAATTCCTCTGTACATCAGTTCCCTCCTCCATCAATTTTCCAAGATACGTATTCCAGTGCTTATTCCAGTACTTATTCCATAAATGTATATCTAAGATTGAAGGTGTTCAGGCACCAAATCACGATATCTCCTCACAGGTTATGCCACCTGGATACGCGGTATAGTTAAACCCCCAATCCGGCGGCTGCCAGCCCGGTGCCGGTTTTTCTCCCTCGAACTCGCCGACCTTCACCACTGCATTCGCGTACACCTGCGGCGCGGTTACCCCATCTAATGATCTGGCATCAACCCAAACCTGGTTCAAGAAGGTCCCGCTCCGGAGCGCCTTGGTTCTATAACGAATGGTCTCGGTTTCGAAGGGTCCTATCTCGATCAGGTTCCAGGTGACCAAGCCATTCTCGTAAGAGGAGAACTCTGGCGTGGAATCGATCAGTCTCATGCCATCTGGGAGCGTGTCTATCACTCGCGCCACCCTGGTGCTGTTTGCCAGGTTCTGGACGGTCAGGTTGTACCAGACTACGTTCGAATCTTCGGGGTCCACGATGCCGGTCTTGGTCGCGATCAATGTATTCAACAGGCAGCAACTCAGCCAATCGATCTCCAAGGCCGAGAAGCTGGTGGCTTCGGTCCATTGGTCGTCATAGCCCCCGGAGACCACAACCCTGTTCACCAGCTCGTTGCAGCAGTACTCAGTCACATCGAGCCACAGCTCTATCTCGAGTCGGTCGCCTATGGCTAGGTGGGTTAGGGTCCATTCGGCGCCAGTGGGCGTCAGCTTCGGCCTCAGGGAGGCGTTGACCAATTTTACCTCCGACGGGAAGAAGTCTTTCACTAAGATCGGTCCCAGCGATCGGACGCCGTCGTTCTCGAGCGTGATAGTGTACCTGGCGAAGGTCTTGTCCGGCATGTAGACCATCTCGCCGGACTTGTCCACCTTCAGGTGGGGCTGCCCCTGCTGGGGTGCAGCCTCGAAAGAGATGCTCCGTCGGATCGAGTAGTCCCCATGATAGGACTCGTCCGTCTCGATCACTGGGTCTGGTGGATGGTTCTCGGAACGGTTCTCGGCCTCCTGCAGACGGATCGCCCTGTACTTGGCGTTGCCAGAGAACTCGGCCTCCGTGTCCATCTTGTTCAGGCCTTCGGCCACTGTCTCCTTCTCAAGGCGTTTGGATCCTATGTACTCTTCGCCGATGAAGCTGTTCGAACTTCTGGACCACATGCCCTCCTTCCACATAGAAGATCCGTTCGTCTCAAGGCCGGGCGTCATGTTCCGCATCGATGGGTCGTGGACCACGCTCAGATCTTTGGCGATGTAGTGGGTGCTGGTCTCGATCAGTTCATCGGACTCATAAGATCCTGTGCCGTGCTCGTAGCTCCTCTGGGAATCGCCGACTCGTTTGTCCACCGCCACCAAGCCCTCGCCTGCGGCAGATTTGTCAGATTTCATGCTGGATCCGTACTCTTCCACACCCTCTTGGACCCGGAAGCTGCCCGTGTACTCTTCACGAGACTCGAAGGTGGGCGTAGATTGGGCAGTGGAGTTGGGATGAACCTTCTTGAAAAAGCCAAAGCTTCCCATGCCCTCAAACTCCGAGTCGAACTCCATGACAGACTCGTTTTGGTCCAGCTTCATCTGGCTCTCCCGGTCGATGGATGTTGCATAGCGATAGGATTCGCTCATTGCCGTGCCCGTCACTCGGTTCTTGGCTCGAGCTTCTTCGGTCCACCTGGAAGAGTACGTTATCGACCTGTTCTGATACAGGCCCAGCGTCGTAGTTCCGTGGGCGGCTGAGACGTCCTTTTCCATGGATATGAAATCGTTCTCGGTCCGGAGATCGATATCTTCTTCGCTTTCGTAAAGGCCGCTTCCGTGTTCCCTGGTACTCAATTCTGTGCCAGGATCGCCCAGGACCATGACCGTCTCGGAGTCAAAGACCTCCTCCCTCTGTCCCGAGGTGCTGTTGTAGAATCTGACACGGACGCGGTTTTCGAGGACGTAGGGCTGGAGCGTGGTCGAGTATTCGTTGGCCACGTTCACGAAGCCCTCGCCTTCGACCTCTGATTCCATCCCGAACTCGAAATCTTGAGCTTCCGGAACCTTCACCTCCAGAGTGATCTTCTCGCTTTCTTTAGGTCCGATACGCCATTTTCCGTCTTCGTCGGGCGGTGGCGAGGCCGAGATGATCTCCACTGGCCTGTTAAAGACATCCTCCACCTCGATATCGGTTGCATCGGATCCAGTATTGTTGATCTGTATGGTGTAGGTTATGGTTTCGCCGCGCGTGACCCTCTTTTTCGAGGCAGTCTTCTTTACGGTCAGAGGATCGATGAGGATGTTCACCCTAGCGCTGCCTCGAACGGTCACGCTATTGCCATCGGAATCGGTGCCGTTTGCGATAACGGTGTTTACCAGCGGACCTGAGGTATCGTTGTTGGTGACGTTGTAGGCAGTGTGGAATACATGGATCTCTCCGGGCCCCAGCGTCCCTATCTCCTCCAGATGGCAAGTCAGGTCGTCGTGGGCCGTGACGTTGGTGAGGTTGAAGCTGCCTGTGTTGTTGACCCAGATGGTGTAGCTGATCTGATCGCCCTTCCTGGCGATGGATCTGTTGGCGATCTTGTTGACCTCGATGTTGTAAGCGGTCTCTACGGTCGCAGTGCTGAAGTCTTCGTGGAGGATGCCGAAGGGGTCGGTGCCGTTTGCAATAACGGTGTTTACCAGCGGACCTGAGGTATCGTTGTTGGTGACGTTGTAGGCAGTGTGGAATACATGGATCTCTCCGGGCCCCAGCGTCCCTATCTCCTCCAGATGGCGAGTCAAGTTGTCGTAGGCAGTGACGTTGGTGAGGTTGAAGTTGCCTGTGTTGTTGATCCAGATGGTGTAGCTGATCTGATCGCCCTTCCTGGCGATGGATCTGTTGGCGATCTTGTTGACCTCGATGTTGTAAACAGTCTCTACGGTCGCAGTGCTGAAGTCTTCGTGGAGGATGCCGAAGGGGTCGGTACCGTTCACGACTGCCCTGTTCACTATGGAATTTCCTAGATCGTCAGCGGTGACGTTGTAGGCAGTGTGGAATACATGGATCTCTCCGGGCCCCAGCGTCCCTATCTCCTCCAGATGGCAAGTCAGGTCGTCGTGGGCCGTGACGTTGGTGAGGTTGAAGCTGCCTGTGTTGTTGACCCAGATGGTGTAGCTGATCTGATCGCCCTTCCTGGCGATGGATCTGTTGGCGATCTTGTTGACCTCGATGTTGTAGGCGGTCTCTACGGTCGCAGTGCTGAAGTTCTCGTGAAGGATGCCGAAGGGGTCGGTACCGTTCACGACTGCCCTGTTCACTATTGGGTGGCCTAAGTCGCCAGCAGTGACCTGGTGAGATGTATTGAATATGTAATTTTCACCAAGCGTCAGGTTTCCTATGGGCTCGTGATGGCCGGTTATGTTGTCGTAGACCTGTACGTCAGTCAGGTTGAGTTCGCCGACGTTGGTAACGTTGATGGTGTACCCGACCACGTCTCCTAACCTGACCGGGCCCGACGTGTTGGCCAACTTGGTGATACCGAGCGAATCGGCCAAGATTTTAGGCAAAGAGGTGCTACCGACAACGGTGACGTTAGCCCAATCGCTAATCTCGATCGGGTTACCGCAAGGATCGGTGAAGTTTGCGGTGACTGTATTGTTGATCCAGCCATCGCTGATGTTGCCATCAGTTTCGTTGACCGTGTAATTGAACTCATACTTCCAATTTTCCGAGACGTTCAGAACTCCCGGACCGATGTCGTCGCCGGTCGGGCCGGTCAGTTTGGTCGAGTTGCCCTCGAACAGGTCTTCGACACTCTCCTTGGTCAGGTTGACATTGCCCGAGTTGTTGATCCAGATCGTGTAGTTGATCTGGGTTCCTGGTCTCGCGTTTTCGGGATACAAATCGTAGTCGGCGGTCTTGCTGATGTTAAGAGACGGATTGTAACTCGTAGTCAGGTTGACGTGCGCTGTTCCTGTAATCACAGAAAGACCACAAGTGTCGTTTCCGCGGGCATAAGCTGAGTTGTTAACCGAGCCGTTGCAGACATCCGCTTGAGTAACCAGGTGGTTCGCGGTAAAGTCATGGCATTCACCCGGCACAAGCGTTCCTACGGTGACATCACCAGTAAGGCTGTCGTGGACCGTGACATTATCCACGATAACGTTCCCGTCGTTACAGACCGTTATGTTGTAGCCGACGACTTGGTTCGGATTGACAGGACCTGAAACGTTCGCGGTCTTGCTGATATTCAAAGACGAATTGTAACCCGTAGTCAGGTTGACGTGTACTGTTCCTGTAATCACAGGAAGACCACAGTAATCGGTACCGTTCGCGTAAGCCGAGTTGTTGACCCAACCGCCACAAACTTCCTGCTGAGTAACTGAATGGTTCGTGGCGACGTTATAGCATTCACCAGGATCAAGTGTTCCTACAGTGACATCATCGGTAAGGCTGTCGTGGACCGTGACGTTGTCCACGGTAACGTTCCCGTCGTTACAGACCGTTATGTTGTAGCCGACGACTTGGTTTGGATTGACAGGACCTGAAACGTTCGCGGTCTTGCTGATGTTAAGAGACGGATTGTAACTCGTAGTCAGGTTGGCGTGCACTTTTC
>Ga0272443_10001321_pt1 | contig 37269 bp, 58 predicted proteins | sample SSMAcet12_FD_193581 | JGI IMG/M metagenome (GOLD analysis project Ga0272443, IMG submission 193581) | Marine sediment archaeal communities from Little Sippewissett salt marsh, Falmouth, MA, United States - SSM-Acet-12 | ecosystem: Environmental > Aquatic > Marine > Wetlands > Sediment ...
GCGCTCAGCCCGTGCCGTAAAGCCGGCAAGATTACGGATCGTTGCCTGGGCGCTGTCCTTGCCGCCACTGCCTGGCTCCTGCTCAATCCACACTGTTCGATTGGCCCACTTCTCGAGGTCGATCTCTGCAGTGTCCTTGATCTTCTTCTCGCGCTCGTATGTGGACCACTGGCCCCGCACGACATCCAGGACGTAGTACATTCCTTCAACGAAGCCCATGAGCACGCCGGCCGTGTAGTCTCCACCGTCAGCTGTCGCTGCCTTATCCCAATAACGCAGGATGCGCTCAAACCGGCGAGGAACCCGATCCTGATTGATCGTCTTGAACCACGTCCGCTTGAAGAAATCACCCTCGAGCGGCTGTGGATCCTGCTGATAGAGGGCCCAGAAGGATCTACCCATTGCAGTCTTGATCTCATCCAGCGCCTCCTCGTCGAAGCGCTCAGGGCACAGGGCCTCGCCAGGAGCGCGGCCGAGGGGATCATTCTCCAGGGCGAGAGCCGGGAGCTTGATCTGCGCCCACTTGTCGGCGTCCTCACTGTTCAGGATCCGGCCGGCAAGATCATCCTCGTGCCAGCGGGTCATAATCAGGACCATGGAGCAGCCGGGCTCACGCCGGGTGAACAGGTCATCTGTGTACCAATCCCAGACACGATCACGGTAGGCCAGTGATTCAGCATCCGCACGGGATCGAACGGGGTCATCGATGACGATCAGATCGCCGCCCATGCCGGTGATGCCGCCGCCGACGCCTACAGCTCGAAGACCTCCGCCGCCTTCCGTCTCCCAGTCGTCCACTGCATACCGCTCAGAGTTCAGCTCGATTCTTCCCCTCGCAATCTTCCGCGCCTTGCGCGAGAACTTGTTGGCGAGGGTCTGGTTGTAGGCTCCCACAATGACGCGCAGGGATGGATCCCGCTCCATGCGCCAGATCGGATAGCGGATCGTGACCATCTCACTCTTGCCATGCCGTGGAGGCAAGAAGATCATAAGCCGGTCGATTTCACCATTTGTCAGCCTGGTAAGGTGCTCCCGGACGTAGACCAGATGTCTCCATTTCCAGCTCCACGCCGGGGTGATTACGTTCAGCCAATCATCGAAGGTGAAGGTGCCGACATCCGCAGGAACGTCAGGCAGCCATCGCTCAAGCTCCTGGACCTGACGGTCGATCTGCTTTAGAAAGTCGAGCATCGATCACCTTTCTGGTCATCGCTACCTGCGACAGAATCTTCAAGGCCCCCGCTACCGAATGAATGGCGTCGGGATCCGTGGGATCAGCCTCTTTGCCTGCTCTGTGTAGGAATTCAACAGCGGAACCAATCGCGCCAGGAAGTTCATCGGCCCACGCCTCTTCGAGGATTCGCTTTTTCTCGACGACAACTGACGCCAATTTGTCATCCTCTTTTAGGCGCTTGCGGTAACGCTGGATGGAGCGAATGCTGATGCCGAAATGCTCTGCGGCCTGTGTGTCTCCGTAGAAAGCAGCCTCAGCCAGTGCGGCTCCTGCTCGTTCATAATTGAATGGCGCCATGTGTCTCCAAACGCGAAACCGGGACCAGCGAATTGATCGCCAGCCCCGGTGGTTTCTCACACTCTGTCGGGTTGTTTGATTAGGACATGTGTTCTATCAGTGTACAGGATTTTCAGATTTAGTTCAATGATTCATGTATCTTCTCCAGGCATCTGCTCGGATATTGACATCCTGACAAAGCGCACGCGCCCCTTCACTACCTCAATCGTCACCTCACCGAAGCCGGCGGCGATCACCTCGCGGAGCTTCTCGGCGAGCAGATCCTGCTGCTTCAGGGAGAGCAGGTCGGTCAGCTCGTTGGGCGTTTCGTAGGTCACGGCAGTTTCCACAATCAGATCAGCCTGTAAGGTGCCATTACAAGCTCTTCAGAACATCGAGGAGATTCGGGAATTCGCCAATCGCCTCAGACAGCGCACGAGCAACGGGACGCAAATAATAATCGTTCGAGGCCCTGATCCACGGCCCTTCTTCTGCGAAAGGCTTCAGAACCTTCATCAGCGCCAAACCCACTCGCTTCGCCAGGGCAAGGTCGCTCTTCAATTGCTCGTTTTTATTGCGCAACAGAGCATTCGCAGCAATCGTGTCTCCCTGGTACTCCCTGCATGTGTCGAGATCGTGGCGAAGAACAAGGATCTCTTCGGCCATCATATCAGCGGTGTCACATCCCGCCCACGTAACGCCAGCCTTGTTTGCCGCCTCGGATAGCCTTTTGGCATCCAATGCAATCTCAAGCTTCAATCGCTCAATCGTTTCCTGATTCACGAACGGCGGCATTCCTTCCATTGTCTATATCCCTCCAGAGCAGCCATAAAAGACCAGCGCTCCGATCGCCATAGCGGCGATGAAAGAGCCAATCGTGGCCATAAGTATCTCAACCGGCGTTACATCCGGTAACGGGTCATATTCAATCCACGGACGGCGAGAGCGAGACGGTTCATGATCGGGTCTACAAGCCTTCATGCCTCGTTTCTTCCTTTCGTTGGTTGAAGTCGGGTTAGCCGTCCCGCTTCAAGCCAGTCCGTTTCTGCCGAGCATGGAGATGATCGGCCTACAGCCACGGCAGGGGTCGAACCTGCAATCTTCCGGGTAACAACCGGGCGCTCTACCAATTGAGCTACATGGCTCCACTAACTATTTTTCCTCGAGCTCATCCAGGAGCTCATCGATCGTTTCTTCTTCACCATCATCCGGATCAGGAGCCTCAGGGCACCGGGATATGTGAATGGCCAGACCGCGTTCGCCCTTGAAGGTGCGCCCACAGTGCGGACACTCCACACGATTCCCTTTCTTTGACTGCTCGATCTGCTTCGGATAATTCCGGAACGGTCGGGCTTTCAGTCCAAGCGCAGTATCTCGCTGCTCACCTGTTTCCGGATCCACACCGGCACCGTTCAGCATGCTTGCCAACTCGCTCCGAAAATGCTCCAGCTTCTCAGGCTTTTGCACAATGCGAATAGCCTCCTCCACACCAAGTTCGATCTTGAAGCCGGTTACATAGCTTTCCGTCTTGATCAACATTGCAACCCCCCAAATCTGAGGGGCTTTAGTTAGAAAGCAGGCGGAGCCAGGATAACGCCTCGAATCCAAGTGCCGCTCTCGATTACCCGCCCGTCAGCGTCCTCAAAGTAATTGTTGTGCTTCGAGAGCCATCCAAGGGACCCATCAAGGTGACGGTTGAAACCAAACTCAACCATCCAGCGTCCATTGTCTGGATGTACATCCCAACGAGCGAATCCTTCCATAAGGTCACTGCCATCTCGCCAGATGACCTCGCTCACAGGGAGCCTTGCCCAACCAGAAACAGGCATGCCGGGAAACTCGACGTAGAGCTGCTCCTCGTCCTTCGCGTCATTCAGCCGATAACGGTTTGTGATGACAACCTCGAAGATGATGTGATCTCCGTACCTGGAAGCCAGACCAGTCCAGCTGTCTTCGTTGGCGATTTCGTCATCCACGTAGAGCTGGATGGGAATCTCATACTCCCAAACTGTGCCGGCAGATGCACCTGGCTCTCCTGGAGGGCCTTGTTCTCCCTGCGGCCCCATTGGTCCTACCGGCCCTGCTGGCCCCTGTGGACCCACGCACCCTGTAAGAAACAGGACGATGAGCAACATTGCAACTGCGAAAATAGAACGTTTCTTCATGACTTGATTTCCTCCAACCACTCAGGCGGGTACTCTTCCCGCTCCGGATCATCGTGCACACCTTCAATACCTCGAACAATGTGCTGCTTTCCGCCAGGAAGCTCTACGATCAGGCCAATTGGCCAGTATCCGAGCTCCAGCGTGTCCATAAACTCGCCGAGATTGAACCGATTGCCATTCATTTGCCTGCGACCTGGCCAGTGCCTGATCGTGGTCGCATATTGCGAAGAAACATAATGAATAGCTTTCCCGGACCTTTTCATGCGTGCACATCCTTTTTGCACAGCAGGATGATATGTCCGGACTGTATTGCTGTATCTTGCATGACCGATATTTCGGGGGGACAGGTTCCGTTCAGCTCCTTCGCATCTTCAGGGCGCATAAGCACCGTGTCGTATTCTTCGCCGTACTTCTGCCGAAAGAACTCAATGGCTGTCTCCACGTTGTGCTTCATGGATCCGTTCTCGAGCTCCCAGATCCGGCCATGTCGCTGCCAATAGATCGCCATCTCATCCCCCCAACAGGATCGTGATCAGCCAAAACGCGGCTGCAACGATACCCGCACCAAGAAAACCGATTATGAGCCGCTCGCCCTTGCTCATTTCATCCATCAAAAACCCCTTTCTTGACGTTAGCGAATAGCCAGCTCTCGTTTCGATACATGGGATCTACCCAGGGAAGATCAAGTGCATTGAAAAAGGCCTCCTCGTTGATGCAATTGACGATGAGAGGACAATCCGCCCCGCGTAAACAGGGCCTCTTGTCCTCATGCTTCGGATGATTGTGCAGCAGCCCCTTGGTCACACACATCTTTTTCCGCAATGCAAGCGTCACCATACCGTGGCTGAATTCCGCCGGTCCGGTTCGGATCGTCAGGATCACCCCCCAGGCACGCGGGTCGGTGACCAAAAACAGGTCGCAGCAGATGCCAGTCGGTTTGTGCTTCAGCCGTTTATATTTCTGGCCGTTACGAGGCGTATCTGGATCCATCGTCCACTCCCACCAATTGCCTGAGAGATAGTCGGTCAGATAGTCCTCGAAGCCGCCCGTGAAACGTCCTGGTACCTCCTCACCAAAAAGGTCGGTAACAGGCTTTCCGTTGTGAGGCATAGCCACAATCTCGATGTCATGGACCTCCGGCTTGACACGCCGGATGGATCCGGCAATCTGAATGCGCTGACAGGCATTCATCAGGTCATCCACCAAGCCCAGGGCGATCGTGTGTGCTTGCTCGCGGTTCATGTTCCGCTCTTTCTCAGCCTTTCGTATCGGGCGAAAACCAGATCGGCATATTCGGATGCCTCAGTTGCCCGTCTGAACGTCTTCCGACTTGTCCGGCGCCTTCCGATAGCGTCCAGGAGGATCGCCTTATATCGCTTCCGGCCATATCGATCGAGAAACCGGATATTATGATCCGTACCGCTGATGCTCACTGCATGGCTCAAAAGACACTCTCCTGCTGCAATACCGGAACGGACGCCAGGAACTTCTGCATTTCGGCTTCAACGTCCACATCGCCATCCCAGAAGTCCTGCATGGTCAGGCTTGCCCGCATGCGATGGGCCCGACAGCGCTCGTTCTTCTCGGACCAAGGCTTCCTGCACAGCGGGCAGAGCTGATCCACAGGTACAAAGTCGGGCGGATCCGGCCAGCCCTCTTCCAGAAAGCGAACGAGCCAGCCGGCGCCCTGCGCCTTCCCGTTATCTTTCATCTGCCGGTAGACGTTCAGTGCATGCTCAATGCGCTCGGAGGGAAGATCAAAGACCAGTTTCTCAGCGACACCACGAGAAACACCGGCCTCCTGGAGAAGCTGTGCATTTTTCTGCACTGGAGCTGTGCATTTTTCTGCACTAATTTCATCTCCCCCCACACCCCCCTCTAAAGACTCATTAAGTAGCAGATTAGAATCTTTATTAAGAGAGTCTTTGTTAACTACTACTAAGGGCTGTGCATTTTTCTGCACTGAAATGTCCGGACATTTCCCGGAGGCAGGAAGAGCGTCGAAGAAGAGCACAAGATACCCGGGCTGACGGGATTCCCAACGCAGCGGGACCATTTCGGACAACCCACGTAGGTGCTCATAAAACGCTCGGCGCTTCAATCCTGTGATCTCCAGGAGATTCTCCAGACTGATCGTGTCCGTCCTCAAGCCCTGATGCTTCCAGGAAAGGCCCTTGAGACGGAGATAGGTCACCAGCATCGATGACGGGATCGACGTGTCATATACAATGGGAGCTTCGACGTTGACATATTTCGGTGGAATGGAAATCATGCCGCTGCAGCCTCCAAATCGAAGAAGCTGAGCTGGTTCGTGAGCGGATGTGCCGAGCGGAGATCGACCAGCAGGTCGATGAGCTCCACAAAGCGGTGATCAAACGCCTCGGTCCAGCGGACAGCGGCATACTCCAGGCCGTTATCATCACAAATCGTCTCGATAGCCTCCTCCTGAATGAACAAGCCGATGCTCTTCTGCGGATATTCGTCCACGGGAACGGCCAGATAGACTTCCTCCGGGTAAACCGGATGAATAAGCAGGCCCACTTCATGGCTCGCTCCCGGGATCCTTTTGAAACGTAGTGAGCTCATAGCAGCCTCAACTGGGCGACAGGAACCAGGCACTCAACGTACTTCTGACTCTCCGGATCCCTCTTCACACTTTCAGATACCTTGATCCTGGCCGGCTTTTCCTCGAGAAGCTCGTTCACGCGGCCGCATACAGACGCCAGGCGGATCCCGGTCATGTAATGAATATCCATGCGGGAAATTGGTCGCCTGGCACGCAATATGCACCTGTACACGCGTTCCTTCTGCGTCAGGGCTTTCCCGGACGCAGTGTGCTCCGCGTAAGCGAGAGAGGATGTCAACGATGATGTCACTGCAAACCCTCCTCTCCACATGGGCTATTCAAAAATCGCCCACATGGGGGATAGAACATATGTTCAACTTTTGGCACCATTCCCTCGGGGTGCCGCCGCTTGATTCTTTTGATACTCGCCATTTCTGATCTGTCCGACCAGGTTCATACGATGCTGCAGCCTGTTCTCCGTGATCAGAAGGGCGTCTTGAACGCGCAGAAGTGCCTCGGTATCAAGGGCTTGTAGATCCTCTAACCCGTTGATCGCATGGTTTGACAGACGTTTCCGCTCGCGCTCGTGCTCAATGATGATCTGATGCAGGCGACCGAGCAGATAAGCTATTGCCAATGCAAGAAGCAACATCGACGAAAGGATGAGCATATAAAACCTTTCCATCACACACCCCCTATCCACATCAAGAAAAGGAGCGTGACGCCCAGCAAGATCAGAATGAGAGTAAGTGCAAGGGCGAGGCGCACAAGAAACTTCATCTTTTCCATGAGTGCCTCCTAAAATTGTCACAAGGGGCCGGATTGCCCATAAGATAAGAATTAGATGAGCTGACTCGCTAATACCGACCCGAGAAACCTTGCGAGCCAACCCATCGCAGTCGATCAGCGACTGCGAAGAGGGGGTGAACCTGGTGGGGGAGCAGGTTCACCAGGACCAGAGCAGAGGGTGGGGCTGCCCTGATCGACCCTCTTCGCAAACGCCCATCAGAAACGGAGAATTAGAAATGCTCGATGCAGTCAATACTTATCTGGAGCGAATGAGGGGCAGGTGGTCGATTCAGACAACTGAGAAATATCGGTGGTATCTGACGAAGTTCTGTGAGTGGGTAAAGGGGAATGATTTACCGCAGGACCCCGAGCTCATCGAGATGGATCACATCCGCAGGTGGCTGGATGCAAATAGCCGCTGGGGGGCAAACTCCATGCGCACCGGCATCACTGCAATCAGGGGCTTCTTCCGCTGGGCCGTAGGCTCAGAAGCTTCCCCGGCGAAGGATGTCATCGCACCCAAGCATGAAGAGAAACCGCAGCGCACGCTTGAGGAGTGGCAGATCGAAAAGATCCTCGCCACCCAGGACACATCGAGATTGCTCGGCGTCCGCAATGTTGCCATCATTCTGCTTATGCTGGATACGGGCCTCAGAGCCGCCGAAGTCTGCAGCGTGAGTGTGGAACATCTGGACCTTGATAACCGGCACTTGAGAGTTCGCATCAAGGGCGGTCAGTGGGGGGTTGCTGTTTTTTCAGACTACACAGCCCTTCAGCTCGCCGAATGGCTCAGGTATCGATCCCTGGTTGCAGCCAGGGAGGAGCAAGCCGTATTTGTCGGCGTGAAAGGAGCAAAGCCAGGAACCCACATGACCCGGGATGGACTGAGAGCCGTCTTCCGCTCAATCGGCAAGAAGGCAGGCTTTCACTTCAGCCCGCACGACCTCCGCCGGACGTTCGCCACAATGGCCGTCCGCAACGGGGCACCGACCCGACTGGTACAGATCGCCGGGCGCTGGAAGCACCTCGACATGGTGGAAACCTATACCCAGGCGCTCAAGCCCGAGGACTTCGAGCAGTACAGCCCGGTGAAGTCCCTCATGGGGATGAACGAGTCTCAATCCAAGAGTCACGATTGAAAACCTGCGCGGGAACGTCAGGTTACAGGTTCGATTCCTGTGCGGGTCACTCGGTAAAACAGAACCGGTATTCTGGATTGAAGAGTCAACCTATTCTGTTGGTAAGGTGCAGTAGCTTTATCCGAAGCAGGGAGGGGTTGCAGCCTCTCCCTGCACCATCACACTGTAGGGGGCGCCTCATGTTGAAAAGACTGATCAAATGGGCACTGATAGGAACGGCTGTAATCATTGGGCTGGCCATCGTTATCGGTTTGACCGGCGGAGGTAGCGAGAGCACTTCCGAGGAGCCTGATACATCCGCTCCCGGCCCCGCCATCGAAGTAACAGAAACCAGCCTGAGTAGTGAAAACGGAATGATCCAGGTGGCCGGCACGGTGAAGAATATCTCCGACCGGCGCCTGGAATGGGTGAGCAGCGTTGTGACTTTCCTCGATGATGCGGGGAATGAAATCGACGCACAGGATGGGCTGATCGACCAGGACATGGATCCCGGCCAGAGCAGCACCTTCTCGATTGTATCGCTCAACATGGACGCCGTGGATTTCACGGTGCAATTTGTTGATGTGGATGGTGTCCCCATCGCCCATATCGACGGTAGGTAAAGGCATCGACAGCTCCCCGGCTGTTATGCGGTCTCTCGCGACAGCGGCCAAGCAGACCGAGAGATCAAGCCCCTCTATCTTAGAGGGCAGTGAAGGTCATTTCAATCCCATAAAGGGGTGATTATGAGCTTCACGTTATAAATGGCTGATAGATGTCATATCGGCCGAATAAGCTCCGGCTTCAGGGTCGGGGCTTATTATTTTGCCCCGACCAGCTGGATTATTCCTCTTCTTCCAGGCGAACAATCAATTCATCAATGCCAACGCCAAAAACCTCACACAGTATATCCAGCGTCTCCAGGGAGATAGCTGTCACGTCGTGATGAGCAAGGCGATGGGCTGTTGGATATGAAAGCCCCGAGTTTCTCATGAACTCGGTGATTGTCCATCCTTTTGCCTCCAGCAGCTCGGGGACCCTAAGTTTTACGGTCCCGGGAGCCATCATGACATCCATTCAACCTCCTTTTCTGATGACAGGGTACAGTATATTCCCTCTTGTGTCAAGCCCAGTTTATAAATTGGTACTTGACACACATATAAACTATAGTTTATAATGCAGACATAAGATACCGAACAGGAGAGAAGATCATGAAAAAGACAATCATACTCGCAGCACTACTGCTCACAGCTTGCGCTCCTGGTCTGATGAAGGACCTGGACAACCAGCTGCAGAAGGTGGAGCTCACGCCTAAAGCGGGCGAGAGCCACCAGGTCGATGTGGACGCTGATATGCAGCTCAAGCCCGACGAACTGCGTGGCTTCCAAATCCCTGACGGCTGGCTTGAGGATGAAAACCGTAAGCCACTCGGAGGCCCGGGATTTTCCAAGCAGCTGCAGATCGCAATCGAGCAGTAAGCAGAATTATCCGAAGCAACACTAGCCGGGGAGAAAAGATCATGACCGCTACAAACATCGCCGCTACTCATCCGCACCAGAAAATGATCGACCGTACAGCCGCCCGCCTTTTGCGCCTCGAAAGAGTAGACGCAGAGATGGTCAGGGCTACCGCCTGGCAGATTGCCAAAGACGCCGGATATGACGACTGGCGCGAGGCGATGCCCGAGGCACTGGAAACCGTGGGGGTGAATTGATGCCTGAGCATACAGACCACAACAGAGAACTTCGCATTCTTTATAACCAGGCACTTCGAGCCATTGCATTCGGATCCGTCAAGAGCATGCGCTCCTGGCTGGTCACCAATGTCGGTGACGAATACATGTACTGCGATCATCTCGAGAGCCTCCAGGTCAGCATCGCCCGTGAAGCGATCGTTATCGGGCAGAAAATCGAGAAAGAGGCCTGGGAGAGACTCACGAGTCGAGTTGCAGCGTGATTACCAAGAAAGACGCGCCTGGGATTTTGCACACTCAGGTTCGCAACTATCGATGCTGGCGATGCTGGGGCCCCGTCGTTCTCACGAAGGATGAACGAGGGCGATGGACCACAAGATGTTCCAGGGGCTGCAAACCACACGGCCTTGTGAGAGCGTCGTGGGTAGAGCGCCAGCTGAAAGAACGTAGGATCCGGGCAGAGCAGGTAACAGCATTCTATTCAGACCTGTTCCCGCAAGCGCTCCCAGCGCCCGAAGAACTGGAACGAACGACGGCCGCTCTCTTTGGCGGACCGATCGCAAGGAGGGAAGACATGCCAATCGTAGGGATAACGAACCGAGGACATGACCTGCCCGAAATCGGGCGGATCCGCAAAGGCAGCCCGAAGACGAACGGGAAGATGGGGAAGGATCTCGATCACTTCAGGTTCGACCTGAACCCTGGCGAGGCAGATGTAGAGAAGCTGCTCCGAGAGATTTACGGAGACAAACCCAATAACATCCGCATCCGGCTGCCGTTTCCGACCAGCAAGCGAAAGGTGGATCCGGTCACCGGAGCCATCGTGAATCGACACGATACCCTGTGGCAGGATCTGGACTACGAGAACCCGAATTGGGATGCCAACTACGAAGCCTATATGCGTCACGGCCTGATTTATAAATCCAACGGACGCCGGGTGATGTACCGCACCGACATCCGCACTGGAGAGGTCATGGTGCGCAACTGGGAACCAGTCGAAGCATGCGTTTTAACTACCGGAGAGCCTGTCGGCACCTACAAGAACAAGAAGGGCGAAGAGATTGAAATCCCCCTCAAGATCGTCGGACGCCTGCAGGTGATCTTGCCAGAGGTAGAACGCCTGTGCTATTTCACCGTCATGACCTCCAGCTTTTACGATGTCGTGGGCATCAGCTCGCAGCTGAACACCTACATTGCGAATTGGGATGACCTGCGCGGTATTCCATTCATTCTGACGCGTCGCCCGAAGGAAGTGGCGGTCACGATCAAGGGACAGCGAAGCCGACAGATAAAGAGCCTGATCTTCCTGGAGGCGGATCCCGAATGGGTGAAGGCACAGCTCGAAGCGCAGCGTCTCCAATCGCTGCCATCGGCGCCGGAAATCTCCGGCCAGTTGGAGCCCCCGAAAGGACTGGAAGACAACCACGAGGACCAGTGGGATGCCCCCTCTCAGCCCGTTGAAGCCTCAGAACTGATCGAGGATGAAGACGATGACGGGGTGATCGATGGTGAATTCAAAGACGCCGAGCCAGAAACTGTACAGAATACTGTACAGAATGACGGAGTGCCTCAGCGCCCGTACACCTTCGAGCAGCTGAAGGTGCGGCTCCTTGAGATCTCCGCCATGGCAGAGGAAAAGATGGCTAGCGGCGAATGGGATCCTGCACATCCAGGAGCAACCATCGGCGCCCTCGAAAATGTGTTCGCCGGCCCGGACGCTGACATGCTCCGGCACAGCTTCACCAAAGAGGTCTTCGGGGAAGACAGCACGAAGAACCTTAGAGATTGCGACATCAAGGCCATCTCGAAATGGCTCTCGGCTCGCCCAGAATACGAGGGCGGTCCGTTCGTGGCCGACGAAATGGCACAGAAAGAGGGCCGCCTTGCTGAGAAATACCTGCGCAAGCAGGCCGGTCAGATGGCCCTTGAAACCGGTGACAGCGTGCCGTTCTAACCGGCGGTGCGTTTCACATCTTCTCCTCCTCGAAGGGGGAGTCGGAGTAGCGGCCGGCTCCCCCCGGAGAGAAGGGGAAAGGGAAGGGAAGAGGAGATGAATATGACATGGGTGTATATCCAATCGGAACCTGGCCTCTGGACCGTTGGCTTCTATGATCCCGATGGGCGCTGGCATTCCGACTCGGACCACGCGAGCAAGAGCGAAGCGGCCGAGCGTGTGCATTACCTCAATGGAGGCAAGTGATGGAAAACGGACGCGAGCAATTGCATGCGCTCATGGACGAATACGCAATCATCCAGCACAAGCTCAACGACCCGATGCTCGTCCAGCTGCAGGAACGCTCCAAGGAAATAAAGGGTGAGATCAAGGAGCTGGTCGTGCGCGAGGAAGAAACCGTGGCGCACAACGGCGTGACCGCTGAATTCAAGGCCGGCTACGACCGGGTGACGTGGAACTCGAAGCGGATGGACAACCTCCTCATCGAGCGCCCCGATCTGAGTGACCTACTGAAACCAGCCCGCAAGGTCACGTCTGTCAGCCCGACCATCCGGCTGAGCGTGGAGGGGATGTGATGGGCATCAAGATGCTTCACTTTGCCGACGCGCATGTCGGCATGGAGAACTACGGCTCTATTGATCCAGACACCGGCGTCTCCACGCGCGTGAAGGACTTCCTGGACCGCATGGATGAGGTCATTGACTACGGCATTCAGCATGACGTGGATCTTGCCATCTTCGCCGGCGACGCGTACAAGACCAGAAACCCCAGCCCCACCTATAAGCGCGAATTCGAGAGCCGAATCAAGCGGTTGAGCGAGCACTGCCCGGTCGTGATGGTCGTTGGAAACCATGACATGCCAGGCATGGCATCGAAGGCTCACACGATGGACGCCTTCGCAACCCTGAACGTTCCCAACGTTATTATCGGCGATCGCCCGGGCGGCCAGGTTGTTGAAACCAAGAGCGGGCCCGTGTACGTCGCCTGGATGCCCTATCCAATGCGCAACAGGCTTCTCGCCCTGGAAGAGAACCAAGGGAAGACGATCGAGGAACTGGAAGCCGCCCTGCGCGAGCAGGTAGGTGCAATCCTGCGGTCGCTGCGGCCGGAACGCAATGACATTCCCGCTGTCCTCGCCGGGCACTTCACCGTGAACGGGGCTACCACAGGAGCAGAGGGGCTGCTTGCACTCGGCAAAGATGTCGCTGCACTTCTTGAAGACGTGGCGGATCCTGCCTGGGATTACGTGGCCATGGGCCACATCCACAAGTTCCAGGACGTGAATGCAGGCAGGTATCCCTCCGTTGTGTATCCCGGGAGCCTGGAACGGGTGGACTTCGGCGAAGCCAACGACCCGAAGGGCTTCTGCTGGGTGGACCTTGAACGCGGAAAGACCTCGTGGGAATTCATCGAGGTCAACGCCCGGCCATTCATCGTCGTTGACATAGACATTACTGAGAGCGAGGCACCCGCAGATACTGCCATAGAAGCGATCGCCCAGGCAAACATTCCCGCCGGCGCCGTCGTGAAGGTGCGCGTGAAGATGCGGGCAGACCAGCAGGGCATGCTCCGGGAGAAGGAGCTGCAGGACGCCCTCGCAGGCACGTCAAGCGTCACGATTGCGAAAGATGTCACGTCCGAGGTCCGGACACGGCTCGGGGACCTGTCTCCGGAGGCAATGACGCCGCTGGAGCTGGTCGGGACATTCTTTGAGAGCAAGGGAGAGCCGCAGGAGCGGATAGACGTTCTGCTGCCGGCGGCGGGGGAGATGATGGGATGATTCCGGTCAAGATCGATTTACATAACTTCCTCGCCTACAAAGACCCTGGACCGCTCTCCCTCGAAGGCGTTGAGACCGCATGCCTCACCGGGAGCAACGGGGCAGGCAAGTCCTCCCTCCTGGATGCCATCACCTGGGCGCTGTGGGGCAAAGCACGCGCCCCATCTATCGATGACATGATCCATCAGGGACAGGATGAGATGAGCGTCACGCTCGAATTCATCAGCTCCGGTGTGCTGTACAAGGTCATGCGTAAGCGCACCGCAGGCAAGCGCGGTTCCTCTCTTCTCGATCTGCACATCTGGAACGAGGAGATGCCGGACTGGCGCGGCATCGGCGGCGCCACCATTCGTGAAACGCAGGAGCAAATCGACCAGCTGCTCAACCTGGACTATGACACGTTCTTCAACTCCGCCTTCCTCCAGCAGGGCAACGCGGACGCTTTCACCACCAAGACGCCCGCTGAGCGTAAGAAAATCCTCGCCTCGATCCTCGGGCTGGATCAGTGGGATCGTTTCGAGGACAACACGAAGGCGAAGATCAAGGGCCTGAAGCTCGATCAGGAACGCATTGACGCCCGCTTGGGCGACATGGAAGCGCAGATCGACACCGAAGAGCAAGTCCAGCAGGAGCTGACAGAAGCACAGGAAAAGGTAACCGTCACCGCAGCGAAACTGGCGGCAGCTGAAAGCCGAAAGGAAGACGTGGACGCCGCTCGGACACGGTACGAAGCGGCGAATAAGCAATCTCATGAGATCGGGCAGCGCATGGCTCGCCGCACCAGCACAATAGCGACCGTCTCCAGGGAGCAGGAAGAGGCCAAAGCCAAGGCCGGAACCATCGAAGAAGACCAAGCGAAGCTGAAAGCCATGCAGGATGAGCTCGAGCAGATGCCGGACGTGGATCCTGCAGAAATCGAACGGCAAACAGCCGTCATGCAGGATACCAGGCAGAAGCTCAGCACTCTTGAAGGTGAGAACAAAGCTCTTGAGCGGACGGTTCCACCGGTCAAGGCCAAGATCGAGAAGATCAACAGCCTGACGGATCCGGTTTGCCCGACGTGCGGCCAGCCTCTTTCGGATGAGCACAAAGCCTCCACGATCGCAGAGCTGGAGAAGGAGATTGAAGCCAAACGGGAGGAGTACCGGCTGCGGCAGGAAGAGATCAAGGCATTGCAGGTCTTCCTCACACCGGTAGAAGAAGAACTCAACCTCTGGAAAGAGCAGAAGACCGATTGTGAAGCGAAAGCGCGTGAGATCGACCAACTTCAGCACAGGATCGAGCTGGCTGAACAGTCCATGCTCCGCATCCAGGACCTCGAGAAACGGATCGAGGAGGCCAGCGCGGAGCAGGCCGAGGACGAAGTAAAGCTCCTGGAGCAACAGGCCATCGTAGCAGAGCTGCAGGAGACCATCCTCCAGGCAGACGCCGCCCGGCAAGAAGTCGCCAGGCTGAGTGAGGACAAAGCCCGCGCTGACCAGTTGGTCGGTGTCGCTCAGCAGAAGCTCGCCGCCATCGAGAGCCTGAAAGAGCAGGTGGCGAAACTGACCGATGAACGGAAAGAGGCCGCTGACCGGCTGAGCATCTACGAGGATCTGCGCGTCGCCTTCGGCAAGAAGGGTGTGCCCGCCATGATCATCGAGACCGTGGTGCCGGAGATTGAGGCGTCAGCCAATGACCTCCTCACACGCATGACGGACGGCAGGATGAACGTCCGGATCGACACGCAGAAGGAAACCAAGGCAGGCGACATCCGTGAAGCCCTGGACATCATCATCTCCGATGACCTCGGAAGTCGGCCTTACGAAATGTACTCCGGAGGGGAAGCCTTCCGCATCAACTTCTCTATCCGGATCGCCTTGTCGAAACTGCTCGCCCGGCGGGCAGGTGCTCAGCTGCGCTCGCTCTTCATCGATGAGGGCTTCGGCTCTCAGGACGCGAAGGGCAGGGAGAACCTGGTCGCCGCAATCAATTCAATCCAGGACGACTTCGACCTGATCCTTGTGATCACCCACATCGAGGAGCTGAAGGAAGCGTTCCCGATGCGGATCGAGATCGAGAAGACGGCCGACGGATCCGTGTTCAGAGTGGAGTGAGAGATGAAAGAGAGACCGATTATCTTCAACGCGGAAAGCGTGCGCGCCATTCTGGACGGCAGGAAGACGCAGACGAGGCGGGTGATAAAGCCGCAGCCAAGCTACGAGAATGAGTTTTGGAGATGGATACCTAAACAGCCATATGACATAAACATGGATCACTTGAATGCCTCACTGATAAATCATCTATGCCCTTACGGACAACCCGGCGACCGCCTGTGGGTGCGTGAGACGTGGGGAGCCGTTTTCCCTGCTATGGAGCCCGTTCCTCTTGAAGCATGCACCATCGAATACCGCGCCGACCTGCCGCCTGGTTGCACAGATTATCCGGGCAACTGGCCCGCCGAAGAAGCTCGCGGCGACCCCGACGCCCCAAAGTGGCGCTCTCCAATATACATGCCTCATTCATTTTCCCGCATCACGCTTGAGATCACAGATGTCAGAGTAGAGCGATTGCAGGACATCAGCGAAGAGGATGCCATAGCGGAAGGATGTACTCCGTGGGTGAAAGACGGCAGCATGATTGACACGGCGGCCAGTGATTTCGCTCAACTGTGGAATTCCATCAATGGCAAGAAGTATCCGTGGGAAAGCAACCCGTGGGTTTGGGTTATTGAATTTGAGAGGGTGACGCCATGAACTTCCAGCACGTCGTGTACATCGCAGGGCCCTACAGCCCGAACTCCAACGGGAAGACCGTCCAGGAGAACATCGACGCCGCCAAGATGATTGCCGTCGCCCTCTGGGAGGCAGGGATCGTCGCCATCTGCCCGCACATGAACACCGCAGGCTTCGAGTATCTGTGCACCATCGAGAACAAGGACTTCGTGGACGGCGACCTGCTCATCGTCGAGCGCTGCGACGGCCTGGTCCTCACGCCCGACTGGTGCCTCTCGAAGGGAGCGATCAGGGAGGTCGCTCACGCGGTTGACCGGAACATCCCCTATATCGAGTGGACCGGCGACGTGATGGACGTGTTTGATGCGTTCTTGTGGACCTCGCCCTTGGAGCGAGCCAAAAAGGAGCAATCATGATGATCCCGTTCACGATCAGACTCAAGTGGATCCACTGGAAACACACCGTGAAAGACTGGCTGATTGCAAGGTTGAGCAGCGTCTGAATGAAAGGCAATCGCGCAAATGGACGCCAGTTTCCATGTTACGGATCGTAACGCCATCAAAGAGGAGATTGCACGTCAACATGGTGCTCTGGGGTCTTGGCGTGCAGTTGGCGAGTTCTACGGCGTGAATCCGACAACGGCCTGGAGAGTCGCCAACGATCCAGAATACGAGCCGAAAGATGATGAGATCAGGGCGAGGCTGGGCTTTCCTCCGCTCAACCAGGTGGAGAGGGTGGAGATCCACTTTGTGGACGGAAGGGTACTTACGGCTGCATTCCAGGTGAAGGAGTAGAGATGGGTAGAGTACAGCAACGCGTCGGCAGCAACTTCGAGACCGCCCTCGACTGGCGACACTCCCTCTATCGCGGGCAGCGCCTCGCCTACGTCCACAGGAACGGCATCAAGGGCCGCTTCGTCAACAAGGGTGTCTTCGTCCCCGACACCGAGAAGAGCCCTCCGGACTACGTGGCCGTGATCCGGGATCCGCATGCCGTGTGCTTTTTCGATGCAAAGACCACGGAGAACAAGACGCGGTGGACGCTCCCCGAGAAGCAGAGGCACCAGTTCCACATGATGCAGGACCTGGCCGAGTTCGGGGCCGTGTGTTTCTTCCTGATCGAGGCGAGAGCGATTGAGTGCTTCTTCCTCCTGCGGGTCAATGAAGACACGCAGGTCAATGAGAAGGGGCTTCCATTCTTGGTCTTCAAGAAAGCGTGGACGATGGACCACCGTCAGGTGATCTGGGTAAGAGACTACATACCGGACGATGAGCTGAACTGGTTGAAGTTTCTGAAACGAGCCTGGCTGAGAGCAAACGGGCAATAGTTGCCCCTTAGATACCCGATTGAAGCAGAAGCGGCAGGAGATTGCCGGTAGAGAGAGGAAGCGCAGTGAAGGAAATCCCCGCAGAAGAAGTGGTGTACAGAAGCCTGAACGAGCCGGAGAAACATTGCACCTTCTCCGCCGGCCTGGTCGAGGATCTGCCACCCGAGAACGTCTACCTCAAGTTCGAGGGGGCCAGGGTGGGCGAACCATTGACTCACTACCTGCGCAAGGATGAAGCGCAGGCGATTATCTTCGTGCTTTCAGCTGCCCTGTGGGCGCTGGAGATGCACGAGCGAAAAGAGGCAACCAATGAGTGAGCATGAGCATGTGTACAATTTTCGGATTGACTGGCCACGCGAATTTGACGAGAACTATGACCCTGTTCCACTAATCATAACGCTTGACTGCCGCTGTGGTGCATATCTGGACGAAGATGAAATCATCCGCAGAGTGAATGCGTATGAGGGGTGCGAGAGTGCCTTGCGGGAGATTGCAGACTGGGCAAGGGCGTATCCTCTTGAGGCGTTTCCAAAACCAGACCTTGAGAAGGCACATAAAGTGCTGCGCGAGAATGGGATGACTTTGGATGCCATCAGTGCGCATGTGGCACGGCATGTCGTTGAGCGTGTCGGGAAAATCGCGCAGGAGGCACTGGAGGCAATCAATGAGTGATAATGAACCACTTTGGTATAAGATTTTCGCATCCATTCTAGCGCTCGCCGCTCTTGCCTTTTGGATCATGATGTTCTTTGCGGCACTGCAATAGCATGGACAGCATGCTATTCTCATTTTCTCCAAGAAATGAGAATATAGAAAATGGCCGAATCCTTTAATCCCAGGAGTGAGAGTAAAGAAAACTTGACGCTATATGCACTTCTGGTGGTTTTTGTCCCCCATAAATGGCCGAAACGTCAACAATTTGTAGTCAATCGTATACAAAAGGCGTTGCATCAAGCACTGGCGTTGCGCGTTGTGTGCAACACCTTCGCCCCGTCCTAACATTCTGCACACATCATCCCCTAAATTGCCCCACGGACAATATGTCAGAACTGACATACTAAATAGGTGATAAAACCTATATAGTAGGTTGCGAGTATATAGGAAATCTCACACCTGTGCGCAACACTTTCGGAATAGCCCACACAATAATTCCCAATGCTACTACTTCCATTATCTTCGGGAAACATTGCAGATGGCCCACAAAGGCGAAAGCCCCTCTGTCAAGGGGCCTTCAGGGTCGCATGAGATAGCGTCACAACAAACCCACGCGACCTCTCCATTATACACCTATTCAGACAATTGCACTAGGCAGTAGGAGTTGCCATTGCCTGTTTTACTATCTCATCGAGCTCATCGCAGGCGTCTTCCCGAGCCTCATAGAGCCTCCCCTGGAAGAAGGCCATCCCGTTGTCGATCCCGACCGGGTGGATGATGTGCTCCCCATCGTCCTTGAAGTAGATCACAGCGATCCCCTGCTGCCAGTTGGTGTCCTTCCCGGCGCCGGGTACCCGGCCGTCAACATGGCAGAGGCAGCCGGGAGAGAAGGCGGCGATGCGCCTGTAGCCGGAGGAGCCGCGAAGGGTCTTGTAGGCGAGCTCCGTGCGGTGGATGTGCCCGAAGATCCGCGTGTGCACCGAATCCTCCACGACCTTTGTAGCTGTCGCTCCACTCCTGGAGGCAGTCACATCGCCGTGCTCAATCTCCACCTGGTCATTGAGCCAGATTGATCCATCAGGATAATTCTCGGTGTATTCAATACCCATGGATTGCAGCCCGAGCAGACGCTCGATACTGAGCAGGGGAGGGAGATCCAGACCGTCAGCGCTTCGCAGGTCATAGGCCTGCAGCATGTGAGAGAGCAGGGACTTCACCAGGCGGTTCTCATGGTTACCAGGAATCATGACCGTGCGAGCATCCGGGGAGGTCATCTTGAAGTGCGCCATCCACCAGGCCGCCTCAATCACCGCAGGTTGTGTTGTGAACCACATATCAGGAGAACGAGCAAATTTGTCGCTCCACTCAGCGAGGTCAAGCCAGTCACCGCCAAAGGCGAGCACGTCAGGTTTCAGATCCTGCGCCAGCTGCAGGGACACATCAAGAGCAGCTCTATCATGGAGAGCTGTGAGATCGGCAGTGCGCTGATCCCTGAGAAAGCCCACATGAGGATCGAAGAGCCCGAGAGCTATCTTCCAGTCAGCTTTCTTCGGCTGGGGCTTCTTCACAGCCTGTATCTTGAGTACAACGGGGGAGACAACGGGCTCCTGGGCGACAGGCTTCCTGCGAACCAGCCATGCTTTGACCTGCCGGAGGTCTTGAAGTTCAAAGTGCTCAGATCCGGCATGACCGAATTTCCCCGCAACTTCCCACTTGTTGATCACATGCCGCTCGATCTCCCATTCGTCCAGGTCAATCTCTGCAGCTTCAATGAGCTGCTTCAAGGTAGTGATCCGTTTCCCGCCTTCGACGGTCATGGAGTTGCCCTTGACCTTGATCTTCACATCACCATTGCCGTCGGGCTCGACGCTTTCAACTTCGTCAGAGCGGGACTTGGAGGCCAGGTTTTTCAAATCCGCAGCATACAATCCAAACTCTCGCAGAAAGGCCTGTTGAATTGTGGGGCGGCTTATGTTGAGCGCACGAGCAAGCGCCGCGAATTGCGGTTTGCATTCGCCCGATTCGATGAGCGACCTCGCCTGCTCATAGACGTTGTTCCAGTCATACGCTGGTTTTCCAGACACAGTGATACCTCCGACCCCACTCATTGACGAACAGAAGCCGACCCTCACCCGGAGGGAGAGTCGGCTTTCAAACTGCTACATTCTATTTCTACCTTCCCGCCTACTCGTATTTGTCTTCCGTGGCCCACCCGATCGCCACGAATGCACGATCGTAGACCACCTCATAGAGCGCCATCAAGGATCCCCATAGAGCGCCAATCAAAGTAACCCACTCAGAGACGTAGGCGAGGATCGCGTTCACCATGCCCGGGATGTCATCACCCCACATCGGCAGGGAGGGGATCTCGATGCCTGCGAATCCCTTCGCGAGGAACAGGAAGACCAAGGCCAGTACGAGTGAAATGGCCTGGTTGCCAAGTTTCCCGATTGTCTTCCCGGTCTTCTCAGAGTAGAGCTTGATGGCCTGCTGGAGCAGGGGGATCACAACGATGAACAGGACGGTATTCCACGGCTCTGGCAGCACCGAGGCCATGAGGAACACGGCCGCCAGCACGAGCAAGAGGGTAAAAATCTTCATCTGGTACTTCATTTGCAACACTCCTTCATTTTCGGTCGGATTGGTTGGCACAGGTGGGCCCTACCTGTGCCGGGTTCTCATCCTGCCGGTTGCAGGAGAATTCACGGTACTATCGTGGCGGCATTCAACACGCGCACCAATAGAACACCAAGCCCGCCGCCGCCGAGGAGGGCAGAAATCACCATCCATGCGAGCTTGTTCAGCGCCTTGTTGTAACCCTCGATGGCATCCTTGTTTGCCTTTGCCATCTGGATCACGCCCGGCTTATTCTCAGGATCGTTGTCATCACCAAAAACCGCGTGTTTCAATGTGTCCAGCTGTAGTTGATGACAATCCTGTTCGGCTCGGATCTCCCGGACAGTACCAATGACGCCATGGTTCCCTTCCTGAAGAGATTTATCGCCACGCATGTCAATCTCGTATTGCTCCATAAAGGTATCGAATTGGTCAGCGAGGGCATCGAGATCGTCCTTCAGCTGGTAATTGGCATATCGTCTTGAATCTCCCATAAGCGCCTACCCTTCTACAACGTGGACCGACCCGCCGTCGGGCAGCAGGGCTGTGATGTTCACAGGTCGGCCTTTTGTGTCTGTGACCGTGACATGGATCCCGATTGGGTCCCCATCCACGGCTCCAGGATCGTCTTCGTCCTGGGGCTCATCCTCACCCCAGTCGTAGCTCATCAACATTTCTCGCATCTCTTTACCCTCCGGCGTTGTCATCAGCCATTCCAGCCGCCAGAAATCCACGCCGACCAGCCTCTCTCCGAGCTCAGCGCGCAGGAAATCAATCCCCGTCTCCATCTGTTCCGGCGTCGGGTACCAGCCGAGCTCTGCGAACGTCGGCAGGGTGATGTGCCAGGGGAGGCCCCTTCGTCCAATACGTCTTTCGAGATCCTCGTGAGCCTTGAGCATCTTCTCGAAGTCTCCGAGAACATCATTACTGAACCAGTAGGCCTGCGGAGCGTGCCCGGTCAGGTAGAACACGCCGTCCGGCGCCCGGTAGGTAAGCCATTTCTCCCAGGCGATCTCGGGATGCAGGTCCGGCCGGCGGTAGGACTGCAGGAAGAACTGCACCGGCGTTCCATCGTGTCGCACCGGCCGCCCCAGCGAGCGCAGGAAGGCACCCGTGTTGTAGGCATACTTCTTCGCCACCTCGAGCTCGTTGTCGATTTTGAATACTTTTGGATTCCAACGAGCAATGGCCTTTTTGACTGCATCTGCCTGGGCGCCTGGATTCTGGCAATCAACCCAGCCCCAATGATGCACATCCAGCCCCTGCGCCTTAGCCTCGATCTCGAAGGCGTCGTTGGTCGTGTTCTGATAGATGGATACGGAACTGAAGTTTTCCTTCGCCCCGAAGACCCATTCGCGATTCACGCTTTTGATGGATGCTGCGTTCGCTCCGATCGCCCTGATCATGTTGACCTGCTCGGCGATCGAGATCTTCTTCCATCGTGCCGTCATCCACGGCTGCCATACTGAGACTGTAATGTCCATTCAAATCTCCATCGACATAAGTGCTGCCCATTCCGGATCCCACGCACCAAAAAAAGGGCCAACGGTAGGAAGTGCTGCGGGAGGATCAAGGATGGAATCGTTGATCACAATAGACGCCTCGGTGCTATCGTCGCGGTGTTTCACCAATCCTCCCTTTTTGCTGGCATCATTCTTCGTACGAACGGAGTCGAGGCCGTCCTTCAGCAATCCGTCATCGTGTAATTCAATCCACGGCATACGTCACCTCCGTCACCTCCGCGCTAGCCGCTTCAGAATGGCATCGCCAAACACGTTCCGGTCCGGCGTGATCTGCACAGCGCCGCCTTTACGCATCTTCGCCCCCACGATCATCGAGACAGCAGGATCCTCGATCAGGTTGTCGTACTTTTTCGAGGAAGGGAGATCGAGACCGGTCACACGAATGAAGTTGTTCGGTCGGATCTCATTCGGAGGTACTTCCCGGCCATTCCGGTCGTACACCTTCGCCTCTGGATCCAGAGCGTCCATGTAGTAGGTCTCAAGACGGAAAGGCGTGTGGTAAACGACAGACAGGTATGGACGTTGTGTTGTGGTGGCATATTCAGAAGAAGCGAACTTCAGAGTCCCAAAATTTGTAAAATCAGGATACATTCTGAAGCCATAATTATTGGCCTGCATTGCTTCAAACTCGGCCACGCTCAATTGAAGGCTCTTCCATCCAGTTCCCCAGCTATCCATATCCTCATTGAATAGCTCTCCGGATTCAACATTGGGTATGTTGTTGTGCGTAATTGTTGATTCAGCCCAGGAGCTCTTGAAACGCTGGAGTACGATGTCTGAATTAGCAGCAGCGGAGGCGGAGAGAATATAAATATAGAGAGAGACAGAATCCAATATCGCATTTGAGGGGATCGTGCTCAAGTCAAAATACATACATCCGATATAGTGTGATGGACCAGAAAGATACCTGGCCCAAATCTCGCTGTTGTTATAGTTCGTGCCGCCAGAACTATCATTGACATACGCGTCGTGAGTAGGCGGCCCTATCGTCAGCGTGGTCATTGTGTCTGCGCTCCTGCCATGAAATAGAACTCGCGGTTTTCACGGACACCGGTGATCCAGCGCCGGTAAAGGCTGTCACCATAACCGGCGAAGTTCTCGACGATCGAGCGCACCTTTCGGTTCCCCTCGATCTTCTGCTCTACCTGGGTCGTGTTCTCCTCGATGTAGGTGGAATCCACGAACTGGCCCTTTGCAGCGATGATCGTAGAAATGAGGGCCGACAAATTCACGTCCCCAGAGGAGACCGACTGGTCATAGGTACGGTAATCGAGTGTGTGCCACCAACCGAGGCAGCCGATCTCAACCTGAACACCTGTCTCATACAGAGAGCCATAAGGGATGATCTTGTCGGCCACTGGGGCGGGATAGGCATTCCACCGAAGCTGTGCCTCTACGGCCTGATCTGCAACGTCAGAGCTGGTTGTTTCAATTGAAAAAACCTTCTCGATGGTTCCATACCTGGCGACGCTTGCTGCAACGGTCTTCAGAGTGGACGTCGTCACGCCGGTGCCCGGGTCGTAACGAGCCCAGGCTGTATTGAATTTATTTGAAAGGGTGGCTTTCTTGCGAACCGTGCCGGTGTCCACGATGACGTAGTTGATATAACCTTCCCAATCAATCTTTCCGGCCGTGTTGTAGGCAATGACCTCGCGCTGAATGCCGTGATGAAGATAGTCCAGCGCATGCTCCAGGGACTCAGGGATGAGCCTGTACTTCATGGCGTAGAACCCGCCGATGTCGCGGTGCTCAGGCTCGGGATCCAAGAAAACACCTGGAAGCAGTGTTTCCTCGAACTGTTCCCACTGAGTCACGGGATTGTGGCGCACCACGATTGACCCGATCGAATGGCGGGACATCAGGCATCTCCTCGCAGGTTGAAGAACACATCCCGCTCGTACATCTCAAACTGCAGGTGCATTCCAGGCGAGCAGATCAATGGAGGCTCGCCCCAGGTATCCGCGTAATGGAACATCATGAAGTAGAGACGTGTCTGGCGCGCAGGTTCAATGCGCAGCCCTACGCCCTGCCGCGACCAGGTTTCAGCGAGGATCCAGTTTGTGCTGTCCTTGATCATCTTGATCGTGCGGTTGTGCACGATACCGTTATCAACCTCGAGCATGCAATCGCCGCGCAGGGCAGAGTTGCCATAGGACGTGTCTGATACCGGATCATCCAGGCCGATAAAGCCCTCATCGATAGGCATCAATTCAATCCCGTGAATTTCCAGAGTCGCCGCTGAACCAGTAGCAATCTCGGCCCACACCTCAAAGATGAGGTCCACACCGGTCAGTGTGTCTGCATTTAGCTTTCGGGAGAAGAAGGGGATGCGCAGAATAGGAAGTTCAATTGCCTCAACGCCTTTGTCTACCGCCGTGAGTGGCTCTGTTTCGACGGGGAGGTCGTGCTTTGGAGCATAGTCATCCGTGGATCCAATCCGGACCCTGAGCTTCACTTCGACATCCTCAGCGTCGCCACCGCTCTGCTGCACAAGCAGGAACGGGCGGTAGGTTCCCTCGAAATAGGGGAGTTTGTCCGTCCCGGTTATCGTCAGCCGCTTGGCAAGGCTCTCCGTGGTGGAGAAATCAATGCTGACGTGTGTGCCGCCAGGAGCTTCAGGATCATTGACTGAGGAAGCGTCCGTTCCAAGCGAAGCGGCCCAGCCGGTCGGGTTGTCGCTGTTTGCATTCAGCCGGCTCACAAACTCATTCGAGCCAAGGTGACGCGAGCGGGAGCCGATGAGGATCCGGGAGGTATTTGCGAACGTCTCATCGGCGTCACCGCCTGCCGGGGTCTTCATGCGCATGCAGAGGAACGGGAAGTGGTCGCCTCCGAGAGCTGTGGAAGGAATCTCTACGTAAGGCGCTCGCTGCGCATAGTGGGAATCGTCTGTATTGGTCACCGGCCTGGTAGCGTAGGACGGCGCTGCATTCGTTTCCTCGATCTTGAGCCAGTAGGCATTGATAGCGTTGAGAGTGGTTTTCGTCCAATCGCTCGGGGGGCTGACCGAGATCACAATATCGTCAGAGGATTGCTCAAGGCACGCCTCGAGGCTGGCGCCCGGGAAGCATGTGTAATCATCGCCCAGGGTGAGCGCCGTCCACGCTGCTCCATCATAGTATTTGAGCGCCAGCGTGGTCGTGGTCAGGTTTCCAGCGGTTCCGAGCGCCGGAATGACCAATGTCTTGAATGCGTTATCGGTGGAACCAAAGATCAAATAATCGTTCTGTGCAACGGTGGCAGGGAATAACGTCGTACCCGTGGAGATTGCCGTGAAGGACGGGCCGCCTGATGCGTCGGCAATGTACGCATGCGTGATTGAAACATCGTCCCGATGATTGCTCACATGGACGTGAGTAGGCGAAGCTGCCCCGTTACTCGCTGTAACAGTCACAAGGGATGAAGGATAGGCACCAGGCGCTCCCGCTTGCCAGACGCCCCGTGTGAGCGTCAGCTTGATTTCCTCGAGCACGTTGGCGTCGAAGCGTTTCTGCATCGCAGACGGGATCTGGATCGTGGAGTCTTTCACCACCGCGTAGCGGGCTTCAGTCTCATCTTCGGTCTGCTCGATGATGTAGATTGGCTTGGACTGCATGGCTGGCCAGTTGCGGTATTTCCATGCCTGATAGAGCAGAGCAATGAGATCCTGCAGCTGATCGGCTGCGTCGTCGTGGTCTACAGAGCGAAGGACCAGCTTCACGGAGAGAGCAAACTCGAGCTCGTTGATGCCGGAGAGAGAATTGTCGAGGTAGAGCTTCGATGCGTTGTGCCCCTTCTTCGCGACGGAGAAGCCGTAAGCATCATCCAGGAGATTGATGGTCGTGGTGCCGTCAGAGAGTTTATATTGCTTCGTCATCACGCCACCCCCGCGTATTCCTCAAAGAGCATGCCGAATTGATCCACGTCAATGCGAGAGCCGATGTTATTTGTGATGCCTCCAACGCTCCGGCTGTTGTCCACAGAGGACATACCGCCGGCCATGCCGCCAACAGTTGCATTGAGGGCTGGTTGGAGGTTATCGATTCCAGAGGTAAAGCCCTGGGCGAGCCCCGCGGCCATCTGGGCGCCGATGCCCATGGTGACCTTAGATGGGGAAGCAATGCCAAGAGCCTCACGGATTGCCCGAGGAAGGCGCTCTACCTGCTCTCGGAACCATGTGAGGATTGCCTCCCAGCGCTCGCGGATGCCGTCACGCAGCCCTTCAATCAGGGCAACGCCTGCATCCCGGAATGAGCGGATCCGGGCACGGATAATTGGAACAACCGTTCGGATAAAAGCAGAGATGTTCTCCAGAGCGTATTTGATGTTCTCGATGGCAGTAGGGAGGTTTTCCCCAAGCCATTCACCGGCAGACTGGGCCCATGCGATGATCGACGGACCGTATTGTGTAGCAAGCTCCGCCAGAGGAGTCAGAATGGCGTTCAGCGCCGGCAGGAAAGCTGCTCCGATCTGGTCTTTCAGGTTCTGGGTTGTAGCCTGGAAGCGGGCGAGGTTTGCGGCCGTTGAATTGCCCTGTTCTCCAACGCGACCCATGGTGATCTGGCCTTGTTCCATCACGGCCTGCATGAAGGCCTGCTCACGCGTCAATCCCTCAGTAGACTCCATGAGCTCATCGATGCGCTCACGTACAGCAGAAGATGAAATACCGAAGCTGTCCAGGCGCTGGATGGATTGGTTGGCGAGCATGAGAGCGAAGTTTTCCATCGATCCAGTTGCATCTTCGCCCATTGCCATGCCAAGTTGGGTGGCCATTTCCGCAAGAGAAGCCGCCTCTTCCGTTGAATCGGCGAGCCCCATTGCCAGGAAGCGGTTACCAGCCTGCATGAGATCGCCGTCAGAGACCATGCCCTGGGTAGCGTCACGCAGCTGATTCATGGCGTCAACAGCATCACCGCCGACTGAATCAACCAGGCGATCAAAGGTGGCAATCGTGTTCTCGAGACCTGCGGCACCAGTGATCATGTCACGGACACCGTATGCAACGGCGTCCAGAGCACGCATGCCGAAACTGGCCAGCATGTTGCCTACAGCAGTCTGGATGGATCCACCAAGACGCTGCATGACGCTCGAGGTTTCTCTCTCGGCACTGTTCAGATCTCCGCGCAATCGCGAGTTGTCACCACGGATGAGGACAACTGCATCACCGAGCCGAATTGACATCTATTTGATCTCCATTCCAGCAATCTTCATGAACTCTTCAGGACCCACTTCCCGGACCTGCTCTTTCTTTCCGCCCAGCGCCTCGTTGAGGGCATTCACCAGCTCCACCGCCTCAACGCGCGCCTCCCACTTCTTCCGCCGAATGAACGCCTGCACGAGGATCGATCTTGCAATCTCATCGACCTCATCTGCTTCAAGCCCGTACTGTGACAGGAGAAGCTCTTCCCAGTCAGCCGAGATAACGGCTTCGGGGGCTAACCTCAACTGAGGAGCTTCACTTTTCGCTGCTTCTCCTAGCCAAGGAGGTCCTTCAGACCCTTCACCTTGTCCAGGATCACGTCGAAAGGGTAGGCCAGCCTCAGCATCTCCACGAAGCAGGCAAGGATCTCAGTCGGCGTGACCTCATCCTCGAGCTTCTTGATCTCCGGGTCGTACTGGATGACCAGCTCGAAAACCAGATCGATCGAGCCAAGCAGGGGACGTGCGATACCGCTCAGGAGCTGCGACAACGCCTCTCCATCGGTCACATCAACATCACCTGCTGAGGCGATATGCTCGAAGACACCCGCGAAATCAGTGAAGCGATCGGAGAGAGCCGTACGCCAGGAGGATCCCTTTTTCAGGGATAATTCCTTCAACTCGTACGGCTTTCCTCCGAGCTCGACGGTTACGGTCCTCATGAAGAGGCCTCACCGGTCACACGCTGCATCAGAACCAGCCGCTGGCCCGCAGACTGCGTTGTGTCTGAAAGAGCTTTGATCTGGATCGGGATGCCAACGTAGTCATCGGTCTTCTGCGAAAACTCCAGCTCGCCATTGATCATGGCTGTGCCCTTGTGCACAAAGACGCGGATCGGTTCTTCGTTTCCGCTGCTGTCCACATAGAGACCCTCAAAGCCCCAGGCTTTTTCGGTCAGAATGGCTTCGCCACCGAGGCCGGTTTCTTCGTAGGGCTTCTGCGATCCACCCGCCGCGGTTTCGTCCACGGTGTCCTGATTGGACGCCGCCAGCTGCAGATATTCAGCGGTAAGTTCAGCGAGAACGGTTTCGAGCGTCACGCCCTCTTTGTTGCGGTACCGCTTCACGGCAGCGAGTTCTTCTTCAACCTCAACCTCGGCCTCTTCGCTGTCGTATTTCATTTTGAGCGGTTCTTTGGTGTAACCAACGCGCTCCCAGTTGCCGCCCCAATCGCCACCATAGGCAACGGAGGTTTCGTCTGGCTTAGATTCGCCAGACGGAGCAACCCATAGAACGGCGCCGGTTTTTACAATCGATGTCACTGATGGTGTTGCCATAGAAATCTCCTTAGCTGTTCCGGATCATGACCCTGAAAGCAGTCATGATGTACGGCCAGTCTGTATCCGGCTCATAGAGCAGCTGACCCAGCATCTCGAGCTCTCCATTGAGAATTTCGTCATCGTGCCCGCCATGGAGCACGTCACAGAGAACCCGGTACACAACGTCAGCATTGATCGCGGTCCTGCCGTAGATCTTGAACTGGACCGAGGGGCTCAGGACCGCATCCTCATAGTCCAGACCACCCCCTCTCACTTTGAAAACGATCGCAGGGCCGTCATCCCTCGGCTTGTAGGCCTTGCGGTCGGTTGCTCCTGTCGGTTTGTACGAGCTCGGTGGCTCGCTTCCAACCCAGATCCGGTTGTCCACCTTTGCGGTGAGCGTTGTCTGAGCGAGAAGAAACTCCGAGATCGTTTTATGTACGTCTTTCATCGCAGCCCCACTGACAGGCCAGCCGCCTTGATGATGCCCCGCATCTCATTCCGCACCGATTCAAGAGCTCGATAGAGAAACGAGTTGCTGGCCTCCTGATAGATGGAGTATTCAGCGCCGAATGCCACGAGGGCATCGCCTTCCTCGAGATCCGCCTTGGGGGCCATCTCGCGATCAGCCTGTGCTCTCGCTTCACTCCTGGCATCGTTATATGTGTCACTCTCGGCACTTACGACATAGCCAGAGTTGAGCATGAAGCCGGTGTCGATCTGGTCATTCTGCTGAATGTTCACCTGGGCGTGCGCAAGCGTCTGGAGAGCGGCCTTATCGAGGACAGCATCCTCAGCTTTCCCGACCAGGAGCGTCACGTTCTCGGCGTACCATTTCAGCTCGAATCCCTGGCTCATGGCACGTACCCTTTGCCGTCTGTGGCCATCTTCACGTCTACAACAAGCCCGGAAGGACCTCTGCGAACCGGCCCCACGATCTCGAACACCTGTGGATCCGAGTCATCTTGCGCGTCCGTCAGCTCCTCGCCGAAGCGGTGAGTGACGGCAATTCGATCATCGGATCTGACATCGGTGTCGATGGGGAAGCGAATGCGGGCAGTGATCTCAGGCACCAGCTGCTGGCCCTGAACCTCTTTCGGGCTCAGATGCTGGAGGCCACACGAAATGGCATCCTGAGCGAAGTAGGTCTCATCGCTCGGGTTGTTCCAGTCATCCGTGGACGTGTCCGGCCGCAGAATCACGCAGGTATCCTGCATGGCAGCCTCCTGCGCTGTGCGCATGAAGGTCAGCTCAGAGCTACTGAATGACATCAGTCACTCTCCGCTGCGTTCACGATCCAGGAGTCATCCACCTCGTCAGGCCATTTGTGAAGTGCGACAGTAGTCGGGCAGCGCTTCGAGCTGTAGCGGCGGGCCATCTTCAGATATTGCTCATGTTTCTTGCTCAGGTCGTACTTCCCGCCGTCTGCGCTGAAGTTGTACTCGCTGGCTACTGCTGCCGCTTTTTCTTCCCAGATGTCAGCAGCGGCGGCATTCAGATCGTAGGTTGGTATCCAGCTCTCGTTCTCATCCTCAGACGGAGGTTCGGTTGAGGTGTCCCACGTATAGGGCTCCTCGCCGCGTTCATCGAGACGTGGATACGCTTCGATATAGCCTGCAAGGGCATCATCGTCATAGGTTGTATCGTCAGCCTCCGCCACCATTCGACGGAGCTGAGCAATCTGTGCCGCCGTTGCCGACATGGATCACCTCACAGAGACTGGAGCCACGCCGTACGTTGTCGCCAGATCCGCGTCCGGTGTCACGGTCACATTCCCGTCCGAATCGTTGTACATTGCCACGGGGAACGGCCCAAGGAACTCAATCTTTGAAGCCGTTACAGTGATGTCCTTCGTGTCCACCGCTTCGCCGTCCACAGTACGCTGGATGTCAACAGCGAGGGCAAGATCGCCCGCATCATTGGAGACAACCAGGATCGTGTGTCCGTCGTTGGGGAACTCGAAGCCGCCAGCTGCTGTGACGTTCTGATAGTCGAACTCAGCACCATTTGCAGAACGACCGGCGTTTTGAACCGTCAGGGTCTCAGTCGCCATAGGTCACCTCACGCGCGGATGTATTCGACGTAATACTTCCCGACCAGCCCGGCGAGTGTTGCGCTCGGGGTGACGGTCAGATATTCATCGGCACCCCACGAGAGAATGCTTTGACCATTGGTGCCCTGGTCATCGATGTTGTCGAAGATGGCGGCTGCAGAGCCGACATCCACTTCGTCGATCAGGTTGTCGGCCGACGTGGTGGCGTCGGCTGCAATGCCGGCGTCCACATTGGCCACACCGGTCGCGGGTGTCGTGATGTCCAGCACGAGGCGGGTGACAAAGATCTCCACACCCTCGGGGTTTGCAAGCCCGAGAGCGTCGCCACCTGCCGTGGTTGTCGCGGCGGTCAGAGAGCCTGTCAGGCATCCTTTTCCTTCAGCCATGTTCTTACTCCTTCGTTATGTTTCCTGAGGCGGCCCAGAGGCCGCCCCAGGTCTTAGTCGGTTCGGATTACTTAGGCAACGGTAGCGACAATCATGTCGCCCATGCTGGTGCCGGCGCCCATATCAGGGCTTCCGCCGACCCACACGCAAGCCTTTGCCTGGTCTTCCCAATCGTCGATGCCGGAGTTGCGCCAGCAGTTCAGAAGCAGGAAGTGCTGTCGCGAGACATTCACGGTGTCGATCTCGAACGCTGTATCGATGGCCTGCTCCGCTTCGTTGAAGAAGAGGCAGTTCTTGAACAGCATGTATTCGATGATGTGATCACCGCCGTCAGCCTCGACGATCATGGCGCCAGCGGCCTCTGCGTGGATTGCAAAGGTGCAGTCCTCAAAGACCACACGAGGCGTATAGCCCCCGAGCAGAGCAACGCAGCGAACACCAGCATCGGCTCCGATCGTGGTCAGACCGAAGGTGCAGTTCTTGAAAAGATGCTCGCCATCCCCGCCATAGAGGCCGAGGCTGTAGCATCCGTCGATGGCGTTTGTTTCGTGCCCGCCACCTGCGAAGTGGACGTTCTCGAAGTAGCAGCGCCCACCAGTCACCTTCACGTTTCCGAGGGCGGTTGCCTCATCGGGACCGTGGAAGATGTACAGGTTCTTGAAGATGCACCCAGTGCCAGAGATCGTGATGAACTCCGCGTCGTCCAGGTCGGATGCAGCGAAGATCCGCGAGCGTTGAGCGGTGCGGACAGGAGCTGCAAGGCCGACCAGGTGGGTATAGCTCTTCGACCAGGTCAGAGCAGCGGTCAGGGTATGCCCGGAAGTGCTGGAGATCAGAGCGACTACGTCGTGCTGACCAGCGACACACTTGCCATAAGCGGCCGTAATGGTCGCAAGTGGCTTTTCGGGGCGCAGACCGTCGTTGCTGTCGTCGCCGTTCGCCGCGTCCACAAAGTAGACGTTGCTGTTTGGACCAGTAGGAAGGCCCATTCCGAGCTCATGAGGTTTGACTACTTTTGGAAAGAGACTCATGTCATCACCTCCTAAGGAACCAGAACAGCGAACGGATAACGGCTGGCCTCAGTTTCCTGATCCCGAGTGATCGGGTTCGGAAGCTGCCAACCAAGGCGCATCACCGCGCGCAGGCCAACCATGTCCTGCTGGAACAGGTTGTAGACGATGTTCCCGCTGGCATCCTGGATCACACCCTCGGTGGCGATCTTGAAGGTCATGTCCTGACGGATGGCGTACACAAGCTGTGACCAGTCGCCCGAAAATACATAGGCACTGGAGCTCGTGAAGGACGCATTGCGGATGAACTCAATGGGATCGCCATCGAGTATGTAGCGTGAAGACTCCTGCATGGATGTGTTGAAGAGCGGCACGCCATCAGCAGAGCGCAAGCCGCGCAGCAGACCTCGCAGGCCAGGAACGGCAACGTGGCCGTTGACCATGAAGCCGTCAGCCTCAACCAGGGAGAGGACGCCGCCGTCATCCATCATGTCCTCATAGAGGTCGGCACCGGTTCCGTAGGTCACAGTGTGGCTTGCGGATCCTGCCCCAGTGAGCAGGTCATCGGGCCAGTTGCTGGGAGCGTTGGTGCCGATCAAAACGGCAGCATCGAACGCTTTCCCAAACGCCTCAAGGATCAGGGGCTGTACTTCATCCCAGATCGGGTAGTCCGAGTCGTCAATCACGCTTTCGGGAACGGGGACAATCACGGCCAGCTCTTCGGCATAGATCGTCTTGTCGGTCCAGTTCACTTCACTGGTCTGCTTCAAGCCGGTCTCGCCGTTGACGAAATAGGCCGTGGGTAGTGCGGAGACCACAGGAAGGGACTTCTGTGAGCTTGCCATGTTAGGAAGCCGGCGGGCCAGCTTCATGACAGCCGACTCAGCAGGAAGTGCCTTGATGATCTCGCTGGAGACCTCAGTCGGAATAAGGGCATCCGCATCGGTCGAGGAAATCAAACTGTTGTAGGGCATCGTTCACTCCTAAATTTGAGTTATCGCCGCCCTGCCGCTGCCCGGATCCAGTCGTTCATGTCCTTCCCCTTGGGAGGACTATTGCCCGTGCCATCTCCGGCGCCGCCTTTGGGCGGGGATTTCTTGCCGAATAGTTCTGGGAAGTCCTTTTTTAGGAGCTCCCAGTTGACACGGCCGCGTCGGTCGATCGCCTCAGCCTTCTCGGCAACGATCCACGCCAGTTCTGGGTTCGTGCAGCCGATCTCCGGCTTCACGGCCTCAAGAATGAACTCGGCACGTGTGGTTGCGGCCTCCAGCTCGGAGCTCATCGAATCAATCTTCGATTTGAGCTCTGATCCTTCTTCCGCTTTGGCGCTCAGCTCCTTGAGCTTCTTCGCCAGGTCCTTGCCCTTGTCCCTCTCGGACTGCAGGGCGCTCTTTAGACCTTTGGTGTGTTCCTCATAGGCAGCCTTTGCAGGCGCTGGGAGGCCCTCAAGGATTCCCTCCCAGGTGACCCTCTCGCTGTCTTCGCCGGCCTTATCGTCGCCTTTCGGCTTCGGATCGTCTCCGCCGCCACCAGCTCCGTCTTTGTCGGCATCGAGGTAGAACAACACGTCGTTCAGATCAGTAAGCATCTCGCTCTCCTTCGGCATCTCGCCGTAGAAAATAAAAAAAAGCACCAGAACCTGCCCCATCTGGGGGACTTATGGCACTGGTGCTCAAGGCACTCGGTCCGGCGCTCTAGGCGCTCTGGTGAGTATGAAATTGTCCGGCCGGAGACCTGCTCCGCAACCGGTTCAGAACGTGCGTTCTAAGGCATATTAGCGCACATTTGTTCGGATGTCAAGCTAACGTCTGCCTTTTCCTTCATCCGCCTGTGGTCGATCACGACAGGATCAGAACCACGCGGCTTGATCTCTACCAGGTCACGCGCAGGATCGTAGTAGTAGAGGAGCTTGTCGTTTCGAGGGTCGCGTACTTCAATCCACCTGCTCATAGATCTCCCAGCGGCCGGACCGCAATACCTGCTCCCCACTCTTCGCTCTGTGTGTGAACTACAAGATCAGAAAGACGGATCCGCCCTGACTGCCAGAGCTCGAACCGACCGGGGCCGAGCGTGTTCATCTGCACGTCTTCATCCTGCAGGCGCAGCCACTCTTCACCGCCAAGCCAGGAAACTGGATCCATGCCTTCAACGATTGGCACCTGGCCGCAGCGCCCGTTCGGGTGATCGGGAATGATGGCATTGATTGGGTATACCGTCCCCTCATCCGCCAGACATGCTGCACATGCGCGCCCGTCATGAGCGACCAGCCTGCGCATGCCAATCACCACGCCGCTCTGACGGTACTGCTCCACGCCTGCCTCCCGGTAGACGCGCAGCTGCTCCGTGCGGGCGATCGTGAGAGCGCTCTGCAAACCACCGGTGATGTCATCCCGTATCACCCTGGCAGTCTCTCTCGGGTTCCATCCTTGAGCTGTAGCCTCAACCAGCGTCTGTGTCACCCGCTCGAACACACCAGGGAGAGGAGCCCCGTTTGCATCTCTCACCATGCGCTCATAGATCAGATCGCCGATCGGCTGGCCATTGCCGGCAAGGCCGATCATGTTCTCTGTGGCTTCTACGGATAGACGATCGAAATAGGCAGGGATCTGCCCCTCGTAGCTCGTTTGCGTGGCCTGGTAGGCATGATCGATCCCGTAGCGGACCATCTCCGCCTGCCCACGCGTCACGTAGTCTGAGGCCCACTTTGCATATTCGTTGAACTGTCGTTCAGCCTGGGCGAGGAGTGTACGGTATCGCTGCAGCTGGTAGATCTGCGAGCGTGTAGGGATCTGCCCTTGAGCACGAAGGTCAGCCAGGTAGTAGACCAGACTGTCGATCTGTGCTCCGAGCCCTTGCTCAACCTGAAGCCAGCGAGCTGCCATGGTCTGCATCTGAGCAGACTCACGCGCAAGCAGTCCCTGCTTGAACTCACGCAGGGCAATAACTACGCCGGGTTCAGGCTGCCAGTCGCTCACCTCTTCGCGCCCTCCTTACGGCCCCGGCGGACACCAAGGACGTAGGCATACTGAACGATGGAGCCGAGCACGACCAGCGTGCTCCCGAAGAACTTCATCACGTCAGGCACATCGTGCATCTGCTTCTCGTGCCCGGCCTTCTCCCACTGCTCGCCGTTGCCCTTTACGAACAGCGCCCACCACGCCTGCACAGCAAGGGCGATCTGGTCGTACTCTTTGCCCTTGGATACACGCTCACACTGGCGCTCATTGAGCAGCTTGAAGAAGGCTTCAAGGATCTGCTCGGCGTTACTCTTCTTCATCGTCGGCATCTGCCTCATTCTCCTGGCTGTCCTTGCGCTGCATGTTCATGAGAGCTGTGGCGAGGGAAGCGGCTGAGCTCTCTGCTTCCTCTTTCTTATCCTCATCGAGCTGATCGAGCATCGCATCGCTCCATCCCTGCAGCCGCAAGGCTGTCTTCAGCGGGATCTTTGAATTCACATTCATCTGAATGATCTCGGCCTGCGTGCGAGGCTGAATGGTCTCGGGCTGATCAAAGATAGGCTCAATGTCCTCAGGCGAGACCCCTCCCTCGCCGGAAAGCTCAAGAAGGAAGGCCGCAAGGCGCTGCCACGTGTTAGAAAGGATTTGGATATACCGGGAGCATTTCTTGTTCAGCGGGGCCTCCATGGCAATCAAGGCCTCTCCGGAGGGGGCGTCACCCGTGGCGAAGAAGTAGTGCCGTGGCGTGCGGCTTATGGTGCTGATCTGCCCGCTCAGGTTGTCAATCGCCTTCAGAAAGTTCTCCAGCTCGGTCTCATCGAACTGGCCAATCTGGGCCGCCTGTCCTTCGCCGTCGCCGGCGGGAATGCTCCAGATCTGCCACGGGGAGTTCTTTAGCGCAGCCGTGTCTGAGTTGCTGATAATCCAGCGCTGTTTGAAGGCGCCGAACTCTGAGGCAACCAGCATGTTAGCCAGGAGCATGTTCACGGCACGCTGCAAGGGAAGCACGTTGTCCAGCTCCGACTTGGTTGATCGGCGGCTGTGTCGGAAGGAGAATACGGGCACGGTCTGTGATTTGAAGGGATTAGGTGCCTCCGGAACCTCCATGGCTCCGAAGGCGCTGGCGCTCTCGGGAAGCCGGTTATCCTCAATCTCTCCGGTTTCGTAATACTCGATATGATCCGAATAATAGAGGTTCATCCGGATTCTTTTACCCTCGCGCCACCACTTCGCCGCCCAGTCTTTCAGGCGTGGGTTCTCGGCGTTGTACTGGATGTGCACAAGGCGCGGATCGTTGTAGAAGGCCTGCGCCCTACCTTCGTCATCCGGCCAGGCGATGATGTAGCCCTCGCCCGCAACCAGAGCAGCGCGGTGAGCCTCATCAGAGTCCAGGTCCAGTTCAAGCGTCTTGAAGAGCTGGTTCAGCGTATCGGCTTTTGCCTGCTCAGCCGCATTGAACCCCGTGAGCTGGATCCGCTCGACCGTGCTGTCAATGACAACGGCGCACCAGTTCATCGAGAACTGCGTCAGATCACTCTTGCCGAAGACTTGCTTCAACCGCCTGGAAGCAAACTCCTGCGGATGGTCTCCGTCGTAATACCGGAACAGCGTGTTGATCGGGTCTTGCTTTGCTTTCAGTGCTTCGAATGCGATCTCTACATGATTTTCCATCTCAATATCCTCGGTGTGATGTGGCCCGGCGACTTACCGGCCTGGCCAGCTTGTTGAACGCCCCTGAAGAAGCGTCTACCTGATCGTCATGAGCTGCATTCGGGAAGGCACACAGCTCATCCAAATAGCCATAATTCCACGGTGCGCGCAGGAGATACACGTTCCCTGCTTCCGCCTGTGCTGCAAACGGTTCTGCCCGGACCTCTTTCTTGCCGGTGGGGCGCTCAGCCCGTGCCGTAAAGCCGGCAAGATTACGGATCGTTGCCTGGGCGCTGTCCTTGCCGCCACTGCCTGGCTCCTGCTCAATCCACACTGTTCGATTGGCCCACTTCTCGAGGTCGATCTCT
>Ga0272443_10001322_pt1 | contig 37252 bp, 33 predicted proteins | sample SSMAcet12_FD_193581 | JGI IMG/M metagenome (GOLD analysis project Ga0272443, IMG submission 193581) | Marine sediment archaeal communities from Little Sippewissett salt marsh, Falmouth, MA, United States - SSM-Acet-12 | ecosystem: Environmental > Aquatic > Marine > Wetlands > Sediment ...
GGCTTGTCGGTGATGCCGATTTTTTCAATAAATCGTTTCTGCAGCGATTTCAGGTCATGTTTCCTGAATTCAGTGCCTGTGCCGATAGCGATGTGATCTGTTTTCGGAAAAATCCAGCCGTAAAAATCCGGCGATACTTCACCATCAAACCAGATTTCAACCAGATCTTCATAGGGCTTGAGCGTATCGCTATAGTGGAAACGCTGCTGCATGGCAATCACCTGCAGTTCGTTAGCGGGAAAATCCAGCTCTTCTGCTGTTTTGGAATTTGCTCCATCCGCGCCGATGATGAAGTCGGCTTCGATAGGGGCATGGCCTTTCGAGAGGTGGATGCTATGGCCGTTTGAGGCCGGTTTGATCTCCCTGACAAGAGCCTCGACGATATCGGCGCCGAGGCGAACTGCCCGGTCCCGCAAATAGCTGTCGAAACGTTCCCGGCGTACCATACCGACGTAACCGTTGGGCATCTCCATAGAAATTTTTCGTCCCCTGGGGGAGCGCACACTCATTTTTGAAAGTTTTTTCTCTACGAGTGGATCGGGAATGTTGAACTCTTCAATCAGGCCGAGGGGAATCGCTCCGCCGCATGGCTTGACATTGGCAAGGTTTCTCTCTATAAGGACGGTTGACAGGCCCGCTTTTGCCAGTATGGCTGCAGCGACAGCTCCTGATGGCCCTCCTCCTATGACAGCGACATCGTAACGCATGATATAACGGAACGTTTCAGGTTTATCCGGTGGCTCTGCAATGGCCGTGACCGGGTTGTTACTTAAACAATTTCTGCAGCGAGAAATTCCCGAACCTTCGACATCTCCATTCTCTGCTGTTCTGCCGTGTCGCGGTAGCGGACCGTGACGGTGTCATCTTCAAGCGTTTGATGGTCAACCGTAAAGCAGAATGGCGTGCCGATTTCATCCTGCCGGCGGTATCGTTTGCCGATCGATCCGGCATCATCGTACTGGACAAGAAACTGTTCGGCAAGGTCGTTACGGAATTTCGAAGCTTTTTCGCCCATTTCGCCTTTTTTCATCAGTGGCAGCACCGCTGCTTTGACCGGGGCGATTGTCGGCGAAAACTTCATCATGACCCGCTCTTCGCCGTCGATGACATCCTCGGTATAGGCGTCGCAGAGCAATGCGAGGAAGAGCCTGTCGGCACCGGCTGAGGTTTCAACCACATAGGGAATGTATCGCTCGTTTGTCGCCTGGTCGATATACTCCATATTTTTGCCCGAAAACTCCTGGTGCTGTTTCAGGTCAAAATCGGTTCGGGAGTGAATTCCCTCGATCTCTTCGATGCCGAAAGGAAACTCGAATTTGATATCGTAGGCAAGATCGGCATAGTGGGCGAGTTTGTCGTGCTTATACCAGTGCAGTTTGCCTGGAGTAAGGCCGAGGCGTTCTTTATACCAGTTGAAGCGCTCTTCTCTCCAGGCCTCGAAGGTCTCTTTCTGCGTGCCCGGTTTGACGAAATACTGCATTTCCATCTGCTCGAATTCCACCATGCGGAAGATGAAGTTTCCTTTCACGATCTCGTTGCGGAACGCCTTGCCTATCTGGGCAATGCCGAACGGTACCTTCATGCGGTTTGATTCGCGCACGTTGTGGAAGTTCACAAAAATCCCCTGGGCTGTCTCCGGCCTGAGGTAGACGCTGCCCGCTGAGTCGGCAAGCGCGCCCATGTTGCACTTGAACATCAGGTTAAACTGTCTGACTTCGGTCCAGTCAGACGATCCTGTATCAGGGGCTTTGATCTCCTCGGCGATGATGATGTCGTAGAACGCCTTGTTCGAATCTTCGGCATCTGCTGCCTGTTCGTAGCTGGAGCTTATTCTCTGGGCTTCGTCCGTTTTTCCGTCACGGCGAAGTTTTTCGATGTGGTTTTCTATCAGGTGATCCGCCCGGTAGCGGCGTTTGGTTGTTTTGTCGTCGATCATCGGGTCGTTGAAGCTCGACACATGCCCTGACGCTTCCCAGACTGTCGGGTTCATCATGATCGAGGCGTCAATGCCAACAATATTCTGGTGTTTTCTTGTCATCGACGTCCACCAGAGGTCTTTGATATTCTTTTTCATCTCGCTGCCCAGCGGCCCGTAATCGAAGCAGGAGGAGAGCCCTCCGTAGATCTCCGAAGAGGGGAAAATAAAGCCGCGGCGTTTAGCCAGCGAGACCAGTTTATTCATCACTTTCTCAGGCGAGAGCTTCTTGCCCTGTACCCGTGTATCCGAATTGCTCATGGTTGCTCAAAAGGTTGTGGTAAAGTCCAGCGGATTGTCAGTCCAGTATGATAAAACACTCAATATAACAATCCAAGGTTGAAAATCGGTTCTCCCTGATCCGCCACAAAGGATTCGGAATGCAGATGGGTTGCCGGTGCAGCTCGAACACTCCATTGGATGCTGTTCCTGAGCGCCTGTTTAGGGTCAAGAGAGCGTCTTTGCAGGAAAAAAGACGTTTTTCTTGACAGGTGGAATCTTTATTACTATATTGCTATCCGGTTATGTAGTTGAATGGGTTGTGCCGGGCTTGTTTCTTTTGGACGGACGTAGCGGCCCCTGTTTTTCGTGAATCGCCGATAGCCCGGCTGACCGCGAGTAACGTCAATCTATTCGATAGAGTTATGCTTCGATACAGCGACATGGTCAGCAACTGTCTTGAGCGGGTACGGGAGATCATGCCATGGGATCTTGTTGATCGTATGAAAGAGAATCCCTCTTTGATGATACTCGATGTCCGGGAGCCCGGAGAGTTTGAAGCCATGCATATTCCGGGTTCACTGAACGTTGCCAGAGGGATCCTGGAGTCGGCATGTGAGTGGGATTTTGAAGAGACCGTGCCTGACCTGGTAAGAGCGCGTGAGCGGGAGATCGTTGTGGTGTGCAGGTCGGGTCGGCGCAGTGTTCTGGCCGTTGATACCATGCAGCAGATGGGATATGCCGATGTAGTTTCCCTCAAGACAGGCCTGAGGGGATGGAACGACTACGATGAACCTTTTGAAGACGGTTCCGGGGTTGCTGTCTCTCCCTCCGTTGCCGACAGCTTTTTTTTGTCCGGGGTGCGTCCGGACCAGACTTCCTCACACGAGCGAAGCTGAACCGGGTTTGCCTCCCGGTGCACCGATAGTGACGATTTGTTTCAGAATATTTTTCAACAACCTCTTCAAAGGAGATATGACAATGAGCGACATCCAGAGCAACATGGAATTGAATTGCGAAGGTCTCAACTGCCCTCTTCCGATCCTGAAGACCAAGAAGGCCATCGACGGCCTGCAGAGCGGCCAGATCCTCAAGATGACGGCGACCGATCCCGGTTCTGTCAACGATATGGACTCATGGGCGAAACGCACCGGCAATCAGGTGGTGTCACACTCGGAATCCGCCGGAGTGCATACCTACATGATCATGAAAAAGTAAGCTCTCTTTTCTTTCAGGCTGTGCTGTTGCAACGTTCTCCTCGCGCGGTACGGCAGACGTAAACACTATGCAGACAGTCCCGATTCCGAGGCTGATGATATCGGCCCCATCGAAAAGTTCCGGCAAGACCACCGTCAGTCTCGGACTGCTGCGTTATTTTTCATCCCGTGGCCGTCATATACGAAGTTTCAAGAAAGGTCCCGACTATATCGATCCGATGTGGCATCGCCTTGCTTCCGGTACGGAGTGCTGGAATCTCGATCCCTGGATTATGGGCGATGATCTCTGTTTTGAGTCGTTTGTCCGCAATGGCGCAAAAGGGGATGGTGCTCTATCGCTCATAGAGGGGAACCATGGGCTCCATGACGGGATGTCGCTCGACGGGTCGGACAGTTCGGCAGGACTGGCCGGGCTGCTGGACGCTCCTGTTCTGCTTGTTGTCGACAGCAGCGCGATGAACCGGGGTGTCGCGGCAATGGTGCTTGGCATGCAGATGATGCCGCCGGGACCTTCGATTGCGGGCGTTATTCTCAATAAGGTGCGCGCTCCTCGCCAGGCCGACAAGCAGCAGAAGGCAGTCGAAGCGTTTTGCAGGATCCCTGTTCTGGGTGCTATTCCAGCCGACAAGGATCTCATCGTTCCTGAACGGCAGCTGGGCCTGACGACAGTCGATGAAACTGAAGGGGCCGACAGTTTCATCGAGGGTGCAGCCGAACGGGTTGCCAGGTATTGCGATATGGCGGCCATCGAATCCATTTTTCACCGGGCATCGCAGTTGGCCCCAGGCACGCTGTCCCGTCATCCAGCTGCTCGTGAAAAGCGTTGTGTGATCGGTGTTTTTCGAGACCCTGCTTTTTGTTTCTACTATCCTGAAAACCTTGATGCCCTCAGGCAGAACGGTGCCGAACTGGTGTTTATCGATTCTCTGAAACAGACTACGCTGCCTGATGTTGACGGTCTTTATCTCGGGGGCGGATTCCCGGAGTCCTTTCTTGGCCAACTGAGCGACAATCTCGGGCTTATCAGCGCGGTGCGCGAGCGGGTCCGGTCGGGAATACCTCTTTATGCTGAATGCGGTGGGCTGATCTATCTCAGCCGCAGCGCATCGTTAGAAGGGAAGCGTTACCCGCTTGCAGGGTTGCTTCCTTTCGATATCGGTTTTCAGTCCCGTCCCGTCGGCCATGGCTACCTTGACTTGAAAAGCGCTGTCGAGAGCCCGTGGTTCAGTAACGGCGAGCGGATCAGGGCGCATGAGTTTCACTATGCCAGGCCCGTCACCTCTGTGGAGGATCTCTCCTGCCAGTTTGACGTTTCAAGGGGCTATGGCATTACCGGTGCCCGGGACGGTCTTTTTCATCGCAATCTGTTTGCATCATTCGCTCATCTTCATGCAGCAGCCCATCCCCGGTGGGCCGTGAAATTCACGGATCTTGCAGTCAGGTACCGCTCCACCGTAGGGTAGTTGCGCGCGTCATCGGAAAAAATGAAAAAAAACGCCCGATACACTTGAAAAATAGCGGCTATTTTATTAACTACATAACTAATGAGTTATATAGTTGCGCATTGCCCCCAATTCAGCCAGCTCTTTTGTGTTTGCCGGATGGCATCATAGGTCAGCCGATGAAGGAGTTTCCTCCGGATCCGGAGATCTCGCAGGAGCCGGGCGTTGTGATCCTTGTCGTAAACAGCCGGAAAAATTGAGAAAAATCTTTCAGGGTTTGATAATGTGAGTTTGGTTTATTAACTATATAACTATATGATTATATAATTATTTTTCATTTGGCTTTTGCCCATGTCCGGGAGTTGCCCGGAGCCTCAGGGTTTCTTTTTACCACTATTATTCAAAGGAGAATCAATTATGCCAATCGAAGTTAACGGTGTCAGCTATGAGACTGACGAAAACGGCTACCTGGTCAGCCTCGAAGACTGGAACGAGGATGTGGCGGTGAAACTTGCCGAAGGTGAAGACGTGGAAATGGGCGACAATGAGTGGCAGATCGTCAGGTTTCTGAGGAACTACTACGACGAATATCAGATTGCTCCGGCAGTCAAGGTGCTGACCAAGGCAATCGCTAAAGAGAATGGAATGGAAAAGAAAGAGGCATCGGAATTCCTCTACGGCATGTTTCCCAAAGGTCCTGCACTGCAGGCATGTAAGATCGCCGGGCTTCCAAAGCCGACCGGCTGCGTGTAATCAATGGCCGGCGTGAGCCGGTTCGCAACCTATTGAGAATTCAAAGGAGTCAACATGGATGGTGCTAACGATGGCGCGTCAAAAGGGGCGTGCAACTGCGGCGGGTGCGGGTCCGACGGGAATGACAAATTCCTGAACCCTACGCCGATGCTCGACGAGCTTGAAAGCGGCCCCTGGCCGAGCTTCGTATCCGGTTTCAAGGAGATGGCTGAACGAACGAAAAAACCTATGCTGCGCGGAGTACTTGACCAGCTCGAATACTCTTATAACACCAAAATGGGCTACTGGAAAGGCGGTCTGGTGACTGTTGACGGGTATGGCGCCGGTATTATCACGCGCTATTCGATGATCAAAGACAAAATTCCTGAGGCGGCGGAATTTCACACCATGCGAATTCAGCCGGCTCCGGGCCTTCATTACAATACCGATATGCTTCGCGAGCTCTGCGATATCTGGGAAAAGTACGGCAGCGGTATCATAACTCTTCACGGTCAGACCGGCGATATTATGCTCCAGGGAATCGAGCAGGATAAAGTGCAGGAGTGTTTCGACGAGCTGAATGAGAAAGGGTGGGATCTCGGCGGAGCCGGGGCTGGTATGCGTACAGGTGTTTCCTGTATCGGGCCCGGTCGCTGCGAAAACGCCTGCTATGACAATCTCAAGCTGCATCTCAAGGCCTTGAAGCACTTTGTGGGCCAGGTGCACCGCCCCGAATGGAACTATAAGCTCAAATTCAAGTTCTCAGGGTGCCCGAATGACTGTACCAATGCGATCATGCGTTCCGATCTGGCCGTTATCGGCACCTGGAAAGATGCAATCCAGGTTGACCGTGACGAGGTCCGCTCCTGGATCGAAGAGCGCGGCGTCGATGCCCTGGTCAATCAGGTGATCAACCACTGCCCGACCAAGGCGATTTCGCTCAACGATGGCGATATGGTTATCGAGGCCAGGGACTGCGTGCGATGCATGCACTGTCTCAACGTGATGCCCAAGGCGCTTTCGCCGGGCAGGGAACGGGGGATTTCTCTCCTGATGGGGGGTAAGAATACGCTCAAGGTTGGTGTGAACATGGGCTCGCTGATCGTGCCGTTCATGAAGATGGAGAGCGATGAGGATATCGAGGAGTTTCTCGAACTGATCGAGGAGATCATTGACTGGTGGGACGACGCGGGTCTCGACCATGAGCGGATCGGCGAAACGATTGAGCGAGTCGGTCTGAAGCAGTTCCTCGAAGGTATCGGCCGCGAGGCGGATATCAACATGGTGTCCCGTCCGCGTGACAACCCCTATTTCAAGGCGAAGTACTGATTCCAGGAATATTCACCGCTTGTGCCGTCCTCTTTCAGCGAGCCGGCACGCGCCAACCAATATGAAAAGAGCATGAGCAGTCCAGAAAGAACGTGGAAGACTAGAGAGTCAGGTCCTCATACCTATGAGGAAGCACTGCATCCCGTTGTCAGGAAGAATTACGGGAAGTGGAAATATCATGAGATTCCCAAGCCGGGAGTCCTGAAGCATGTTGCCGAAAGCGGCGATGCGATCTATACCGTCAGGGCGGGGACGCCTCGCCAGGATAGCGTCGATATGGTCCGGCTTCTGTGCGATGTCGCCGACAAGTATACGGACGGTTACCTTCGTTTCACCGTGCGCAACAACGTTGAGTTCATTACGCCGGCAGAGGAGAATGTCGAGCCGATGATCAAAGAGCTTGAGTCCCTCGGATTTCCTGTCGGAGGCACCGGTATGTGCGTCTCCTCGGTCTCCCATACCCAGGGTTGGCTCCATTGCGATATTCCTGCAACGGATGCTTCGGGCGTCGTGAAATCGATGATGGATTCGCTCTACAGTGAGTTCAAGGATATGCAGATGCCCAATAAAGTGCGGCTGTCAACCTCATGCTGTTCGATCAACTGCGGCGGTCAGGCTGACATCGCTGTTGTGGTCAAACATACCCGTCCTCCCCGCATCAATCACGATCATCTTGCCACGATTTGCGAACTGCCGAAAGCTGTTGCCCGCTGTCCGGTCGCTGCTATCAGGCCGACTGTGGTCAACGGCAAGAAGTCGCTGATGGTCGATGAGTCGAAGTGTATCTGCTGCGGCGCCTGTTTCGGGGCCTGCCCTGCAATGGAGATCAACCATCCCGAGCATTCAAAATTCGCTATCTGGGTAGGAGGCAAGAACAGTAATGCCCGATCCAAGCCTTCGACGATGAGCATCGTTGCTCACAATCTGCCGAACAATCCTCCTCGCTGGCCGGAAGTTACCGAGGCCGTCGGTCGTATTCTGACTGCGTACAAAGAGGGAGGCAGGCCCTGGGAGCGCGTAGGAGAGTGGATCAACCGTATCGGCTGGAAGCGCTTTTTTGAGGAGACCGGTCTTGTCTTCGACGAAGATATGATCGACAGCTACCGCCATGCACGAACCACGTTCAATCAGTCGGCGCACGTCCGTTTTTAAGCTGAACGATAAAGGAGAACAGTATGAAGGCAGAATCAAATCCGATTCTCGATTTTGCGACGGACTATGTCTTTCCCGGGTTCAGTGAACAGACGGGAGCCGATAAGATCGTTGCGTTCGGGGATCACAGTCACAAATGTCCGATCTATGTCCGCCAGACACCACCCTGCTCGGCTGAATGCCCGGCAGGCGAAGATATCCGGGGGATCAATCGCTATCTGAACGGGACGACCCCGTCGGACGATCCGATGCGTTCGGCCTGGGAGACGGCTGTCGACAGGAACCCTTTTCCTGCTGTCATGGGACGAATCTGTCCGCACCCCTGTCAGAGCGGATGTAATCGGGGTTTCCATGACGAGAGCGTTGCCATCAATGCCGTGGAGCATGCTATCGGCAACTACGCTATAGAAGCCGGTCTGCCGCTTCCCGGTCCCGGTCCCGATACCGGAAAGCGGGTCGCTGTGATCGGCGGAGGTCCTGCCGGTCTGTCGGCTGCTTACCAGCTTCGCAGAAAAGGTCATGCGGTGACGATCTACGATGCCAACAGCAAGCTTGGCGGGATGGTGCTTTACGGCATTATGGGATACAGGGTTGACCGCAGGGTCCTCGAAACTGAAATTCAGCGCATCATCGATCTGGGCGTCGAGACGAAGATGGGCGTTCGTGTCGGGCGCGATGTGACCCTCGAGCAGCTTGAAGCGCAGTATGACGCAGTTTTTCTCGGCGTGGGGGCGCAGGTCGGCCGTGATCTTCCGGTTCCGGGTTTTGAGGGGACTGCCGGAGTGACGAACGCTATCGATTTCCTGCGCAACTACGAGGTATTGGGGGATGATATGCCGGTAGGGCGACGTGTCGTCGTTATCGGCGACGGTAACGTCGCCATGGATGTTGCAAGACTTGCTTTGAGGCTTGGTTCCGAGGCTGCCGTGGTTTCGGGTGTGCCGCGCGAGGAGATGGCCTGTTTTGACAACGAGTTTGACGATGCTCTGCGCGAAGGGACACGCATGTACTTTCAGACAGGGACGCTCGAGGTGCTTTCCGGGCCAGATGGGGTTAGCGGTTTACGCTGCTCGTCGATGACAGGAAAAGAGAAGGGCGAGGATGGCTGGAATTCACCGATTCCGTTCCTTCGCTACAAGAGCTGTGGCGAGCCGTTCGACATCGAAGCCGATATGGTTGTTGCCGCGATTGGACAGGCCACCGATATGCAGGGCCTTGAGGATGTTGTCAACGGTGCGCCATGGCTCAGGGTCGATCGCAATTTCCGTATTGCAGGACGGGAAAAGCTCTTTGGCGGCGGTGATGCCCTCAAGGTTGATCTTATCACGACTGCTGTCGGGCATGGCCGAAAGGCGGCTATGTCGATCGATGCATTTCTCAATGGAGAACCGATGCCTGAGCATCCATACCGCGAGGTGACCAAGGTTCAGAAGCAGGATGTGCTCTATTTCCTTCCTGTGCCGCAGGCAAAGCGCACGAGTCTTGAGCCTGTCGACGTTGTCGGCAACCATGACGAGCTGTTGCAGCCGCTTTCTCCTGACGAGACCAGGGCCGAGTCTGAGCGCTGTATGAGCTGCGGACTCTGCTTCGACTGCAAACAGTGCGTCTCTTTCTGCCCGCAGGAGGCCATATCACGCTTCCGCGACAATCCTGAGGGAGAGAAGGTCTATACCAATTATGCAAAATGTGTCGGTTGTCATCTCTGCTCACTTGTCTGCCCTTCCGGCTATATCCAGATGGGTATGGGAGATGGTCTATGATGTCGTCACAGGAATCAGGAAAATCAATTTTATAGAGGAGCGATATGATCGATGATGTAATCCGTAAGGTCGAGGCGGCCATCGATGCTTCTGAGCACTGGCAGGAGAGGGGCTGGCCGGCGGTGTTCGGACCCCGCAATGTCGAGGTGCCCAATATGAAGGCTGCCGAGGAACTTCCAAAGAACGCTGTTTATCGGGAAGAAGCCCTTAATTACTGGCGTCAGGCGGAACTTCTGGGGATTGATACCGCTCAGGCAGGAAGGAAGGCCCTCGATGCATTGAAGGATGGACGTCTGGACGATGCCGATAACGCGCTGTATCTCTGCCAGTACCTTGAAAAGCCATTTGAAGGCCATGCCGGGACCTGGATTCCGCTCTACGAATCGTACAGGTCGAGCCGAAACGCTAACCATTAAACCCTGATAACCGTGAACATAGGAATACTTCTCAAGGAGGGGCCGTATAACCATCAGGCTTCTGATACGGCCTACAAGTTCGCTGAGGCTGCTCTTGCCCGTGGCCATAAGGTCGACGCCGTTTTTCTCTACAACGATGGCGTCACCAATGTGACCAGGCTGATGGATCCTCCTCAGGACGATCGCAACATCGCAGAGCGCTGGAGTCGGCTTTCCAAGGAACACGGCGTGGAGGTTCTTGCCTGTATAGCCGCGTCGAAGCGTCGGGGCATCAGCGACGAGATCCTCATCGAGGGCGGTGAGATCACCGGTCTCGGTACACTGACAGACATCGCTATCCGTAACGACAGACTGATAACCTTTGGAGACTGACCCTATGACAGAAGAAAATACAGATATCAGGAAGATCATGCATGTGATGCGCCACGCGCCACACGGTACGATCTATACGTATGAAGGCCTTGAGATGATTCTTATCATGGCCGCTTACGAACAGGACCTGTCTGTCGCCTTCGTCGGTGACGGCGTGTTCGCCCTCAAGAAAGATCAGGACACAGCCGCTATAGGCATGAAGGGCTTTTCAAAGACCTTTATGGCCCTTGACGGATATGATGTGGAAAAGCTCTATGTGGATCGGGAGTCGCTTGCCGAACGGGGTCTTTGTGAAGAGGATCTTGTGGTCGATGTCGACGTTATGAGTGCCGCCGATATTGGAAAGCTTATGAACGACCAGGATGTGGTGATTCACCACTGAGCTTCGTGAAAGTCTACGATCAACGAACTAACGTTATGCATCATGCTTTATACCATCAATAAGTCTCCCTTCGAAACATCGACCATGGAGAGTGCATTCAGATTTCTTCAGCCCGGCGATCCGGTGCTGTTCATAGAGGACGGTGTCTATGCCGTTCAGTCGGGCAATCGCTTTTCGGCGAAGATCGAATCCGCGATACAGAGCAATCCTGTCTATGCCCTGAAACCCGATCTGGATGCCCGAGGTATCGGACAGGTCACCGACGGGGTCAAAACGGTTGATTACGACGGTTTTGTCGAACTGGTCGAACAGCATAAGACCAATAGCTGGCTCTGAGACGCCTTTGCTTTTTTTTCTCAAACCATTGTATGACGGTACTATGAGTACAACTTGGGACAGGGTTATCCGGGAAAACAGGAACGAGATCCTCCGGCGCTGGCAGGAAGGCGTGCTCGACCTTTTTTCTGAAAAAATAGCTCCAGGCTCACCGATAGGAGCGGCTCTCGCCGATGGCATGGGTATGATTCTCGATGGATTTGCCCTGGGTTCAGAGCGGTGCAGCGATGGGCTGGAGCGTGTCGCCCGCATTCTTGCCGTGCATCCTATCCGCCCCTCCCGTTCCATGTCCATGTTTATGCACCTGAAAACTATCCTGCTTTCGGTGGCTCCTGACGGAGCTGATTCTGAGGCCTGTTCGAGCCGCATTGAGACGCTGACCCTGGAGGCTTTCGACAGTTTCATGGCGCATCGAGAGAAAATCTACCAGCTCAAAGTCGAGGAAGCGCTCGGCAGGATGCATATGCTGCAAAGGAGTGTACAGTCATGAAAAAAGTTCTCATGCCTCTTCTGATGGTCGTCGTTCTTGCGCTTATCCCATTTATCGGGGTCACCTATGCAGGACTGGATTACTTTTTCGGCGTGGTGATGCCCTACACCGCGGCTGCGGTTCTCGTTGCGGGTTTTCTCTACCGGATGATCGACTGGCTGAGAAGACCGGTTCCTTTCTGTATCACTTCAACATGCGGTCAGGAAAAATCATTGGACTGGATCAGGCCTGATCCGATCGAGAGTCCCTCGAAGCCCTGGCATGCGGTCATCCGGGTGCTTTCTGAAGTTTTGCTTTTCCGTTCACTCTTTCGCAACAACAGGGCGGAGCTGCGTCAGGGTCCTGATCTTGTCTACGGATCACACAAATGGCTCTGGCTGGCTGGCCTGGTTTTTCACTGGTCGTTACTCATTATCGTGATCCGTCATGCGCGTTTCTTTTTTGCTGCCATGCCTGCTCCGATTGATTTCATTGACGGCGCAGACCGGTTTCTCGACATTACCGTGCCGGCATTCTATATGACGGACGCCATCGTGCTCATGGCTGTTTCCTATCTGGTGTTTCGCAGGCTGCAGGATGCCAGGATGCGCGTCATTTCACTGCAGACCGATTTTTTCCCGCTCTTTCTCATCATTGCCATTGCGCTGGTCGGCATGAGTATGCGTTACGTCACCAAGGTCGATATTATGCCGGTCAAGGCTCTGGCGATGGGGCTGATGGAATTCAGTCTCGATGCTCCCTCACCGATCGGCGCGCTGTTCTATGTCCATCTTTTCCTCGTCTGCGTTCTGGCGATCTACTTCCCTTTCAGCAAGCTGATGCATATGGGAGCGATCTTTATCAGTCCGACAAGAACGCTGCTCAACAACAGCAGGGAAAAGAGACATGTCAATCCCTGGAACAAGCCGATCAGGTTCAGAACCTATACAGAGTATGAAGACGAGTTCCGCGAGAAGATGAAAAAGGCAAAAATCCCGGTTGAAAAGGAATAACCATGTCACAATATCTGCCGAAAAAATCAGAACTCGTTAAAGAGTTCGACGAAAAACCGAGCGTCCTGAAAGGTGATTACGCGGACCGCGAGTGGTGGGAGATGCCTTTCGAGTTTCGCGAGGGAAACTTCTGTTTTCCCGCCAAGCCAGAGGTGATCAAGGAGCTCGGATTTCCCAATCCCCGCAAATGGTCTCCAACCGATGATGACTGGAAGCTTCCTGACGGCTGGCAGAAAATTCTGATGGACGGCATGAAGGAACGGCTGAAGAAATACCGTTCCATCAAACTCTATCTCGACTCCTGCGTGCGTTGCGGAGCCTGCGCTGACAAGTGCCATTTTTTCCTCGGTACGGGCGATCCTAAAAATATGCCGGTCATGAGAGCGGAACTTGTCCGTTCGGTCTATCGCAACGACTTTCCCATGGTGGAAAAAATCCTCAAAGGGTTTGCCGGATCGAGAAAGCTGACCCCTGAGGTCCTCAAGGAGTGGCACATGTACTTCTATCAGTGCACCGAATGCCGCCGCTGTTCCGTGTTCTGCCCCATGGGGATCGATACAGCTGAAATCACGATCATGGTCAGGGAGCTGCTTCAGCTTGTCGGTGTGAACAACAACTGGATACTCGCACCGGTTGCCAACTGCAACCGTACAGGAAACCATCTCGGTATCGAGCCACATACTTTTGTGCAGAATATAGAGTCGCTGGTCGATGATATTGAGGATCTGACCGGTGTGAAGGTTAATCCGACCTATAATCGCAAGGGAGCGGAAATTCTTTTCATTACCCCTTCCGGTGATGTCTTTGGTGATCCGGGTGTCTATACCATGATGGGCTATCTGCTGCTTTTCCATCATATCGGTCTGGACTACACGATCAGCACCTATGCGTCCGAAGGCGGTAACTTCGGCTTCTTCACGTCGAACGACATGATGAAGAAGCTTAACGCGAAAATGTATCATGAGGCTGAGCGGCTCGGGGTAAAATGGATCCTCGGTGGCGAGTGCGGTCATATGTGGCGCGTCGTGCATCAGTACATGAGTACTATGAACGGTCCTGCTGATTTTCTCGAGGAGCCGGTCTCGCCGATCACCGGGACGAAGTTCACCAATGCCAAAGCGACGAAAATGGTGCATATCGCAGAGTTTACCGCCGATCTGATTCACCACGGCAAGCTCAAACTCGATCCGACACGTAATGATCATCTGCGCACCACCTTTCATGATTCATGCAACGTGGCCAGGGGTATGGGGATGTTTGAGGAGCCCCGATACATTCTCAACAAGGTCTGCAACTCATTCCATGAGATGGCGGAAAATACCATTCGAGAACAGACATTCTGCTGCGGGTCCGGAAGCGGGATCAACGCTGAGGAGTATATGGAAATGCGCATGAAAGGCGGTTTTCCGAGAGCCAATGCCGTACGGCAGGTGAAAGAAAAACACAAGGTCGATTCCCTGGTGACGATCTGCGCAATCGACAGGGCGACCCTTCCTCCGCTCATGCGCTACTGGAATCCGGGCGTTTCGGTCTACGGCCTTCACGAGCTGGTCGGCAATGCGCTGGTTATGGATGGTGAGAAAAAACGGACAGAGGACCTGAGGGAAGACCCGATGGCCGGGTTCGAAGACGAGGAGGACGATGAAGCGTAGTACAATGATCATGATCTCCGGGATAGTCGCCCTGGTGCTGCTGATAGCGATAACACTTTTCCGGGACGACGGCAGTACTCAAACAGGGCCGTCAGAGCTGGGGCCGGCCGCCCCGGTGGACAGTTCGATGTGTATTGCCTCGAAAGAGTATATGCAGGCGCATCACATGCAGGTGCTCGACAAGTGGCGTCACGATTCCGTTCGTGAGGGCAACCGTACACATGTGACCCCTGACGGACGGCATTTCGACAAGAGCCTGCAGACCTGTCTGGGATGTCATGCCAACAACAGGTTTTTCTGTTTTATGTGTCATCAGTACGCCAATGTTAAACCGACTTGCTGGAACTGCCATCTGTCGCCCATGGAGAGCTCGAAATGAACCAACAACGAAGAGATTTTCTCAAAAAAGCCAGTCTCGGCGCACTTGCCGGGATCGGGGCGATGGCGGGGATCATACCGACCTTCGCCCTTGAAAAAACCGATACGTCCGTCTTTTCGGACCGACCGCAGCCGGGAAAAACCAGATGGGGAATGCTCATCGATACCCGGAACTGCAGGGAGGGGTGCAGCGAGTGCGTTGCCGCCTGTCATGCCACCCATAACGTTCCTGATTTCGGTGATTCGAAGAACGAGGTCAAATGGATATGGAAAAGCCCTTATGAAAAAGCGTTTCCTACCTCGAGTCTGCAGCTGCCGAGCAGGCAGCTGCAGGAGCTTGACGTACTCACCCTTTGCAATCATTGCGCCGAGCCGCCATGTACGAAAGCCTGTCCGACCGAGGCGACCTTCAAACGATGGGATGGTATCGTTGCGATGGACTATCATCGCTGCATAGGCTGCCGTTTCTGTATGGCTGCCTGCCCATACGGTTCGCGCAGTTTCAACTGGCAGGACCCGAGACCGGCAATCAGTGAGTACAGCGACACCTATCCGACCAGAGAGCGGGGCGTTGTCGAAAAGTGCAATTTCTGCTCCGAGCGTCTTGTCAAGGGTCAGCAGCCAGCATGTGTCGAGGCCTGCCCCGGCAAAGCTATTACCTTCGGAGATCTCAACGATCCGGCATCGGTCATCCGTACGATGCTCGGAGATAATGAAACCGTGCAGCGTAAACCGGAGCTCGGTACGCTGCCATCAGTATTCTACATCATCTAAAGCGAAGCCATGATTGAGAAAGCGCTGAAAGGAAATCGCGCCTACTGGGCATGGGTGGCCCTGCTGCTTGTGCTTATTGTATCCGGCCTCTCCGCATGGGGACGCCAGTTAAGCCTCGGCCTTGGTGTTACCGGCATGGGAAGGGATATCAGCTGGGGGCTCTATATTGCCCAGTTTACCTTTCTTGTCGGGGTGGCGGCCTCTGCCGTGATGGTGGTAATGCCCTACTACCTGCACAATCAGAAGGCTTTTTCGAAGATTGTTATCGTCGGAGAATTCCTTGCGGTATCGGCTGCAGCGATGTGTATGCTCTTTATTCTGGCTGATATGGGTAAGCCTCAGCGGGTACTCAATGTGCTTCGCTACCCGTCTCCCCACTCCATGGTTTTCTGGGATGTTATCGTGCTTAACGGTTACCTGATGCTCAATCTTGTCAGCGGATGGGCTGTTCTTGGTGCTGAAAAGAAGGGGGTAGCCGCCCCGTCGTGGACAAAAGCGCTTATCTATCTTTCCATTCCCTGGGCGTTCAGTATTCATACCGTCACAGCCTTTCTCTATGCCGGACTTCCCGGACGCCACCTCTGGCTGACTGCTGTGCTGGCACCCCGTTTTCTTGCCTCAGCCTTTGCTGCCGGAACGGCTCTTCTGATTCTTCTCTCTTTTGTGCTTCAGAAGAGCGCAGGATTCGATGTCGGCAAGGAGGCCCGCATGAAGCTGACGGTGATATGCGCTTATGCGGGGGTTGCCAATTTCTTCCTGCTTGGTACGGAGTTCTTTACTGCCTTTTACAGTAATGTGCCGTCACATATGCACAGTCTTCAGTATCTCTTTTTCGGGCTGGACGGCCACGGGCAGTTCGTCCCGTTGATGTGGCTGTCGCTTCTTACCGGTCTCGGATCTGTTGCCCTGCTGCTTGTGCCGCGTCTTCGCTCTCAGAGCAGATGGCTCATTGCCGCCTGTTCCGGCCTTGTGCTCTCAATATGGATAGACAAAGGCGTCGGTCTTATCATTGGCGGTTTTCTTCCTACCCCTCTTGATGAGATTGTGCTCTACATGCCGACCCTGACTGAAATATCGGTGACCGTGGGTATCTGGGCCATCGGGCTGCTGTTGCTCACCATGTTGCTTAAAGTCGCTGTCACGGTCAAGATGCAGGATTGATCCAGTACGCGTTAATGCCCAAAAAAAGCGTATTTTAGGATTGCAGGATACCCGCCCGGGCGTTGGAATCTGTTTGCAGATCTCCCTCCGGTGAAGATCAATTCAATTGTTTTGCCATGAAGGTTTTTCTTCCGATCAATATCCGCATTGATCATAAAAAACTGCTGTTTATCGGTGGAGGCAGCCAGGCTATCCACAAAATTACGACACTTGAGCAGTACACTCGCAATATTACCATTCTCGCACCCGAGATTCATCAGGATCTCAAGGGGAAAGGGTTTACCGAAGTTTATAAGGAGTACGAGAAGTCCGATCTGGCAGGCTATTTTCTGGTCTATGCGAGTACCGGAAATATCGGGATTGACCGGAGGGTCCGCGACGATGCCGAATCACTCGGGATTCTGGTCAACGTGGTTGACAACCGCGAGCTTTCAGGCTTTATCTCTCCTGCTGTCCTGAAGAACGACGAGATGAGCATTGCGATCTCTTCGAACGGCCAGAATGCGAAAAAATCGGTTGCATGGCGCAACCGGCTCAGGGAGATGGTGGAAAACGGTGATTTTTAGGGGCGACGCAACTCCCTGCTTTCCTGGCGTCCAGGAGTACCACAGCGGGTCGTTGTGGGATACTTCAGGGCGCTTCCCTCAATTAATGAAGTACCATACCTATGAATCATACAGCAGATCAGCATGGCAACGAACCTCTTGATAGAGCAAAAGGTTATGTTTACATCGTCGGTGCGGGTCCCGGCGATCCGGAACTGATTACCGTCAAGGCTCAAAGAGTGCTCTCTGAAGCCGATGTCATCCTCTACGACGATCTTGTCAGCCTTGAACTGGTCGATCAGTTCAACGCGTTGAAGATCTATACCGGCAAACGCAAGGACAGTCACCATTTCGAGCAGGAGGAGATCAATCGTGAGATTGTCCGTCATGCCAGTGAAGGCAAAACAGTCGTTCGTCTTAAAGGGGGAGACCCGTTTATTTTCGGCCGGGGTGGAGAGGAAATCGATACATTGCGCAACGTCGGGATTCATTACGAGATCATTCCGGGCATTACGGCTGCCCACGGTGCGAGCGCCTATACCGAGATACCGCTCACCATGCGCAGGATATCCTCTTCCGTCGCTTTCTGTACAGGCCATCCGGTCAACAGGATTCAGGTGCCCGATACCGATACGATCGTCTACTACATGGTTGCCTCCACGGTCCATGACGTGCTTGATGCGGTTGCAGCCAAAGGGCGCTCCGGGGCGACTATGGTCGCTGTTGTGCAGAGCGCTACGCAGTACAATCAGAAAACCTACACCGGAACGCTCGACGAGTTCAGGAGGCGTGAAAAGGCTGTCTACTCGCCTGCTCTGCTTATTATAGGCGACAGCATCGGTCAGTTTATAGAGCACAACTGGCATTCGCGCAAGAAAAAGGTGCTGATGACCGGCGGGGATTCAAGCCGTTACAGCAGCACAGATTATATTATGGTCCACTTTCCCTGTCGCAAGATTTCAGGGGCGGATCTCGATGCGGTCAATCGAGTGCTCGATCATATCGCAGACTATTCGCTCCTTTTTTTCCCTAACAAGTTTTCGGTCAAGTACTTTTTTCGCTTCCTTTTCGAGTCAGGCAGGGATGTGCGAAGTCTGGCCCATATGACCATCTGTACCGCCGGCAGTGCTGCCGCAGCTGAACTTCAGGAGTCGGGCCTTGTTGCGGATCATTACCTTGAACCGGACGGGACGGTCGGTTACGCGGAGCGTCTTCGTGAGTTGTGCGTTAGCGGTCAGCAGATCCTGCTTCCGGGATCCAGCATTACGGACGATTCGCTCGTCGCCGGTCTCACGCAAATGGGCAACAGCGTTACACCGCTTGGCGTATACGCCCATGAGGTGCGCCAGGATGAGGTGATCGATCTCGACTTCATCGATGAAATCTATTTCTCGTCACCTGTCTGTGTCAGAAACTTCCAGACGCTGTTCAAGACGATTCCCGGTCGCATCACCGTCACGACTGCTGACCGCAGTACACAGAACGAGTACGACTCGCTCTTCGGTGACTGATCGCTCAGGAGTCTTCGCAATATCTGTTCAGTCTCATCGTAACGCCGCCACGAAAGGGCACACCTCCCTTCATGGCGGCTTTTTTTCCCTCCTTCACTCTGCTTCCTCTTGACCTCTTTATCGTCAGTGTCATTTCTGGTTGTGCCATAATCGTACGGGTTCGGGCGATGTGTCTGAATGTGAGACATGTGATTTATTATCGCGCGGATTGTTCGGCTTTTTCCTGGCGCATCAGAGCTGTACGGCGGCGCCGTCTCTTGCGTTTATCTTATTCTATAGTAACGTTTTAATTGTTCCCTTTCCTTCCCTTTCGATCGATGGCATGATAGTTGATGATTCTCTTGTAGAACAATAATCAGCAAGGGAGCCATCATGACACAGATCAAAAACATCATCATCGCAGTCGCCATCCTGACAGGGCTCTCTTCCCAGGCTCTGGCTGCGAGCGCAAGCGGCACCACCAATGTGTCAGTCAGAGTTCCTGAATTTATCGTTCTGCACTACTTCTCTGCTATCACCATGAACTTCGATGCTCCTGCAGCTGAATCACTCAATGAAGGAAGCGACGATGTTAACGCTGACTGGAACGGTGCTACTGACGGTAACGGACTTGATGCTCAGAGCCTGATGAGCGCTTCGCTTGAACTCGACGGCACAGCAACAACCGTCAAGCTGCAGAATGTCTGGGCAGTCAGAGGATTTTCAACCAGCGGTAATGCAAAGATCACGATTACAGCAGCCAACGATACGATGAGCAACGGCGATTCAAGGATCAAGGTTTCTAACATCAAGGTCAGCGATGGTGCACAGAGCGGTTCTTCAATCACGACAAAGCTTAACGGTATCGCTAAGGATAGAGCTACCACAGGCGGTATCGAAATGGACCTCGATTTCTCGAACACGACCCGCGCAGGAAGCCATACCGGTGCACAGTACACCATCACTGCTACAACGATCTGATATCAGGAGGGAGGCCTTCAGCGAGAAGAATGAGAGGATAGTTGGATTGCGTTTCAGAGGCCGGGATTATGTGATGATAATCCCGGCTTTTTCTGTTCAGATTTTTCCCGGGAGGGGCGCTCGTCTCAGCTGTTATGAGCGTTGCAGGAGGCCTGACATGAATCGCAGGATGGCATCAGCGATGGCTTGCAGGTTATGAGTGTACGAGTTTCGCAACAGCTCCCAGATTTCGCCTCCGACCTGGTAGAGTGTCGAAACCAGGATGAAAAGCGCGATACACAGGAGTGCCAGAGCCCCCCACTGGAGAATCTGCAGTGCGAGCCTGGTAGACTTTCTGCATGAGAGCTGATGAATATGGGTTTCAAGGTGTTGCCTGAACAGCAGTATTACAATTGTCACTCCCAGCAATGCGAAGCCCAGAACCTTGAATGACGCCGCCGCCGTACTTTGAGTGTCGATAATGTCGATAAGGTAGCCTCCAGTGATAATGACTGCGGAGACCAGCACAAGGAGGTGCATCCAGTAGCCCAGAATGACGCTTTTGAAGGTTTTTGGTGTAGAAAAATCAAGCAGTCCCAGGAGAATCCAGTTTAGTTTTTTCAGGTAGCCGCTGATTTTTCCCGTCATGCCTTCTCCGGTATCGAGCCGGTCGATCATCGAAGAGAGTATTCCAGAGGAGCGTCCGAGGCGCTGGAGGTTGGGTTCTGGTTCCAGATCGCGGTTGAAGTCGTACTTCGTCTTGAACTTCTCTTGCCATCCTTCTGTATCGATATCTTTGAGGATCTCCTTGAGTCGCCCGTATTGCGAGCCATCTCTGTTCGAAGTGAAACGGGTGCTGTCCAGCTCGTTGCTCCACTCCTCAAGCGTTTCCCTGATAATGATTCTATGGGCATCATCGATCATATCTCTTCGGAAATCACGGTCGCTGTCGCTATTGTCCCGGTCTTGTGGAAGCAGGACGTTGATGATTCTTTCGGCTGCATCCAGACGTCCCCACATGATATCGTTATGCCGCCACTCCCGGTCCAGAAAACCTCCGAATGCGCCCAGTGATGTCCCTGCAAGTTTGGAGAGCGTCTCTCCTTTCCTGTTCTTTCGCGTCGATTCATCCCAGAGTGAGGTGGCATCGGCAGGGCTTATGCGGTAGATCTCTATTTGCGTGCCTTCTCCATAGTCTCCCCCGGCCATCAGCTGGAAGGTCGTTGAGTCGTAAAGGTCGTAGCCGAAGCGATAGATGTACTTCATCCTTGCTGCTATTGCCGGATAGGGTGTGCCGAGGGTAATAAACGCGTCGTCTATCATGGTGCTGACGTCAATGGAGCCGGTACACCCTTCAAATCCATCTTTTATCAGGTCGTTCAGCCGTTTCATCAGTGCGTGAAAGCGTTCAGGGAACGATGCATCAGCATCCGAAGCGGCTTGTGCTGCATCTTCTTTCAGGAGAGGCAGAAGCCGATCAATTTCCTGAGCGAAGGGATTGCGACGGCCCCGTGACATCAGGTGCTCTTTCATGCGGTAGAGTGACCTCAGGCCTTCGACAAGCGTTGCGTAAAACCCGATCAGTCTGGTGCGGAGCTCTTCATCGCAGGGAGCGTTGTCCTCTGCGTCGTAGAGGCCGAAATAGAGCGCTGAAACGTTATCTGCTCCGATGGCGGTTTCGATTTTTTTTCGGAAGAAGTCGAGTCGGCGGATCCTGAAATCGAGATCGTAATTACGGAAAAAAATGTTCTCTGTCTGCTGATCCTTATCGGAGGCGCACTCGCTTTGGAGTGATTTAAAATGTTCTGTTCTCCAGTTTTCAACAAGCGTGCGCATACGCTGGCAGAGGTCCTGACGATGATCGAAACCGCAGGCCCTGACAAGCATTTCGACGAGCTGTTCTGTCAGGGCGGTGACTTTGGTATAATGGTATGGTGTATAGCCATCACCCAGTTTCTTTATCATGGCCAGGAGGTCCATCTCTTCATATCGGGTGCCGTCTATCTCTTTTTGTTCCTGCCTGGTTGGTTTGCTGCTGCTTTTCTGCCTTGCTATATAGTGCCAGAAGTCTGCGATAGGGTTCATTTCCGATGCCTGGGTTCCATGAGGCATGACGGCATAACTCGAGAAGAGTTTTGTTTTAAGCTGCAGGTCTTCAGAGTTTTCTTTGTTCTTGGCGCTATAGGTGTCGAAATCCTCTTCAATGATCGATTTCAGGCGTTGTGTGTTTTGTGCATCGACTTTTTGCAGCACGCTGTCGACAGTGCGTACCCATGCATTGCGCTCTGTAAGATCATTGATTTCCTGGCGGATTGTTTCATAGCTGGGCAGTGAAAACGCAGCCAGAGTAGCGTTTTTGACAAACGAGATTTCTTTCTTTTCCGTCCTTCCCCGGAGTCGGTTATCTGTTTCAGGAAGAGGATCGATAAAAAGCAGTTTGCGTTCGAGGGGGCAGTCAGCATATCTGTTGTGGATGGCTTTGATGGCGTGGCCAAACGGTCTGTTATCCAGATAGCCGCCGTCGGCGAACTCCCGCTCTTCAAGCGGGACGCCATCAGTGTAGCCCTGGTAGCAGTTGAAGAAATCTTCTTTCCACTCATTTTCCAGATGGAGACAGAACGTCGCATACTCCTGTCGATGGCGTTTTTTGAGGTACGCAAGCGTGTCGTTGAGTGTCACCGGTTCGAATGCGGCGGGAAACGATGATGTGCAGCGGGATGCGAAAGCCAGTATCGGGTCGTGGGTGCTGTCGAAATGGTTCGGTTCGGGAGTCTTTCCGGTCGAAGTGCCAGTGGAGCGAAAGGAAAACGGAAAGACATGCTTGTGGATTCGCTCTCTGGCTTGGCCGTCGCAGAGGATGATCGGGGTCTGAATTCCTTGCAGGTCCGTTGCGGTAACAAAGAGGTCGAGCGTTTCGACATGCGGGGGAGCAGGTTGTGCTGCGGCGCTTTCATCGCTCATATCCTTGAACGCCTGCAGAAGCTTGGCGTACATTCTCTGGCTGTTGAACAGCGAAGTTTTCGGCTCTTTTGAACAGAAGATATCGAGTTCAGACTGGTTATCGTTGAGCAGTTTGTCGATATCTCCTTCGTTGAGCCATGTATTTTTCAGGGCTTTCAGATTGTCAAGACCGCACACAAGCCCTTTAGCCAGGCAGACGCCATTGATTCCTCCCGCTGATGTGCCGGAGATGATGTCCACGATGAACTTGTGGCGAAAGATCTTTTTTTCTTCCGATGCCGGATCGCACTTTGTCTGATTGATGGTGTCGTTGAGTCTTCGGGCGATAGCCGAGTAGATGCGTGCGGTTCCTTTCTGTTCGTCAGGGCTTTTTCCGGAAGTGGCTGTAACCATGCTCAGGAGTTCCTGGGCAATGCCGTTCATATAGATCGCCAGGGATATACCGCCATACATGACGACGGCAAAACGAATCTCTTTGGTGATGGAATCGGGAGCGTCCGGTGTGGGGCTTGCCATATCCTTTCTCCGTTTTTCAGGGTTCAGAGAGGGAGAGAGTACTCAGAAAAATATACGAAATCCTTGCGTTGTGCGTCTGCTCTCGCTGCTGTTTTGTGTGAGGAGAGTGTTTATAACGAATATCCTTTTTTATACTGTAGAGATACGTATATTGCGCCCGCTGCAAGATGGCGCTTCGGATGTGCAGTGCTTTCTTTTTTATTTCAATGAACCCTCCACCCTTCTATCATGACTACAGTAGTAAAGCATTTGAAGCTGGACCGCAAAGACGGATCATCTGTCGATCGTTATGTAAAAATCACCGAGCGTCGCGACAGCCGGATACATGAACGCTCCATTGAGCTGATGACGACTCCTCAGACGTCGTTTGACCCTGAACGGCAGGATACCGGTTATCAGGGCTGTGGTGTCAAAACCGCGCAGAATTTCGGCAGATGGTTCGATATCAACTATTCCCAGTCTCACTTGCGCCGCCACTACATCGAGACGACGGATATGGAAAAATATATCGATCTGCCCGGCGGCGATGCAAAGACCTTCACAACCCCGGCAGAGCTTGAAAAGGGGTTACGGGAACTGCTCGATACGCGCTTCGACAGGCGATATAAAATGGTGAGGCATACCGGTGCAAGCAAGTCATCGACGCTTGCCAAAATAGAGCACTATCTTCTGCACGGCTTTCCTCCGGTTGCTCTGGCTAAGAATGGTAATCACTGGGTAACGATTGCCGGAATGAAACTTGTCTATAACGCAACTGACGGCTCTCTCAGCGATGTGACCTTTACGGTCTTTGACAATGGAAGCGAAGCGGAGTGGTCCTGGAGCAAGCTGCATTTCTGGTTCTCGGATGGCAAGGACGTGCTTGCTGCTGCGGCAAGGCTTGCAGGCTATACCTCCTATATTCAGGGGACCTTGATCGGATGCCGATACGATATGCCGCAAAAGGAGTATGACTGGAGCAGCGGATGGAGCAACGCAGAGTTTTTCAGCACGAAAGAGGGGCTGTTTCTCTTTCTGCTCAAAGAGGGGAATGGTACGGTTCATATCCACCGGATGGAGAGCAATGGTTCTGTCGGGTCGTCAGTTGCCGAGTATGACTGGAGCGGTGGCTGGAGCACGGTGAAGTTGTTCAGTACGAGCGCGGGTCTTTTCCTGTTCCTGATGAAAAAGAGGAACGGTACAGTTCACATCCACAGGATGAACGACAATGGTACGGTCGGATCGTCAGTTGCTGAGTATGACTGGAGCGATGGCTGGAGCAGCGCGGAGTTTTTCAGCACGAAAGAGGGGTTGTTTTTATTCCTTTTAAAGGAGGGCAACGGTATTGTTCACATCCACAGGATGAACAGCAATGGTACGTTAGGCGCTTCTGTCGGAAAGCATGACTGGAGCGGCGGCTGGAGCACGGTGAAGTTGTTCAGTACGAAAGATGGGGTATTTCTGTTCCTGCTCAAAGAGGGCAACGGTATGGTGCATATTCATCGCATGAACGACAATGGAACGGTCGGCAGTCAGATTGCAGGGTACGACTGGACTTCCGGCTGGGGCAGTTGCGAGTTCTATTCGGCTGGCGGAAAAAACCTGATGCTGATTCACAAGTCAGGGGGAAAACATGGCCTTCTGGGTGATGCGGACGGTCTTGCGCGTCTCCATGAGATCAATGATAACGGTACTGTCGGAGCGATGGTGGACGACGCGTACTGGATGAGCAGACATGCAGCTATGATTCACTTCAGCTGGCCGGTATTGCGTGTCTTCTCTCCTGTCAGCGGGGGACACTATCTTTTTCAGCTGCGACCGACAGACGGCAAGGTTGAAATCCATCGCCTTACCCATGAGGGGCTGCTGCCATCATGTTTTGTCGATTGATAACGGTTATTTTGCACCGGCGCTTCAGTTGCCGGTGCAAAACCTTGTGTGCGGGCGATCGGGAGCGGTTCAGCTTGTCTGGATTTCAGTTCGCAGATCGATCTCTTCGAGAATGGCGCTGACTTTAAGGCATCGGGGGAGCTGACCGGAAAAGACGATGGAACGTCCTCTTGTATGGACTTCCCAGGTATGTTGTTCCGCCTTTGCCCGACTGCATGCAACGGCTTTGATGATCTGAATAATGACTTCATCGAAGGTGTGTACATCATCATTGAACAGAATGACCCTGTAGGCATCGAGAACCGATGTTCCTGTTTCCATGATCTGGGATTCTGTTCCCTCTTTGTGATGGGACGACTGCCACATGTTTTCCATATACCGAGCTGTTTGTTCTGAGCGGACTACTCAATCTATAGTAATAAAAACATTGTTGACGGGAAAATGCTGTTCCTGAATTCAGCGGGTTACAGCAGCGGTCGTTGTGATGACAAGATTTTCATCTGAGGCCACAATACGGCAACTTGCCCCGATGGGGAGGGTGAACATGTTCTCGATATGTCCGTAAGAAATGCCTGCGGCGACGGGGATGCTGTTCTGGATTTTTGCGGTGTAATAATGAAAAATATCGATTAACGGCTGCTGGCAGTCGAAGCGCATGGCTTCTCTCCGGAACTGGCCGAACAGCAGTCCCTGGCAGTGGCCAATCAGTCCTGCATTGTAGAGGTGGGATAACAGGCGGTCGATACGATAAGGTTCTTCGTTGATATCCTCGAAGAGCAGAATTGCTTCCTTTGTCGATGGCATGAACGGGGTTCCTGCCAGACAGGAGAGAACGCTGAGATTTCCTGCAATCAGGATTCCTTCGCCGGAGCCTGGGCGGAGAATGTTTCTCGGGTGTTCAGAATGGTTGACAATTTCATGGGTGCGGTCCGGATCGGAAATCATTGTCCAGAAGTGCTCCTCGGTATAGGGGCTTGGTGCGTGCAGTTCGGTTGCCAGCATGGGGCCGGAAAAGGTGATCAGGCCCGATCGGGCATAGATCGCCAGGGAGAGGGCTGTAATATCGGAATATCCAGCCAGAATTTTCGGATTTTTCGATATCAGTTCGTAATCGATATCCTGAAGCAGGCGCGTTGCGCCCGATCCGCCTCTCAGGCAGAAAATCCCTTTGACTGACCGGTCTGCAAACATTTCATGCAGGTCATGGAGTTTCTGGCGGTCAAGTTCATGACGGTTGTCGGCTCTGCAGTTGAAGTGTCTTGCCGGTTTGACGCGGTAGCCGATTTTTTCAAGATAGAGGACAGCCTGCTGGATCCGTTCCTTGTCAGGAGATGGGGATGATGGCGAAACGAGGCCTATGGTATCTCCGGGGCGAAGGGCTTTTGGGACAAGTGTTTTCATACGATACGGACTGATCCGTTCTACTTGATTGAAGAGGACGGTACCGTTCAAAATAAAAAAACATCAGTGAATCGGTATAATCCCGATTCACTGATGTTTGTAAAAGCATGCACCGGAGAAACCGGAGTTATGAAATGTCTTCGGTGAGCAGTATGGCTTTGTTGTTGCTGACTTCAAAAAAACCGTCGGCAATGGCAAATGATTTTTCGCCGCCGCCAGGGATGGAGACCCTGACCTTGCCTGTCTTGAGCGCCGCGAGTAGCGGTGCATGGTTTTTCATGATCTGAAACAATCCATCCTGGCCCGGAGCAATCACGCTTGTCACTTCACCGGAGAAAAACTGCTTCTGCGGTGTGACAATTTCGATTTCAAAGGCTTTGTCGGAACTGGCCATAATAGTCGAATGAGTTTACAGTTTTTTCGCTTTTTCGATCGCTTCCTCAATGGTGCCGACCAGGTAGAAGGCATTTTCAGGAAGATTATCGTGGCGGCCTGCGATGATTTCCTTGAAGCCTTTAATGGTGTCTTCGAGTTTGACGTATTTGCCGGAAAGGCCGGTAAAGGCTTCGGCAACGAAGAACGGCTGTGAAAGGAATCGCTGAATTTTTCTGGCACGCGAAACGACAAGTTTGTCCTCATCGCTCAGTTCATCCATACCGAGAATGGCGATGATATCCTGAAGATCTTTATAGCGCTGCAGGATCTCTTTGACCGCCTGTGCGGTATCGTAATGGTCATCGCCGACAATGTTCGGGTCGAGAATTCGCGAGGTTGAATCCAGGGGATCAACAGCAGGGTAGATACCAAGCTCGGCGATCGAACGGGAAAGTACGGTCGTCGCGTCAAGGTGAGTAAATGTCGTGGCCGGGGCCGGATCGGTCAGGTCATCTGCAGGGACATAGATAGCCTGTACAGAGGTAACCGAACCGTCTTTGGTGGAGACAATTCTGTCCTGGAGTTCACCCATCTCGGTACCGAGGGTCGGCTGGTACCCTACAGCGCTCGGCATACGGCCGAGAAGCGCGGAAACCTCTGAACCTGCCTGGGTAAAGCGGAAGATATTGTCAACGAAGAGCAGAACGTCGCGGTGTTCTACATCACGGAAGTACTCCGCGATAGAAAGACCGGTCAATGCAACGCGGGCACGTGCGCCGGGAGGTTCGTTCATCTGACCGAACACGAGCGCGGTTTTGTCGATAACGCCGGACTCCTTCATCTCTTCCCAGAGGTCGTTGCCTTCACGGGTACGCTCACCGACACCGGCAAAGACGGAGTATCCGGACTGCTGTTTGGCGATGTTGTTGATGAGCTCCATGATAAGAACGGTTTTACCGACACCGGCACCACCGAACAAACCTGTTTTACCGCCTCTTGAATATGGCTCAAGAAGATCGATGACTTTGATGCCTGTCTCGAACATCTCTGATTTTGTGGAGAGTTCGTCAAATTTCGGGGCGCTCCTGTGGATCGAGCGGGTGGTATCGCTGTCGATGTCGCCCATGCCGTCGATCGGTTCTCCGACGACGTTGAGCATGCGGCCGAGTACGTTCTGGCCGACAGGAACCTGGATCGGTTTTCCTGTGTTGATAACCGGGATTCCTCTTACGAGGCCTTCGGTACCTTCCATGGCGATCGCGCGGACCCTTTCGTCGCCAAGGTGCTGCTGGGTTTCAAGAACCAGTTTTGATCCGTCAGGACGAGCAACTGTAAGTGCATCCAGAATTGACGGAAGCTGTCCTTCCGGGAAATCAACATCAACGACAGGGCCGATGATTTGAGATATCTTACCTTCTTGCATATTAGACAGTGTTGATAGGATTTGTTGTTAGCAATCAAAACTTTTTGCTGCGGACACCGGTTGTTATCTGGTGTCTGATTTCGATTTTTTTCTTGTTGAGCCACCTGCGGGACTTGAACCCACGACCTACTGTTTACGAAACAGTTGCTCTACCAACTGAGCTAAGGTGGCAGGCGGAAAAATCAAAATTAAAGGCAAAATATACTCTATTTGTTATAGAATAGCAAAGAATTCGATCCAAGGCCGGAAGCACTGATAAATAACGGTGAAGAATTGTATATTTTAATAACGTATTCACAATCCTTTCACGATTAAGCATTTCGAGGAGAATAGAACTCTATGAGCCCATTGAAAGCCTTTGCAATAGCCTGCCTTTCGGTCAGCATGATCGCATGCCAGCCGCAAAAAGCCCAGACCGCAAAACCGGCAGCAACCAAAACCATTTCCGCCCCCGAATTCAGCGCAGTGGCGCTTGACGGGTCGAGCGTTTCAAGCGATGAGCTGAAGGGCAAGGCCTATATCATCAACTTTTTCGCATCATGGTGCCCGCCCTGTCGTGCTGAAATTCCGGATATGGTTGAATTGCAGGCGGAATATGAGAAAAAAGGATTTACATTCATTGGTATAGCCGTTAATGAAGACGAAGACAGAATGCGGGACTTTATCAGCAGCAACGGTATTAATTATCCTGTGGTCATGGTTGACCAGCAGATTATTGATGCATACACCCCTTATGCTCAGGGTGGCCTCAGGTCGATTCCTACCTCGTTTGTCATCAGTGCGGACGGATCGCTGAGTTCCGTTGTGGTTGGTGCGCAAAGCAGGACTGCGTTTGCTGATCTGATATCCGGTGCGCTCGAATCCGGCGGACAGTAGCTATTTTTATATTTACCTCCTAGCGCCCTTTACGGGTGCTTCTTTTTAACACTCCGTAAATTCAGGAAGACCATGACTTCTTTGCACATCAATCCCCCCGATTATGTGAAAAACCAGAAATTAATTGCATGGGTCCAGCAAACAGCAGAGCTCTGTCAGCCGGACTCCGTGCACTGGTGTGACGGCTCTCAGGAAGAGTATGACGCGCTCTGCCAGCAGATGGTTGAAAGCGGGACCTTTATCAGGCTGTCGGATGAAAAACGTCCGAACAGTTTTCTCTGCCGGTCCGATCCCAGCGACGTCGCCAGAGTCGAGGACAGAACCTTTATCTGCAGTATCCGCAAACAGGATGCAGGCCCGACTAACAACTGGGTTGCACCTAAGGAGATGAAGGCGACGCTTAAAGAGCAGTACAGCGGTTGCATGAAAGGGCGAACCATGTACGTCATTCCCTTCAGTATGGGGCCGATCGGGTCCTATATCTCGCATGTCGGTGTTGAGATTACCGATTCGCCGTATGTTGTTACCAATATGCGCATCATGACCAGAATGGGGCGCAAGGTAGAGAACCTCCTCGGCGAGGATAGAGAGTTTGTTCATTGCCTGCACTCTGTGGGCGCTCCCCTGGAGGAAGGCCAGCAGGATGTTGCGTGGCCGTGCAACGATGTTAAATATATCGTTCATTTCCCTGAAGAGCGTTCGATCATGTCGTACGGCAGTGGTTACGGAGGCAACGCGCTGCTCGGCAAAAAATGCTTTGCGCTTCGTATCGCATCGTCGATGGCCCGTGATGAGGGCTGGCTTGCCGAACATATGCTGATTCTCTGCGTGGAATCACCGGAAGGTGAGAAAACCTATGTCGCTGCTGCATTCCCGAGTGCCTGCGGTAAGACCAACTTTGCCATGCTCATTCCTCCGGATTCGTTCGAGGGGTGGAAGGTGACCACGATCGGAGACGATATTGCCTGGATCAAGCCTGGCAAAGATGGACGTCTCTACGCTATTAATCCGGAAAACGGTTTCTTCGGTGTTGCTCCCGGTACCTCCGAAAAGACCAATTTCAATGCCATGGCAACGCTGAAAGAAAATTGCATTTTCACCAATGTGGCGATGACTCCTGACGGTGATGTCTGGTGGGAAGGCATGACAAAGACTCCGCCTGAAGGTTTGACCGACTGGCAGGGCAATGCGTGGACCCCTGATTCGGGACGTCCCGCCGCCCATCCCAACGCACGTTTCACGTCGCCGGCATCACAGTGTCCCTCTATTGATCCTGAATGGGAAAACCCTGACGGTGTCCCGATCAGCGCCTTTATTTTTGGCGGTCGACGCAGTGATGTCGTGCCTCTCGTTTATCAGTCACCAAACTGGTACTTCGGCGTCTACCTTGCCGCCACTATGGGCTCGGAAAAGACTGCCGCAGCAGCAGGAAAGATTGGTGAGGTTCGCCGCGATCCTTTTGCCATGCTGCCGTTCTGCGGTTATCATATGGGAGACTATTTCACTCACTGGCTGCACGTCGGACGTCTGCTTTCTGATCCTCCGAGAATTTTCGGTGTTAACTGGTTCGGTAAGGACGAGGATGGCAATTTCCTCTGGCCCGGATTCGGTGACAACATGCGGGTCCTGAAATGGATCGTTGATCGCGTGCATGGCCGTGCCAGCGCTGTTGAAAGCCCGCTTGGCTGGATGCCGAAGTACGAGTCTATGGACCTTGAGGGCCTTGAAGACTTTACTCCCGAGCAGTTTACCAAGCTTATGACGGTCGATCGGGAGAGCTGGAAAAAAGAGCTGCTTTCTCATGAAGAGCTTTTTGAGAAGCTTTATGACAGACTTCCGAAAGAGTTTGCCCATATCCGTGAACTGCTGCTTTCCACCTTCTGGCTCTCACCTGAACACTGGGCCCTTGCGGCAGAGCGTTTCACCGGTGAGCATAACTGAGCCTTAAGCAAATAGCGCTTGTCAGAGCCGCGACCAGCACCTGCCGGTCGCGGTTTTTTTTTAAAAAAACACTCCTTTCTTTGCGTACAATATTTGTATTTATATTGTATAATCATATACTTATATAGTTTCCCCCTGTTGACACAGGCCATCCCTATGAGCCTTGTGTCTTTTGCCTTGATGGCCGGCTTTTTTTTGTGGCAGTTATTAACAATTGTTATCTCTTCGGGTCCGGCCTCCTGTCGTATGGGGTTTTTTGCTTAACTCTTTATCAGGAGCGCCCTATGAAGATGCGTAACAACTCTGCGTTGATGCTCTCACTTTCTCTCTTCCTGTTCTCGTTTTCACCCTCTGCCAAGGCGACCAACGGCATGAACCTTGAAGGCTACGGGCCTAAGGCTCATGGTCTGGGCGGTGCCGGTATGGCATACGATACGGGGAATTCGGCAGTCATGAACAATCCTGCAACCCTCTCTTTGATGAAGGACGGTGATGCGCGTTTAAGCTTTGGTCTCCGGGGATTGCATCCGCACGTCAGCGCCTGGTACGGTGGCGTGGAGAGCCATTCGGAGGGGGACTCCTACTTCATGCCGTCGATGTCATATATGCGCAGGGATGGCCGGCTTTCCTGGGGTATCGCTCTGTTGGCTCAGGGCGGAATGGGAACGGAGTACGGCGAAGGGGCATATCTGTTCAGCGGCGGGTATTCATTGAAAGGATCGATGGTGCCGTTAAGCGGAGAAGAGATCCGTTCGGAGGTCAGTATGGGCAGGGTTATGCTTCCGCTCGCGTATGCACTCACCGACAGAACAGGGATCAGTCTTTCGGTTGATCTGGTCTGGGCCTGTATGGACCTGCAGATGGATATAGACGGTGAGCATTTCGGCAAACTGCTCATGGGGAGCGGCGGATCGGTTGCTGGAAGTATGGCCGCGTCGCTTAAGCAGATGATGGCGGGTGGTATGATGTCAGATATCAACCACGCCCGTATTGCTTTCAGTAACGATAATCCGTTTACCGGAGAGGCTGACGGGTACGGGTTCGGCGTGAAAACCGGTGTCGTGCACAAGCTCAGTGATGCAGTCTCAATTGGAGCATCCTATCACTCGAAGACCCGCATCAGTGATCTTGAGACACATCATGCGCTTATCTCGTTTAATGGCTCGGGGGACGCATTCCTGGATGGGCCGGTGTCTGTGAAAGGATCGCTCAAGGTCAGGGACTTCGAGTGGCCGGAAACGATCGCTGCTGGAATTGCGCTCTATCCTTCTGACCGGTGGATGCTTGTCGGCGATGTGAAGTTCATCAACTGGTCGGCGGTCATGGATACCTTCACGGTGAGCTTTACGGCAGAAGAGGGGCCATTGACGGGGCAGAGCATCGATGTTGTCATGGACCAGAACTGGGACGATCAGGTCGTCTGGTCGCTGGGCGCCCAGTACTCGGTCAGCAACGAGCTCAAGATTCGGGCCGGTGCGAATTTTGCGAACAACCCGGCTCCTGATGCAACGCTCAACCCCCTTTTTCCGGCTATTGTGACCACCCACTATACCGGAGGTTTCGGATTGCGGGTGAAGGAGCAGCACCAGATCGGTTTTGCGCTCGCCTATGCGCCAGAGGTTGATGAGACCAATGAAGACGATGTCCAGATGACCCATGGCCAGACCAACTGGTCGCTCGGATATACCTATAACTTTTAGAGCATCACACTGCCGGCAGGTCTCGTGCAGGACGGGATCGGGCAAGCCCTGGTCTGGGTGGATATGGAGCTGAAAGGAGCAGTATGTGAAAACCCCGGTTTTGCCGGGGCTTTTCATGGAAGCAGTCTGCCTGATCAGGTGTCGAGCGTGAAGCCGATTTTGACGCTGACCTGCCAGTAGGCGATCTGGTTTTCCTCGACGTGGCAGCGGGTTTCGATAATCTCTACCCAGCGGATATGACGGATAGTTTCCGCTGCGCGTTTAACGGCATTATTGACGGCATCCTCAATACTGGTGGTCGAAGAGCCGACCATCTCGATTTTTTTATACACGTGCGATGTGCTCATTGATCTGTTCGTTTAGGTGCGTTGAAAAAAACTCCGCCTTGCGGAGAGTGTACCATTATATAGTAAATCCCTTGCGTTATCACAAGACGCCCCTCCACTACAGGCTGTTGCAGCTTGCTTTATAAGCCGGATTTGCGTGTAAGCATGAAAATTTTTTGGTAGTCTCGCTTTCGTATGTTATTATATAACGATTTAGTTATGTAGATATATAATGAGCTCCGTTGTTTCGGACGCTCTCCGGTCATGTTCTGCGATCCGGTTTCCTTTCGATCTCCGATACCCTCATTCCGGTCACGCCAGGCAGAGGTCTTTCTGCATAGAGAAGCAGCTTCTTGTCGATCGTGTTCGGTCAGCCGTCAGGAGAGAAGGCAGTTGGTCTGCAATGATGTGTGCGATTTCCCGATGGCGCTTGTCGATGCCGTCAGGGGTTTGCAAAAGCAAGTATCCAGTGAATTCTCCGCTGCGGGAGCAGCATCAATATTTAGATCTATCCTGTCCATGAATTATGGTTTTGTCATCGACGGCCGAAAGTGCATCGGGTGCCATGCATGTACGGTAGGCTGCAAGTCCGAAAACCAGGTGCCGCTCGGCGTGAACCGTACCTGGGTGAAATATGTGGAAAAGGGAAAGTTTCCCGATACCCGCCGATATTTCACGGTTCTTCGCTGTAACCACTGCGAAGATCCTCCCTGTGTCAACATCTGTCCTGTCGAAGCGCTGCAGAAGCGCGAGGACGGAATCGTCGATTTCGATAAACGCCGCTGTATCGGCTGTAAGGCCTGCGGTCAGGCGTGTCCTTATGGCGCGCTCTACATCGATCCTGAAAGCCATACGAGCGCTAAGTGCAATTACTGTGCGCATCGCAAAGAGGTCGGCATGAAGCCCGCATGCGTGGTGATCTGTCCGCAGCAGGCGATCGTTTCAGGCGATCTGGACGATCCTCACAGCCAGATCAGCCAGCTGGTGGCGACCGAGCAGACCGTGGTGCGTAAACCTGAAAAAGGGACATCGCCCAACGTTTTCTATATCAACGGAGATGGTGCGTCGCTTGATCCTCTGCAGACCGAGACCGGGCGCCCCTATTTGTGGAGCGAGCAATCGCGGGGTGTCGGTCATTTTGTCGGCAAAGAGCTTCAGGGCTCGCTCAGGTCGGATACCGGAAAGCCTGACGACGGGACGGCTGCCCGCAGGGTTTACGATGCTCCGTCAAAAGGGGTTGTCTGGGGATGGGAGGTTCCTGCATATGTCTGGTCAAAAGGGATCTCTTCAGGTATTTTTATGTTGCTTTTCGTCTTGACGGTTTTCCTTTCGGCACCGCTTTCAGCGCCCATGCAGTGGGCGTCGTGGGCTGTTTCTCTCGTGTTTCTCGGTTTTACCGGAGCCTTTCTGATTCGCGATCTGGATCGTCCGGACCGTTTTTCTTCCGTCATGCTGCGCCCCCAGTTCAAATCCTGGCTTGTTCGCGGCGGATATAGTATCGGCGGTTTCGGTGCGCTGCTGGCGCTCTGGGGAGCGGCAAGATTGCTGCACAGCCCGCTTCTTGAAACGGTCTCGCTCTGGGGTGGAGCGTTATTTGCGCTTATCACGTCGGTCTATACTGCCTTTCTTTTCGCCTCGGCAAAAGGTCGCGATTTCTGGCAAAGTCCGGTGATGGTTATTCATATGCTGGTAACCTCCCTTGTTGCAGGCGGCTCAGCCATGCTTTTGCTTGCTGTCGCGTTCGGCGCAGAAGCATCGATTCAGAACATCCTGACGGGCGGAATTGCCGGAGGTGTGATGCTCAATATCGTGATCATGCTTTCCGAACTGTTTGGCCGTCATCCCTCAAAACAGGCGGAAGCTACCGCACACCTCATGACGCACGGCGCATTGAAACAGCAGTTCTGGGGTGGTTGCATAGCGCTCGGCCATCTCGCTCCGCTGGTTCTCCTTCTTTTCGGTGCAGGGCCTTTTGTTGCCGTAGCAGCCGCACTGCTTGCCCTTTCGGGAGTCTACTATACCGAAAAGCTCTGGGTCAAGGCCCCACAGTTAATCTCTTTACACTAAACGGGATCAGATATGACGTCCAACCATAAACCGACGATTATTGAGAAAGCTGCAGAGGCCCTGCACGTTATTCCTGACTTGCACGCCAACAGCACAGGCCCTGCTGCCGAACCCTGCCAGGGTGAAGATTGCTCCTGTCCCCCGCCGGAATCCTGGGACAGCTGGGTAGAGTATGACTCCACAAGCTGGCCCGAGCGCAAGTCGCGCGAATATATGCTGGTGCCGACATCCTGCTTCAATTGTGAGGCAGGATGCGGTCTGCTCGCCTATATCGAGAAGGAAACCATGCAGATCAGGAAGTTTACCGGTAACCCCTATCATCCTGCAAGCCGCGGGCGTAACTGCGCCAAAGGACCGGCTACGATCAATCAGGTTGAGGATTCCGACCGTATTCTCTATCCGCTCAAGCGCGTCGGCCCGAGGGGCAGCGGCAAGTGGGCGCGGGTGAGCTGGGAGAGCGTACTTGAGGATATCTCATCGAGAATGCGCAAGGCGCTGCAGGAGAAACGCAATAACGAGATCTCCTATCACGTCGGTCGCCCCGGTCATGAAGGTTTTATGGACTGGGTGCTCAAAGCATGGGGCGTGGATGGTCATAACAGTCATACCAATATCTGTTCTTCCGGGGCCCGTTTCGGCTACGCGATCTGGCAGCTCTACGACCGTCCTTCGCCTGACCATTCAAATGCGAAATTTATTCTCCTGGTGAGCGCTCATCTCGAAGCCGGTCACTATTTCAATCCCCATGCCCAGAGAATTGTCGAAGGCCGTATGAAAGGGGCGAAACTCGCCGTGCTGGATCCGAGGCTTTCCAATACCGCCAGCATGTCGGACTACTGGATGCCGAGCTATCCGGGCAGCGAGCCTGCGGTTCTGCTTGCTATGGCCAAAGTGATCCTCGACGAGGGGCTCTACAATCGCGACTATCTTGAAAACTGGGTGAACTGGCAGCAGTATCTTGAATCGGAATATCCCGACCGTCCGACCACGTTCGAAGCATTTATCGAAGCGCTCAGCGCCGAGTATAACGACTACACTCCCGAATATGCTGAAAAAGAGAGCGGCGTGCCTGCAGCAACGATTCGTGATGTCGCCCGTCAGATCGGCGAAGCGGGAGAGCGTTTTTCAACCCATGTTTGGCGGAGTGCAAGCAGCGGAAACCTTGGAGGATGGGAGGTGTCGCGTACCCTGCACTTCCTCAACGTACTGACCGGCAGTGTCGGCACCCCCGGCGGAACTGCTCCCAGCGCATGGAACAAGTTCAAACCTACCGTTCATACCCATCCTGAGCCCCAGAAGTTCTGGAACCCGCTGCATCTGCCCGACGAGTATCCGCTCGCACACTACGAGATGAGCTTTCTTCTGCCCCATATGCTCAAAGAGGGACGGGGCAAACTTGATGTCTATTTCACGAGGGTGTTCAATCCGGTCTGGACCTATCCGGACGGCTTCTCCTGGATAGAAGCACTCGAGGATGAGTCGAAGATCGGCCTGCATGTTGCCCTCACGCCGACCTGGAACGAAACAGCCTACTTTGCCGATTACGTCCTGCCCATGGGCCACTCGCCCGAGCGCCATGACCTGGTGAGTTACGAGACTCATGCCGGAAAGTGGATCGCGTTTCGGCAACCTGTGCTACGCGTGGCGCACGAGCGTCGTGGCACGCCGAAGGAATTTACCTGGCAGGCCAACGTCGGGGAGGTGTGGGAAGAGGACGAGTTCTGGATCGAGCTCTCCTGGCGCATTGACCCTGACGGTTCGCTTGGTGTGAAGAAGCATTTTGAATCGCCATACCGTCCCGGTGAGAAAATCACCATCAACGAGTATTATCAGTATATCTTCGAGCATACCCCGAATCTGGCGGAAACCGCCGAAGCGGAGGGGCTGACGCCGCTCGCCTACATGAAAAAGTATGGCGCTTTCGAGATCGAAACCGATGTCTACAATGTGCATGAGACTCCGGTTGATATCGCAGGTGCAAACCTTGACGGGTCCTCCAGAACCATCTACCGCGACGGTAAAC
>Ga0272443_10001323_pt1 | contig 37239 bp, 33 predicted proteins | sample SSMAcet12_FD_193581 | JGI IMG/M metagenome (GOLD analysis project Ga0272443, IMG submission 193581) | Marine sediment archaeal communities from Little Sippewissett salt marsh, Falmouth, MA, United States - SSM-Acet-12 | ecosystem: Environmental > Aquatic > Marine > Wetlands > Sediment ...
AGTCTGGCGATGAACCGCGTTCCTCCAACATCCGATCTGGGAGGAACCCGCTCCGCTTCGCTGATCCATCAACGCTTGCCACTGGATTAACTCTCTACGTTCGTTGATCCGTCAAGGCTTACGACTGGATTAGCTCAGGCTGGGGTAGCGTCTGGGTCACATCCGAAGGGTCGCAGGTTCGAGCCCTGCTTCGCCCACAGATTGGGGAGCGGCATCTTGCCGTTCCCTTTCTCTTTGTTGTCAGCGGGGCGAAGAGATCGCTGCTCTTTCGTCCATCGCCTCCGTAAGTCTGGCGATGAACCGCGTTCCTCCAACATCCGATCTGGGAGGAACCCGCTCCGCTTCGCTGCTTCAGCCCTCCACACCGCGGGGCCTCCCAGCCGCAGCGACCATCGACGTGGATCGCTTACCGTCAGCCGGATGCAGTCAGCTCCTGCGTGGCAAGCTCCGTTCCGGCACGCAGCTCCTTCTCATATGCGTGAGACAGCTCGCTCACGTGCATCCCTGCACTTTCGTACAGCCGCGTCGCCCCGGTGAGGCTTGCCGCATCGACGTGCAGCGCGACCTTGCTCATTCCGCGATTCCGGCAGGCTTCAAATGCATGGAGGAGCAACGCTTTCGCAATGCCCTTGCGGCGCCATGCCCTGCGGACGCCGAGCGTTTCGATGTAGCCGGTCCCCTCGTCGGTTCCATCCTTCGGCCGTACGTTGCAGATTCCGACGATTTCGCTTCCCTCGCGGGCAAGGAACCGCAGCTCCGGATCAAAGTCAGGATCATGCTCCGCCCGATACCGCGTCCGCTCCAACGCCTCTTCTTCCGGCCCCTCGACATGCCCCCAATGATCGCGAAACGCATCGCGACCGGCCCGGAGGGCGGGGAGGAGATCCTGCGGCAACTGCATCGTCGAGACGGAGACTCCCTCCGGCCACACAATCTCATCCGGTGATCCGGCGCCGTCGAGATCAATCAGCATCCGCCAGAAGTGCCGCACTTGCCTGTATCCGTTTGTCTCGAGCAAGCGGATCGCCGCCTTCTCGTTTTCGTTCACGGCCTGCGTCAAGCTGACCCGCGCATCCGGCGGCGCCATCTCGACAGCGCGAGCAGCGCGGCGCTCGATCCACATGACCAGCTCCGATCCGATCCCGATCCCCTGATCGGAAACAGCGACCGGAGCGAGCCCGTTCACATGGACATGGGGCGCCACGTGAAACGCGGCGGCAAACGCGGCAAGTTCGCCGCTGGGTGCAATAACCAGCCGCGTATCCCGCTCGCAGTCGATGTCCGGCATCTGCATCTGCCGCTGCAGCGCCTCACTGGTCACCTCCGTGCGGCCCGTCATCGCCTTCATGTAGATGTTGATCAATTCCGCAATTCTGTCGGCATCGTCCAATGTCGCCGATCGCGTCGAGTACCCTGTGGGGAGCCCGTTCATCCACAACCTCCGATTCCTGTTCTATCTGAGTCCGCACCTGAACCTGAGCCTGATTCCGGCCGGCTCAGCATGGCCTTGTCAGTTCGTTCTCGCTTGCCCACCGCTCTCCCGTGAGTCTCCCAAGACCCACCGCAAGTTCAACCACCACGAACGGGGCCGGACCGCACCGGACCGACCTCCGCGGGGGCCTCGGCTTGAAGATCTCCATGCCACAATCGCTGCATCTCCTCGCAGTTTTCGAGCAGCTGGTCCAGCGTCCCGATGGCCTCGATCCGACCGTCCGACAGCACGATGATCCGATCCGCCTGCCGCAGCGCGGGGCGTCGATGCGACACCACAAGACAGGTTTGATCCTTCCCGGCGAACACCCGTTGCCAAAGAACCCGCTCCGTTTCCACATCCAGCGCACTCGAAAGATCGTCAAACACAAGCAGATCGGGATCTCGTACGAACATCCGCGCTGCAGCCGCTCGCTGTCTCTGACCGCCGGACAGCTTGACACCCTTGGCCCCAAGGCGTGTTTCCAGCCCCTCCGCCAGCTGCTCGATGTCCTGCTCGAGAACAGCCTTACGGATGGCACAATCGAGGTTGCCGTCTCGCTCAGCAACCCCCATCAGGATGTTGTCGCGCAGCGACTCGCTGAACAGGTATGGAACCTGCGATGTGTACGCGCATCGAGGTGGCACGAAGAAGCTTGCCGGGTCCGTGACCCGTTTGCCGTTCCACAGCACGTCTCCCGAACACGGAAGCAATCCGAGCAGGGCTCGCAGAAGTGTCGTCTTCCCCGAGCCGATCCGTCCGGTGATCACCACGAATTCGCCCCGTTCCAACCGAAACGAGACATCATTCAGCGCAAAGCAACCGTTCTCCCCGCCACGGGAATCGGCCCCCGGTGAACACGAGATGCCCCGGACATCGAGGGTTCTCAACCGTTGCCGGTTCGACGAGCCGGAAGCCGCCGGATCGGTCTTGCCGACCCCACCGAAGGCGGGTGCCTCCGACACGCCCCCTTGCCGACCGGACGTTCGCGTCCGAGCCGCGAACGCAAGCGGACTGTGATCGACAAGCAAGTCCCCATCCAGACCCGAGAGCAGTGCATCCATCCGGTCGATCGACACGCCTGCTTGCTTGAATTGGATCATGAAGTCCCCGGTGACCGCCACGAACTCGCTCAACACGCCTACGTACGTCACGAACAGCGCGAAGTCGCCGACGCTGAAGCCGCCCGACCGCAGGCTCCCGGCGGCCACGAACAGGATCAACCCGGTACACAACGTTGCCGCGTTCCAGAAGAACGAATCGAATGACTGCGTCAGCAGCCGGTCGCGAACGGTAGCGTGGAGCCGTTCACGATTCAACGCCTCGATGTGATGGACAACATGATCCTCGGCACTGGCAAGCTGCACGGTCTGGACCCCTTCCATCGCCTCACCGATCGCTCCCGTCACCCGCTCCGTGGCGCGCCGGCTTGCTTCGCGGAACCGCCGGATGTGCTTCCCCACGGCCCGCGCCGCCACGATCACGACCAGCAACGGCAGTACCGTCAGCAGAGTGATCTTCGAGTCAATGCGGAGCATGATGATGAGCGCGACCACCGCATACGCAAGGAACGCCGTTTGATCAACCATCCAGCTCAGAAGATTCTCAACCACATTGACATCATCACGGAAGGTGCTGAGCGCCTCTCCCGGGGCACCGGGAAGCGCTTCGGCCCCCGGCTTCTTGAGTACGCCGGACAGCAGATTGTGACGCAGCAGCGCACTCATCGTGAACCGATGCCGGATATCGAACCATGCTCCTGTTGCGATCGATGCGATTCTGACAATCCCGAGCCCGACGACGAGTGCGATCACGGTCCAAGCGGTCATTCCGGCCGACGTTTCCGCACCGGCGAGCAGATCGAAGAATAGTTTCGCCACGTATCCGATCCCCAGCTCAAGCAGCAGAATGGCGATCCAAGCCGCGATGTCCGTCAGGTACAACCCCGGACGATAACGGATCAGTCGGACAACAACTCGCAACGTTCTCATGCCATCACCTCCTGCAAGCCCGTTCTCTTGAGATGAGCAAGGTGCGAATGCGAATCCTGTTCCAGCAAGCGGCGCTCTCCGTACTCCAGAACCTCTCCGCCTTCAAGGATCAGGATGTCGTCCGCACGTTCGATCGTTGTCAGTCGATGAGCAATGACAATGCCCGTGCGCCCCTCGAGCAATCGGTCTACGGCTCGCTCGAGCAATCCCTCGGTGATCGGGTCCAACCTGGATGACGCCTCGTCCAAGATGACAATACCGGGATCGGCAAGAAACGCCCGAGCCAGAGAGATGAGCTGCGCTTGCCCGGCAGAAAGTCCCTGCCCGCCGGGACCCAGTTCGGTGTCCAGTCCGTTGGGAAGAGCGTTCGCCCAATCCTCCAGATCGAGGTGCCTCAGGGCGTCAAGGACCTGCCGATCGTCGACGCCGGGGTCGAACAGTCGAACATTGTCCCGCACGCTGGCGCGGAACAGCTGAACCTCCTGAGGAACAAGCCTCACTCGATGACGGAGTTCCGTCAGTCTCACCTGGTCAACCGGGGTGCCGCCCAGCCTGATCGATCCTGCACCGATGTCGTACAACCGGACGAGCAACCGGGCGAACGTGCTCTTGCCGCTCCCCGTTCGCCCCAACAGACCGAGCGTGCGTCCTTCGTCGACGCGGATCGAGACATGCCTTAGGGCATGGGTCGGGAGCCGCTCAGCCCCGTTCTCTTCGGCGATCTTTATGCCTTCCTCGTCGGTTCGGGAATCCTGCCCATTGCCATCGTACGAGAACGACACCCGATCGAACTCCAGCGCAAGGGCTCCGGCTGGAAGGTGTTCCTTGCCCTGATCGCAAATGACGGGCTTGGTATCCAGCAGTTCGCGGATCCGCCTCATCCCTGCCTCGGCGCGCTGCAAATCGGTGATCTGGTTTCGAATCTCGTTGATCGGCGAAAACAGCTGCTGCGTGTAGTAGAACACCAGGTACGCGGTGCCGATCGAGATCTCTCCCCGTCGCCACAGCAGGAAGATCACCAGAAACGCAACGGCAGTTCCCAGAGCGAACGCCGCAACATTTGCCATCCACATCCCGTACCCACGCATCCCGGCCTGTCGGCGAACCGGGAACAACTTGGCAAGCAACCGATTGAACCGCCCCATCACGAACGGCTCGGCGCCGTTCGCACGAATGTCTTCCGTACCGGTGATCTGCTCTCCGATGAAGCCGAAGAACTTCGCCGTGAGCCGGCGGTACTTCGTCCAGTAAGGAATGGCCAACCTACGAACAGCCACCAGCACGGCGATCGTCAGGACGGTGAACAGTCCCAGCGGCAGTCCGATCCGCCAGTCCTCACGGAACAGCATCGAGACGATGCCGAAAATCAGCAGGACGTTGCCGACAACGCTGATCAGGAACTTGGAGAAGAAGTTCGACAGCGTCTCCACGTCTCCGTCGATCCGCTCAATGAGCCGTCCGGCTGAGTGATTCTTGTGGAACGTTGCATCAAGCCTGAGGCAGTGCCGCAAGAGGTCAAGTCGCAGCGCGTTGGTCGCCGTCCAGGCGACGGTCTCCCCTACATACGTTGACGCAACAACAAGCCCCTGCGTTAGCACAGCGAAACCGAAGAATATGACGGCAAGCCCTGCAAGCGGCATACGGCTATCCGCGACACCGGTCGCAGCATCGATGAACACCCGCAAGATCTGAGGGTTGATCAAGCGAAGCCCGATCGCCGCCAGAATCAGCACACCGAGAAGCGCGGCCCACTTTCGTTGTGGACGCAGATACGTCGACAGAAGTTGCAGGTATTCCCGAACCGGAACCCGCATGATCGTGATCCTCCTCCCAGCCCATCGCTCGCCTGCGGCTCATTCACCCGCGCCGCAGACGCTCCTTAGCAAGAGATGCTTCTGCCCCGATGGGGACTCGCTCAGTCCGCGTCCAGCTCGCGTCGCGATAGATCCTCTCCCGACCGAAGCTCCTTCTCGAAGTTGAGTTTCCTGCGCATCGGCTTCATCCCCGCACGCGCGTACAGACGTGTCGCTCCCGTGAGACTGGCTGCATCCACACCAAGCCCGACCTTGCGGTAACCGCGGCGGTGGAACTCGCCGAATGCGTGCCGCAGCAGCGCCAAGCCAAGGCCGCGCCCGCGCCAATCGCGCAGCACTCCGACGACCTCAATCCATCCCATCTTGGGATCCTCCGGCGTGGTCGGCCATCCCAGCACAACGCCGACGATCTCACCCGTCGATCCGTCAACGGCGAGGAACCACAAACCTGGATCGAAGTCTTTGTACGCCGTGGTCCAGTGCCGCCATTGCTTCAGTTCCTCCTCAAACGGCACATCCACATGCCCCCAGTGATCGCAAAATGCCGTCTGCACCATCCGTACCGTTGGCTCCAAGTCGTCTTGTCTGTACCCACGGACACAGACTCCGTCCGGCCAACTCGGTGAAGCCGGGGCATCCTCCATATCGATTACCATCCGTGAGAACACACGGCTCAAAGAAAAGCCGGCGTCCTCCAACAAAGCTTGAGCCTGCAACTCCTGCTCGAAAATCGATTGAGACAAGGTGACCCGTGCCCCCGCCGGAGCCAATCGAATCGATTCGCTGGCACGGTGTTGGGTCCACTGCAGCAGCGAACATCCGATCCCCCGGTCCCGGTGGTCGGGATGAACGTTTCCCCGCGAGAAGATGCGGACGTGAGGCTCATCCAAATCCCACACATCGGCGCAACCAACAACCCTCCCTTCCGGGGAGAGAACGACGCGCGCATCCCGCGACGGATCGAACCCCGGCGATTGCCAATCGGCGAGTTGGTCTTCGACCGTGTGGGTGCGGACACCGACAATCTCTAGGGAGCATGCGTTCATCACTTCGACAATCTGCTCGACATCGCCAAGCGCGGCTTGACGAACGGAATACGATTCCGGAACGTCCCAAACCATCCCTGTCCTCCTTACAAACTCCAGCCTGCCATGTGTCGTTATCCCGGGGCCACGTCTGACCGGCTCCGCATGGCTCAGGCTGTTCCCTTGCAGCAAGCAGGATCGATGGTGTTCCGGCAAGCGGCGACGCCCTGAGCCAGAGCTGGGCGTGGCGTCGTGGTCTTGCTTCCGTGTGTTGGGGGGAGTGAGCGCTCCGCGTGGCAACGCTTGGGCGGGCGCAATGGCCACGATTCGCTTCGCAGCCACGTGTTGAGTCAGAGCGTGTCTCAGATGCAGACGCGTCTGTCTACTGGGTGTCCCCCAGATTGGAAGGGGCCACAACACAGTCTCGTAGGTTGATCCGGATCATTGTCATGCCTCCTTCTCGTTTTTGCCTCTGGGGGTCTCACACGATCGGACGGAAGCATCAAGCCGTCCATGCTCGTGCAGTTGGTTCGTTTCAGTATACGGACCGCAGACGTTGCGTCAAGTCCGCTTGTTGGAAACGGCCGAACAGTTGATACTCGCCGAATGATGACGTCATCCCCAACCACTCCGACTCTCCTCGCCGCCCGCCATGCCGACAACTCGGATCCCGGCAGGGATCCAACCCTCACCGTTCACCCGCTCCGCGTGCCGGCGCGCGTCCGTCCCGAAGACACGGCGAACACGACCCTGCCGGCCTTTCTCCTTGCCATAATGGCGAGAAACCACCTGTCTCTGGAAGAACGCGACGTGCTTGTTGTCACCTCGAAACTGGCATCGTTGTTCGAGGGACGCACGGTTCCGCTCTCCTGGATCCACCCGGGCCGGAAGGCCCGCTGGTTGAGTCGGATTTTCGGCAAGGATCCGCGCAAACTGCAGCTTCTCATGGAAGAGGGGCGGGTGCTGCTCGTTGTCCCGATGAAGCGCATTACGAGGATCCCGTCCGTCTGGAAACGACTTCGCGATCTCTCCGCCAATCACGCCGCGATGCGCGCAGGGTTCGATTCCACCAACGCGTTCACGTTCATCACGCGAAAGCACGCCGTGTATATGGACGAGGCCGGAATCGACCATGCCAACGCACCGGAGGGGTTCGTCAGTTTGCTGCCCACAGATCCTTGCCGGACGGCGGATCGCCTTCGCGCAGACCTGGAACGGATGACCGGACGCTCGCTTGCCGTCGTCATCACCGACACCACAACGACTGTCGGGCGGTTGGGTTGTCAGGACATCGCGGTCGGGTATGCGGGCATCGACCCGGTCAGCGCCGGGATGTTCCGAGAAGATCTGTTCGGCGTCCCTCGCTCCGGCGGGACACAGATTGTGATCGACTCCATCGCCGCCATCGCAGGCCTCGCGATGGGACAATCCGATCACCTGACCCCGATGGCGGTCATTCGCGGCATCTCGTATTCGCCGACGTCGGAGGCTGGGCCCCGCACGGTTCCCGTGATGGATACGCTTTCTTGGCCTGACGATGCCCGCACACGGATGGTGATGTGGACCCTTCTCACGACGGCATGGTTCCACATCGCCAACGCGTTCACGTTCTCTCGACGGCCGAAACCCACCGGTAGGACGTTCGATCCGCATCGACGCGACGACGATGATTCGACACGAAGCGCCGACGCGGATGGATCGGACGGGGATATTTCCTAAGTCGGCTCCGGCAAGACGAACACATCCTCGTACACTCCCGGCCGACGCCACACCTCGATCGAACCGTCACGCGTAACAGCAAGCTTGGCGGGAAGCGGGAATCCGCAGCTGTGAGAGGCGAAGTGATCCGCGCCGTACGCACCGGTCAGGAAGAGGATCACCGGGTCTCCTCTCTCCGGAAGCCGGTTCAACGGAACCTTCACCTTGCTGATCATGTCTCCGCTGAAGCATAGCCGTCCGGCGAGAAACGCCTCCACCGGCCGATCGGTTTCCGAAACCGGCCAGACGGAAACCGGGAAGATGTCCGGTGTGATCAGATTGGTTCCGTGATTGTTGATCCCCATGTCAAGAGACACGACAAGCTGCCCCGCCACCCGTTTTACGGTCATCGCACGAGCCATCGTGATCCCCGCCGGTCCCATCAGCGACCGTCCCGGCTCCACGACCAACGCCGGCCCCCCGAGCATCCTGAGAACGTCGTTCCACGGCCGACCGGTATCCGGGTCGATCCGTTGTAGAGCGGATCGCAGCATCTCCGCGCCGGGGGTCGCCGACCAGTAGCGCTTGCCGGTCCACCGGCGACCGTTGGGTGGCTCGTTCCGAAGTTCCTTCGGCCCGAGATCTGCATACCCCATCGGGAGATGATCCCAGGTCACCGGATCGTCACCGCAGTTGGAGTGGATCTGTCGAGCGAGCCGATCTTGAAACGCCTCCCACCATCCTTGGGACACGAACGACACAGGAAACCCCCCTCCCATGTCGAGGATCCGTGTCTCGAGACCCTTGCTGTGTGCCTCGTGAATCAACTGACGGTAGCGCCGTAGCAACAACTCATAGGGGTCGACCACCCCGAGCTGTGTTCCGATGTGCGCCGAGAACCCCTCGAACCCCAGCCTCCTCGCATCACGGATCCGATCGAGCAGCGGTGAGATGTCCTGCGACGACAAGCCGAACTTGGTCCACACCGAAGCCGTCGTCTGGTCGGCCGCCGTGAATCCGGCGACCGGTAACCCGCTGACACGCAGGAGGACTCTCGCTGTGCTCCCCAGCCGCTCGGCCGTCGCCTCGACAACATCGAGCTCATCGCTGCCGTCAATCGCGATCAGAAGACGGTTCTCCACAGCCGTGCGCACGTACCGGTCCGATTTGGCGTTGCCGTTGCAGACCATCCGTGTCCGATCCACTCCCGCATCCAGCGCCGCGCGCAATTCGTACTCGGACACCGCATCCACGCCCAGCCCAAGCGCGGCCGCGGTACGGATCGCTCCCAGACAGGGATTGGACTTGGCGGCAAACGCGACCCAGCCGTGTCCGTATTCCGATTGGAGGACGCTCTCGTACATCGCCGCGCTCCGCGCTACCTCTTCCGTAAATAGGACGTGGACCGGCGAACCCCACTTCCTAAGGACGTTCTCCACAGGAGGCAGCTGCTCTTGAATCGCTCGAACAAGGCGTTCTTCGGGGCGGGACGATGACGATCCCTGTCGAGTCTTCGGCGTGTTTCCATCCCTGTTCATATCGGCTCGAATCGTACGGAATCCTTCGCGGGAGCGCACCCATCTCAGGCGCTCGCGACCCATCGGGCACTTGCGTCCACGGGTTGCGGAAACCGCCCATCCCTCTTATCCTTTCGCCACATCGGGACGATGTCGAAGCTAGGGCGAAAAACCAACTCCGCAAGGTGGGTTCATAACACTCATGATGAGCCATGACAATCGCAGCAATCGCCGTTCGGTCACGCGCAAGACCGTAGGCTACGTCCGTCGAAGCGAGGCTACCGACCAAACCTACGAAGCCCTCGGTTTCCGGTGCGGTCTCGAAACGCATCAGCAGTTGAAGACCGACAAGAAACTCTTCTGCCGTTGCCCAACAGGGCGATATCAGACGGGCGACAGCTATGACGCACAGTTGGTGCGCCATATGCGTCCCACGCTCTCCGAACTCGGCGAGTACGACGGTACCGCGCTGATGGAGTTCAAGACCCGCAAGAACATTCTCTACCGCATCAAAGGTGAAACGGCATGTACGTACGACATCGATGACACGCCGCCGTTCCCGATGAACCGGAACGCGTTGACCATCGCCATGGAAGTGGCGCTCCTGTTGGGGACAAACCTTGTCGGGGAGATTCACATCACCCGCAAACAGTACCTCGACGGGAGCATTCCCACCGGATTCCAGCGAACGGCCATCGTCGGAATCGAGGGCAAGATTCCCCTGGCAAACAAGCAAGTCGGCATCATCCAGCTCTCGATCGAAGAGGATTCGTGCCGTGAGATCTCCGACATCGGACACGAACGTGTGTACTCGACCGACAGGCTCGGGACTCCTCTCATCGAAACCGTAACCTATCCCGACCTTCTCACCCCGGATGAAGCCCGCGAGGCCGCCGATGTCATCCGATTCATCGCCCGGAGCACCGGCAAGGTCAACACAGGAATCGGTGCCGCCCGCCAGGACGTGAACGTCAGCATCACCGGCGGCACGCGGATCGAGATCAAGGGGGTGCAGCACATCCGTTGGATCCCGGAGCTGGTTCACAATGAAGCGTTCCGCCAGAAGGCCCTGTTGTGCATCCGCGACGATCTCCGCCAACGGATTGGCGACGAAGAGAGTTGGACCCTCGACTGGGCGGAACTCGAACCGGATACGATCCGGGTGGAAATTCCGCAAGACGGGGATCCGGCAACGCCTGCAGCCGCTCCGGTTTCCGCCCAACGCATGTTTGCCGTGAACCTTCCCGGCTTCTCGGGGGTCCTCGCCCACTTCACCCAGCCGGGCCACGACTTCGCCGGGGAGATCTCCGATCGTCTGAAGGTGATTGCATGCCTGGAGCGTCCCAACATGACCCACTCCGAGTCCTCACTCGGCTGGGTTGACGACAGAGATTGGGCGAAGCTGGCCAGCCTTCTCAATGCCGGGGAAGACGATGCACAGGTCCTTTTCTGGGGCCCGGCGGAGGATCTGCCGACGGCGTTGGAAACCATCGAGGAGAGGTGCCGGTTGGCGTTCTCGGGAGTGCCGAATGAGACAAGGAAGGCTTTCTCCGACGGGACGACCGTGTTCGAGCGAGTCCTGCCCGGTCCCAACCGCATGTATCCGGACACCGACTCCGCCCCGATTCCGATCCCGGAGCAGAAGATCCAACAGATTCAGTCCGATCTGCCAACACCGCTGTCGGAGCAGATCGCGCGAATGGAAGCATGGAACATCCCTCCGGATGCCCGCCGCTACATCCTTCGACGCGGGTTGTTCGAAACGCTTTCCCGGATGATCGGCGATGTCGGTGTCTCACCGGTCCGTGCCGGGACGCTGCTCGGCCGCGACGTGCGACACATCTACGGAGCGCGAACCGTCGACGGAGAATTGCTGTTGCATCTTGTCCAAGAGGCAACGGCTCGCGGAGTGACTCCGGACCTCTTTCCCCGGATTGTGCGGGAAGCGCTAACAGATGGGGGGTGCCCTCAGACGCCGGCAGTGCTGCTCGACAAGCTCGAAATCGGCTCGTCGTCCATCCCCGAGCTGATTGCGGGAATCCCCGGGATCGAACCACGCTTCATCCCCACCGCACGGTTACAGCGGCGTGGACGCTCCATCGCCGAGGCCAAACATCGATGGCTGATGGGGCAGCTTCGCCCAGAAGCCCTTGGCAACGTACCGCTCGCCGAGCTGGCGCAGGCGGTACAGGAGGTCGTCCGATGACCAGCACCAACAACAACCACAGCAGCGACGCACACAAGGGGTATCGAGGTGAGGCTCTCGAGATTCTCGAACGCTACAGCGTCCAAGTGTGGAGCGATGTCGTCGTTTCCTCAACGCGGGGGGAGTTTCGCGGAATCGTACTCCCTCGCTCCGAATTCGACGACTCCCTTCATCTGGTTCTGAAGATCCCCAGTGGATACAACGTAGGTCTCGACGTCCGCACGATTACGGGAATCAACGTGCTCGGCATCAAGGAAGCCCACTACAAGATCCCCGAGAAGGCGTTCCCGATCTCACCCGACCGGCCCAATGTCAAGCTTCTCGGTACCGGGGGAACCATTGCATCGCGTCTTGACTACAGAACCGGAGCCGTCATCCCCGCGTTCTCTCCGGGGGAACTGTACGGTGCGGTGCCTGAGCTGGCGGACATCTGCAACCTGGAAACAGAGAAGCTGTTCGGCGTGTTCTCCGAAAACATGGGGCCAACGCAGTACATCGCCCTCGCCAAGGCCATCGGCGAAGCAGTCAAAGACGGAATCGACGGAATCGTCGTCGGCCACGGTACAGACACGATGCATCACACCGCCAGTGCATTGGCGTTCATGGTGCAGAACTCGCCGGTTCCGATCGTCCTTGTCGGCTCACAGCGTTCCTCCGACCGACCGTCATCCGACGCGGCGTTCAACTTGATTCACGCGACCACCGCAGCAGCGACATCCGACATCGCCGAAGTGATGGTCTGCATGTTCGGTCCGACATCCGATGAATACGGCCTGCTTCATCGCGGCACAAGGGTTCGAAAGATGCACTCCTCGTACCGATCCACGTTCCGCACCATCGGCGATATCCCGCTGGCAACGGTGACAAGGGATGGGGTACGCCCTCTCCGGCATGACTACAACCTTCGCCGGAACGATCGCAACATCGGCATCTTCCCGACCTTTGAAGAGCGTGTATCGCTTCTGTACTACTACCCCAACATGCATCCCGACATCATCGACGGACTTGTCGACAACGGCTATCGCGGAATCGTGATCGCCGGAACGGGGCTCGGCCACGTAAACAAGCCCGTGTACCCTGCGCTTGAGCGAGCCGCCAAGGCAGGCGTACACGTGTACATGACCGTGCAGACGCTGTGGGGATATGTGCATATGTTCGTGTACGACACCGGCCGCGATCTGATGGCCAAGGGTGTGGTCCCCGCCGAGAACATGCTTCCCGAAGTCGCCTACATCAAGCTGGCTTGGGTGCTGGGGCAGACCGATGATCCCGAGGCCGTGCGCGCCAAGATGCTTGAGCCTGTCTGTGGCGAGATCACCGAGCGCGAGCCCCACAACGGGTACTTGGTCTTCCAGGGAGGCCTCCCCGAGATGGAGGAGTTCCTCAAGAAGGTCCATCGCTAGAAGGCTACGCCTGTTCGTCCCTTAGGAGATTTGCCGGCGTGCCTGCCTTTGGCGAATGTTGATGCGAATCGGTCTGTGGTGTATATATCGCTACCGATATATCGGCGGCGATAGCCTCTCGTGGCCGCCGCTCCGGGAGGAAACATGAAAGCACGCCGGGTTCTGCTGGCGCTTGTCGGAACCAATTTCTTGAGTGCAATGGGCATCACGATCGTTGTGCCTTTGATTGCCAATCTCGATCAGATCTTCGGTGTTTCATCGGCTTACGGGATCTGGATCATTACGCTTTTCATGCTGAGCTACGCTGTCGGGATGGCGTTGATCGGTCGCCTGAGCGATGCGATTGGCCGGCGTCCGGTCTACATCACCTCGATGGGAGTATTCGCCGTTGGCTTGCTGGTGAGCGCGGTGGCGCCTCAATTTGAGTGGGTTCTGGTGGGTCGCTTCCTTCAGGGGCTTGGCGCCAGCGGATCCCTGCCCATCGCCCAGACGATCGCCTACGAGCACTTCGGTAAACGCAAGGGCCTGGCGATGGGCGCGATCAGCGCCGCCTTCGGCATTGGCGTGGTGGCCGCGATCAACCTTGGTGGTGGGATCTACGAGGCATTCGATTGGCGCGCCGTCTTCTACGTGACCTTCGGCCTCTCGCTGCTTGGATGGGGACTGTCGTTTGCGATTCCCGAAACCTTGAAACACAAGAAGCCGCTCAGTCTGGATGTCGGGGGAATCGTCACCTTCGGCGTGGCCATCGCCGCCTTCATGATGCTGTTTCGAGGACTCTCCGAATCTTCGTTCGCGTCGACCGCTGTCTGGCCGTATGCGGCGGCGTTTGCCGTCATGGTGGGCGCGTTCCTCGTGTTCGAGCGGCGCGCGAAGGAACCCGCCATCGAACTTGGGCTGTTCCGGATTCCCTCGTTTGTTGGCGTCGTCGGAGCGGCGATCACGGGAGGCATCGGGATGTTCGTGTTCCAAACCTTCTTGCCGAGCTTCGCGCAGGTGTCGCTTGGTTACTCGGTCGCACAGGCATCGTTCTCGATCAATGTGATGGCAGCGACGATGATCCTTGCCGCCGGCGCAACCGGCGCACTGAGCGATCGGTTCGGGCCCGAAAAGGCACTTGCGTTCAGCCTGGCAACCACGACCCTCGGATTCTTCCTCATCACAAGCAACCTGCACCCCTCCGTGGCGTACTACCTCGGAAGCGCCGTAGCCGGCGCCGGACTCGGAAGCTTGATGACCCCGATCAATGTGATCGGCATGCGCGAGGGCGGCAAGGGCCGCGAGGGCGTCACTTCCGGGATTGTCAGCCTATCGCGCACGCTGGGCGGCATTATCGGTCCAACCATCGCCGGGTATGTGCTTGCGCAAACGGATTTCTCGTCTCTGTTCGCCCTCGACAATCTACTCCGCGCCTACGGACGCGTGTATCGATTTGGGATGTGGGTCGGGTTGATCGGTTTCGGCTTCGCCCTGATCCTGCTGGTTCGCTCACTACGAAAGACGGAGGTACACCCATCATGACACAGCGGATTCGCTGGACGTTGCTGTTTGCAGCGTTCGTTGCACTGGCGGCACCGGCTGCCGCAGCACAAGACACCGGACTCCTCAACGACATACAATCGGCTTCGGAGAGCCTCACCGCCTACTGCGCCACGATTGAAATGACACAACATCAGGCTCGCGGCGATTCGGTCATCACGTTCACGTTCGATTTCGTACCTACAGATCGGATGCGCATTGCCTACACCAGCCCCGCTTCCGTAGACGGACAGATGATGATCCTCAACACCGGCCGGTTCTACACGTACATCCCCAGCCTCAATCGGCGCCTGTGGCAGGATGTCGAGGACGACAGCAACGATCAGGGCGAAGAGATGGGCTTCCTGTATGACTTCGTCACCCGGAGCACCGCGGCGTTCATCGACGCGGCGATCGTCGAGGCCACCGAGAATACGGAACCGTATGTGCTCGGTGCCGCGGAACAGGAGATCGAGGTCACCGAACTCATCTTCCAGACGCCGGATGGCCGACAGACGGTCAAGGTGAATCGCGCCGACGCCGCGCCGGTCGCGATCGACATCTACGATGGCGACGATCTCACCATGGAGATCCGCGTCCTCAGCTACATCCTCAATGCGGAACCTGACGAGGCGCTGTTCGCCATCCCCGAGAAATAGGAGGCCATCATGAGAGGGATTCGCCGCGGCCACCTGAAGTTCTACATCCTCCGGCTGCTCAGCGAGGGCCGCAGCACCGGCTATGGTTTGATGAAGGCCATCGAACAAGAGACCGGTTTCTGGAAACCGTCGGCCGGATCGCTGTATCCGCTTCTTGCCAGCATGCACGATGCAGGATGGATCGTTGAGGCGAAAGAGCCCGACGGTTCATCCCGCTGGGCAATCACCGACGCCGGACGGGAAACCTACGAACAAGCCACCGAGAGCAAACGTGAGCTGTTTGACAGCATGCGTCGCTCGCTGGTGGTGTTCTCCAAGGTTTTCGATGCCGCGCCCCTCGAGTCGGTGGCCGAACGTCTGATCTCTTGGCAAGAAGGGCGCTCGGACTTCCGGATCCTCGGACCGCTGTTCATGGATCTGCACGACGCCCTATGGGCACTGCCGTCGCTTTCAGCCGAACAGGAAGCACAGGCACGCAATGTTCTCGAAAAGGCGATTGTCGACCTCACCCGGATTCGCACTTCGTCCGCCGCCGACTGAGGCACACCGGACCGCTCGCTTCGCGTTAGGCGGATCCGCCTGTCCCGCTGTGCCGTACGATTGATTCCAGAGCGAGTTCCGTGGCACCGGCCACATAGTCGAGACACCGCTCATGCACGTTTCGCTCCCGGAAGCGATCCTGCCCCTCCGGTGTACCCAAGTGACAGCTGGTCAGTGTCTCACAGTTGTCCGACCCGAACCGGGCAATGAATCCTTCGCGCAGCTCCCGGATTGCCTCGTAGCACGCCTCAAGGGACTCATCCGGCGCATGCCGGCCGAGGGCCAGATTGACCGCCAACACCGCACCCGTCAACGCACCACACGGACCGGCCGATCGGGCCAGTCCGCTACAGAACCCGGTGGCGATGGCCGGAACCAGTTGGCAGTGCACATCAAGCGCTTCCGCCACCGCCGTCAGAACGCTTTCCGCGCAGTAGAATCCCGAGCTGAACAGCTCGCGGCTGCGTTGTACCGCTTCGGTCATGCCGCCCCTTCCGCATGCGTGATGTGTTCTTCGACGCCACGCGCGTCCAACCAGATCTCAAGATCCCCGACCAGCTTCGCCGCTTCCTCGACCGCCTCGCGGGCAAGCGCGTCGCCGATGTGGGTTCCTCCGGTGTAAAGATCCTTCATACGTATAAAGCCACCAATGTGAGCAGCGGCTCCACATTGTAGGCCTTTCGCCTTCACTCGTTGGCTACAAGCCGTCATGACTTCCACCGATCCCTGGGGTCGGTTTGCCAGGCGTCTCATGCAACAACGCGCATGCAGACCGCCTCAAGGTCCACCGCGAGCGAGTCTGACGCAACGGTCTCGTGTTCCCGCTCCCACGGGTTCCGATCCCGGCCGCGGTGTTCCGTGTGCCGCAACGTCCGCTCAGCCGAACGAGACGGCCTTTTCGCTTCTCGCAGCCTTCGAGGACTCCGTGAAGTTGAGCACGCCCGCTGCTACGAGCGCTCCTCAATCGGGTGTGCATGTTGATCCCACGCACCCACGTACTTCGACATGGGACGGATCAGCCGGTTGTCGTCGTACTGTTCGACGATGTGCGCCAGCCATCCTGCCGTCCGCGCACCGGCAAACACGGCGGTGAAGAACTCCCGCGGGAGACCCAGAGCGTGTTGCACAAGCGCCGAGTAGAAGTCCACGTTCGGATAGATCCCCTTCCGCTCCAGAATGATCTGTTCGGCCCGCTCCCCAATCTCGTTGAGGTCATGAAGATCGGCGCGGTGGCAGAGCAGTCGTGCCCACTTCCGCAACAGCCGTGCCCGCGGATCCTCCACCTTGTAGACACGGTGGCCGAAACCCATGATCCGCTCCCCGTCGTTGAGCATCCCTTCGATGTACGCTTCGACCTGATCACCCGCGTCGAGTTCATCGAACAGCTTCATTGCCCTCTCATTCGCGCCTCCATGGAGCGGCCCCTTCAGCGTTCCCAGCCCGCTTGTCACAGCAGCGTGCATGTCGGCCAGTGTGCTCGCCGTCACCCGGCATGCGAACGTCGAGGCGTTGAATCCATGATCGAGATGGAGCATCAGCAGCAATTCGAATGCCTGTTTTTCCTCGTTGGCCGGCGTGGTTCCCCGCAGCATGTACAGGAAGTTCTCGGCCACGCTCATCCGCGGATCGGCCGACAGCAGATCCGCTCCCTGCCGCATCCGGTAGAGGTCGGCGATGATCGTGATCGTCTGAGCGAACACCCGGATCCTCTTCCGTTCGTTCGCCTCCGGGCTCATGTTTCCTCTGTCCGGATCGAACATCGCCAAAGCCGACACGGCGGTGCGAAGCACATCCATCGGATGGGCTCCCTGCGGCGCAAGCTCGATCATCCGCACCACCTGCGAGGGCAACCGCATCTCGCCGATGATTCGACTGCGGAACGTCTCCAACGCCTCCGTATTGGGTAGCTTCCCGTACCACAACAAGTACACGGCCTCGGCGAACGACGCGTTCTCCGCAAGATCGCGGATGTCGTACCCGCGGTAGATCAGCAATCCATTGACACCATCCACATAGCTTGCACTCGTTTCCCCGGCGATCACGTTCTCCAAACCACGGATCGCTGTGACTTCGTTGTGCTCTGCGCTCATTTTGACCTGCCTTTCCAGAGATGGTTCGCTTCGCGCCCCGGCCGCGATCAAACAAAAACGCCCCAGGCGGTCCCTGGTGGCGTCTGCTTGGATCTGTCCGGCCCCGCTCATCACGAAACGGTGTCCGCCGGATCAAGATCCGATTTACGGTTGAAACGGATGAACGAGAGCGGATCGATGCCCTGGGAATGTTCTGCGTCTCGCTTCATCCATGATCTGTGCACAATACCGGATGAGCATCGGTTTCACAACCCGTGACCGTGACTGAGCATCCATGGCGGCGATCGCCGGTAGTACTCGACGATGATCCTGCCCGATCACCTTGTGTCGACTGCATCACGCAACGCTGTTCGGTATCCTTACCCCTGCGGAATCGCAAGCAGACTTCACGTTGGCCACGGACCAAGGAGGAACCATGCCGGAGACCCGCTGTACCGTCATGTGTGACGCATCCGAGACCGCTCGGTTTCGCCCGTCAACCTACATCCCCCAACTTCACGCGCTGTTCGGCGCATTCACTGATTACGTTCAAGAGCAGGCCCCAGAGGTTGTTGAGCCGTTCCGGCAGCAGGTGCTGTCTCGTTTCCAGGAGCAAACCGCGGAAACTGAAAAGACGCAAGAGATGTCCCTGCTTCACCGTCTCTTCCCGGATGCGGACGAGCTTGAACGCGCCCGTTTGAGGTATGTATGCAGGCTTCTCGACATTCGCGACGGCGATCCGCAAACCGTCCATACGACAACGAGGTTCGCTGGGACGCAGGCCCGGCTCCTGCCCGCCTACCAGCAGATGCGGGCTCTCTGCGATCTGATCGGGCCCGACGATGGCATTTTCCATGTTCGCGGCTTCATCGATCGCTGGATGAAGCAGCACACCCAAACGGATGACACACTGGAGGATCCAAGCCGCTTCTGGGACGCACTGGACGGCGAGCATCACGAGACATCGGAGGTCGCCATTCGTCTTCACCGCGGCCGGATCGCGTTCCGCGTCAACCGTTGTCTGTGGGCCGATGTGATGCGACCGCTCAACGACCCCCAACTGGCCCATGCCTGCACGTGCTACGGGGACTTCCCACAAATCTATGCGATCAACCCCAACTTCGTGCTGACTCGAACGATGACCATCATGCAGGGAGCCCCGTACTGCGACACCTGCATTCACGACCGGCGTCATGTCGAATCGATCGAGCATCCCGACCGACCACTGTTCGATTCCCTCCACACCGATCGCTAATCATCGCGCACGGCCCGGCTCCGGCGGTCTATTCCCCTTCGACATGTCCTGCGCCCGATAGGCCCGCAGCGTCTGCCGCGCGTAATCCTCCACCGACAGCCGTAGCGCTTCCGGCTCGATGACTTCCGCTGCACCGCCGCACGCCAGCAAGGCGCCACGCGCCTGCTCGAAGCTGTCGAACACGGCGATCGCTTCAACCCGTTCGCCGACATCGGATGGCCGGACCGGTTCGATCGGGCGGTGAGCATCACGCTCGATCAGCGGCAGAACCTCCGGCAACGCACGGAGACACACCTCGAAGACCGGACGGTTTGCCTCATGCGAGGCGGACCATGTCGTCCAGAACCCCGCCAGATCGAACTCCGCAGGACGGGTGAACGACTCTTCAAGGAGAACTGCGTCCGTCACCGCCGTGGCGTTGTCCACCCGTACCTTGCCGTCTTCGCCCGCCCACACGACATACCACGACTTCCCCTTGGCGATCAGGCCGTAGGGGTCGATCTCGCGTTCGATCCGTACCTGCCGGGCTCGCAAGAACGTGGCGAAGACCCGTCGATCCTCCCACGTGGCCTGACGAAGAACCGCCAGCGTGGGGACCGCCTTCCGGGATGCTCGCCAGGGATCGGGGTCTAGGTAGATCCGGCTGCGGACATCGCGCTCCACGTTCCGCCGCGCTGCAGGGAGCGAGGCCGCCAGCTTGAGCAACGCGCCCCGGGCTTCCGCTTCCATCCCCAGGTCCGACAACGCCGCAGGAACGCTCAGCGTAAACAGCGCCTCCAGCTCGTCGATCGTGAGGTCGGTGAGCTTCATCCGGAAGTCCTCGTGCAGGTACACACCGCCATGAGGACCGCGCTCGGTATACACCGGGAACCCGGCAACACGGAGGGCATAGAGGTCGCGGATCACCGTCCGCCGAGAGACTTCCAGCTCCTCGGCAAGCCGGTTCGTCGTTGCTCGACCTCTGTTCTGCAGGAACATCAGTAGGCTCAGCAGCCGGTCCGCGCGCATCGCACCTCCCTCCGGTCGCTTCTCGATTCTAGAAACAAGACACAAGTTGTCACAAATCGACGTCACAATCGATGCAAGACTTACGGACGTGCCATGCACCGATCCCTAAACGGCCGCTTCCCAGCGCGCGCGCCTCGGAAACGCCGGCAACGGAAAGAAGGAGGTTGCAATGACAGAGAAGATCGAGGTCCGATACGTCGATCTACCGGAGATGACCGTAGCCAGTGCTCTTGGGTTTGGAAAAGAGCCGGAGAACCAGTCGAGCCGGATGATCTCGGAGTTCGCGAAGGCGAAGGGAATCCGGATCGGTTCCGAGGATCACCCAGCGTTCGGATTCAACAACCCGAATCCGTCTCCGGGAAGCGAGAGCTACGGGTACGAGCAGTGGCTGAAGGTTGACCCGGGAACGGAGCCGTTGGGCGACATCAAGATCAAGCAGATTCCTGCCGCATCCTATGCCGTAACCCGGTTCACCGGACTGTCAAACATCGGCAGTGTATGGCAGCGGTTCTCCGCTTGGTACGAGGACACGTACGCCGATGTGCCGCCCTGCAAGGTGCAGTGCTGGTTGGAGTCGGTGCAGAACCCCGAGGAGCAGGATCCGGAGAAGTGGATCTTCGACCTTTACTTGATCCTCAGATCTGATTCATAGCGAGTCGCTACGAGCTTCATACGGCCGGGAGCCGGGAGATCTCCCCGAACTCCCGGCCGTCCGGATCACGAAGGTTATGGCTGTTGCGTTCTTCGGCTGAGCGATCCCCTGCGGCGTACCGTGGAGCCAGCCACGCCGAGCGGCTGGCAGTCAGGCTCTGCGGTGGATTACCGCAACAGCCGCACCATGCGGCTGGCAGTCAGGCTCTGCGGTGGATCACCACAACAGCCGCACCATGCGGCTGGCAGTCAGGCTCTGCGGTGGATCACCGCAACAGCCGCACCATGCGGCTGGGAGTCAGGACCTGCGGTGGATCACCACAACAGCCGCACCATGCGGCTGGGAGTCAGGACCTGCGGTGGATTACCGCAACAGCCGCACCATGCGGCTGGCAGTCAGGCTCTGCGGTGGATCACCACAACAGCCGCACCATGCGGCTGGCAGTCAGGCTCTGCGGTGGATCACCACAACAGCCGCACCATGCGGCTGGGAGTCAGGACCTGCGGTGGATTACCGCAACAGCCGCACCATGCGGCTGGCGGTCAGGCTCTGCGGTGGATTACCGCAACAGCCGCACCATGCGGCTGGCGGTCAGGCTCTGCGGTGGATTACCGCAACAGCCGCACTGACCGCCACGGAGATCGCCAACCAGCCGAGCCCCAACAGGATCGGCCGTGTGGTCCACGCGCTGGTGAAGGATCCCCACGCAACAGCGAGATCGCCGACAGCGATCCATTGCGCCATCAGATGAACCCCGGCAAGCGCAAGAGCAACACCGCATGTGGCTGCAACAAGCCTATGTGGAGTGAGGCTTCTGAAGCGGATCACCGGCATTATCCTAGTTGCCCGCGAGCCATCGCCAAGCGGAAACGAAAGCCCGCTGGATTGGCATCCGCACGCTGTGGTGGAGAAAGGCATGTGCACTCACACCCAACGATGCTGCAGCGCGAGCTGACCAGCAAGCCGCAGCGACAATCGAGCTTTTCGCCGTGGTCAGTGCTTGTGCAGCTAGCGTGGTTACGTGCAGAGCCGCGCCCGCTCCACCCGTCACAGCTCCTGTCATAGCGGAGATCCCAACATTCCTCCCAGAGACTCCGTTTCCATCTGCCCAATCCACAAGTGCTGTGGCACCGGCGCTGCCTGCTGCCCCCACAACCGCTCCTGCAAGGATCGTGATGACCGCTCCTTCGCCCTCGATTTCGAGCAGTTCCTCGTCTGAGAGGACTCTTCCCTCGGGGACGATTGGCGTGAAGATGTCGGAGCCCATCGCGCCCAAAGTCAGAACGCCTAAAAGAAGGCCTACAATCAGCGATGTGCTTGACCCGCGTAGATTCCGGCTCATGCGCAACCTCCTTTATATGTATTATCATCAGGATACACGTTTTTATATCTTTTACAATATCTGATCTATCTTAGCACCCTACTGCTAATCGCCACCCTGTTGATTCACACAGACGCACGGCTATCATCGTCGTGCGAGGTGAGCCGACCATGGGGAATCAGGGAGCTTCCGACGGATTGGATTACGATCGCTACTTCTGGACGGGAAAGAAGGTTCTGCTTCGCGGCCTCCGTGTGGGCGATGCCGAGGCAACGTATGTCGCTTCATTGGACAGCTCGGCACGTCAGCTCCTCCAACTGGGGATCGAGCTTCCCACATCGGTGGAGGCGCTGCGGATCGAACTCGAGAAGCGAGCGTTCTGCAAAACGGTGGACGGAGTCATCGTGTTTGCCATCGAACCTCTGGATCTGCCCGGAACGCTGGCCGGAGCGATCTCGCTCCACTCCCGAAGCTCCAAAAACGGCACGTTCGGCTTTGGGATCAGCGTCCATGAAGCATTCAGGTACAACGGCTACGCTGAGGATGCCGTAAGGATCTTGCTTCGGTACGCCTTTCACGAACAGCGCTTCCAGAAATGCAACTCGGCCTGCGTCGATGGGAACGCGGCATCGATCGCACTGCACAACAAACTCGGATTCGTGGAAGAAGGCCGCCGCAGACGGCAGTTCTTCCTCAACGGCCGTCACGTAGATGACATCCTTTACGGATTAACGCGTGAGGAATTCGAAGCGGTTGACAGCGATCGTCCGGCGTGACTCACACCCAGTCCGATCCATCCGAGATCGCAGATTGCCGCACGGCACAGAACACAGACTGTCACAAGCAGAAAAAGAAAGCGGCGGAGCAATGCCCCGCCGCTTCTCGCAAGGAGGGATCGTGATCTCCGCTAGACCGTGACCCCGGCGCTGTTCCTCAGCGGATGCAGACTGTCTCGGTAGATCAAGCGAATCACATTCGCCGAACTCTCAACCGGCGCCATACTCAACAGAAGACCAAGGGACGGCGTGTGGAGGGCAAGATCCGTCAATCGATCCAGATCTGCTTCGCTGTATCCTTCAGAGGAGAGTTTCTCGTCCAGCCCCAACTCAGCCAGCCACGCCTCAACACCGCACGCCAGCCGCTCCGCTTCAGCCGGATCGCCCGTCAGACCGGGAACGATCGGAGCGTAGATCTCCGCGAGAACCTCGGACGTCGCCGGATAGATCGTCCGCAGAACCGCCGGCAGCAGCATCGCAAGCCCAAGCCCGTGTGCCAGATCCGGCTTGATCGCACTCAACGGATGCTCGAGAGCGTGCGTGAAGTGGAGCATCCCGTTATCAAACGCAATCCCTGCAATCGCCGACGCATACAGGAGGAAATACCGTGCCGTCAGGTCGTTGGGATCGTCGATCGCCCGTGGCAGGTACTCGTACACCAGCCGAGTCGTCTCTTTGGCAAGCAAAATCGAGTACGGTGAGGCAACCGTTGTCGTCGCGGCCTCGGTGACGTGATTGACGGCATCGATCGAAACGTAGAGTGTCTGAAGCGCCGGCAACCCCGCCATCAACGCAGGATCATCGATCGCGAATCTCGGATAGAGGCAGTCGTAGGCAATCGCCGGCTTGTACCCCAACTCGGGGATACTGACCACCGCGAACCGGTCGACTTCCGTGCCGGTCCCGTGAGTCGTGTTGACGGCAATGATCGGAGCGGCCTTCTCCGGCGCAAAGGCAAACGTGTACAGCTCCTCGCACGTCTTCTCCGGATACGCAAGAAGAACGGCGACGCTCTTGGCCGTGTCGATCGGGCTTCCGCCGCCAATTCCCAGAACCGCCTGTGCATCGAACTTTCTGCCGATCTTCGCTGCCTCGTCGACCTGCTCGTTGTTGGGGTTGGGCGTCACACCGTTGTACAACCGGTACTCGATGCCGGCCTGCTCAAGGGCCGGCTCGATCACTGCCCACGCGCCACACTTCTTGTAGGCACTGCGACTGGTCACGATCATCAGACGTCGAATACCTTCTTCATGCAAGGTGCGAAGGATGTCACCGATCTTGTCAATGGCGCCAACACCGAGATACATCATGGTCTTGGAACGGATCTCACGTACCTCATGGATATCAACTCGGTCTTCCCACATCACTCCCTCCTATCCTGATCGTGACTCCATGCTCTAGGGAAGAGCATTTCGTCATTCGTTCTTTATTTCACGAATGGCATTCTACCACCTTGCTGAGGATTGTCAAGCAATGCGCTGTAATTACCACTCTATCGATATTCTCGCTATCCCTTCCTCGGCGATCCTTTGCCTTCGCCTGATTCTTCGGCGTGCGTACTGCCATAAGCACCTATAGAAGGTCTTTTCATTACTTGATCTTGCCCTGTTCCGAGAAGTTGATTACAATCATTCGTGATGACTAGCACGAATGATGTCTGCCGGCTCACTCCAGAGATCCCGCTGCCGACCCTGCAGCGCCTCCCCGTGTATGCCCGCTTTCTGGCAGAGGCAATCGAGCGCGGAACAAGTTATGTGTCCTCGAAGCAGCTCGGCGAAGCGGCCGACGTGCCGCCTGCGCAGGTCCGCAAGGATCTGAGCTTCCTCACGAGCGCCGGCCGTCCAGGCGTCGGCTACCCCGCCGTGCCGTTGGCGATACAACTGGACAACGTACTCGACCTCGGACGTGAGAAGGGGGCGGCACTGGTCGGCGTCGGCAACCTCGGTCGCGCACTCGCCGTGTATCGAGGGTTCGTCACCCCCGGACTCCATGTGACGCTGCTATTCGACAACGATCCTTCCAAGATCGGCCTCAAGCTTGGCCATCGCGAGATCCTGCCGTTTGGCCGCTTCCTGAGACTGATCTCCGGGCAGGGCATCCAAGTGGGTATTGTCTGCGTCCCTGCCGGCGCGGCGCAGGATGTTGCAGATGTGATGGTCGAATCGGGAATTCGAGCGATCTGGAACTTCGCTCCGGTGCGTCTACGGGTGCCCGATGACGTCTACGTGAAAAACGAGGACCTGAGCGCGCAATACGCGGTCCTCTCGTATCACCTTGTGAGATTGCAGGATGGCCAAGCGGTCGATCCCCCCCATTAGGGATCCGGATCGAGCCCCGGACGGCTGTCTCTCGCCCAGCATTCGTGACCCTCTGCCGAAAACGACTCACACAACAGATGCGTCAAGGCCGTCCCACGCCTCGAATCCCGATGTGTCGGCCTTGCCCAAGGCGTATTCACGATGCCAACCTTCGCGAACCGGAATCTCCCGGTACAACCTACGACGCCACGCTTCGAGCATCCTTCGCGACGTGTTCATGGAGTCCGCCGCACAAACCACGCGGTTCGGCGACTCCGCGGCAAGGGCGTCCAACCAGCGAATTCCCTGGACCGAGCGGAGAAGATGATGATCCACAATCAGTGTGGGAACGTGATTTGCAAGACGAAGCGCGTTTCGCCACGCCTCACTCCGCGCCTCATCGGACAACTGCGCCAGGTACAGCGGCGGCCCTCCCACCAGCACAACGGTCGGAGACCACGACACGATCCGGTCGATGGCATCGCGTTGGAGAAGCTGAATGTCGGATGCGTGCACGAAGACGGTGTCGCCCACCTCGATGCGGGTCATGATGACCGTTCCCAGATGGCTTTCCGGCTCTCCGTGCGGCATCGGCTGTGAAAACGACAGGATACCGGCCTTCCGTCCGTTCGCAGCAAGAACAGGAGTGTTAGCGGCTCGAGCGATCGCTTCCAGGCGCTCCCGCATGGCTCCGGCCAGATCTCGTAGATCGGGTCCCCATATCGGCTTTCCCCGTAGGCCGTCCACCGCATCGTCAAGCGCCATTTGAAAAGGATTGGCATCCGCCAACGGCACGTGATCGCCGTGGGCATGACTGAGGACAACGTCGGTCGCGTCGCCGAGCGCCGCAAGAATCTTGCGCCGGAGCGTCACACCCACAGCAACCTGGAACGGATGTGGATACAGGCCGTGCCGCCGATATCCAAGCGCAATCCCCGGATCGATCAAGATCCGCCGCTTCCCGGCCGTCACCTTGCAGCAAAGCCCTCGTGCTCCCAAAGACTCGGCGGCAAGGATCTCCAGCCGGAACATCGACGAACGGTTGTCCGCTTGGATCACACCATCCTCCTCAACAGAGGGTACACCACCCGGATCCCGCATGTCCCGCTTCCAAGATCCGTACAGCAACAGCAGATCGGATATCCTCAGACCATGGCGGCCAAGCCGGGAAGAGACGCGCGTACGATCCGCATCTACTGCATGGGATGCGGCGCCCTTCTGTACAAATACCTCAAGGCGGGGCCCGGGCATCTCGTGAAGTGCTACACCGATCGGATCGTCCGCGATTACACGGACGGGACCCTTACGTGCCCCACATGCGGTCAACCGTTCGCTCGGGAAGCCACCATCCGTGGTCGTCCGGCCCACAAGATCATTCAGGGCAAGGTCTACGTGCGTAGATGACCAACCGGCAGAACGCTCGCTCTACGTGGGCTTGCGCGCACGAAGCGTCAGCAACAGCGGCAGCCTTCCCTCATGCCCGGGCAGGCGAAACCAGCGTCCATCCTCACTTGTCATGCTGGGGAAGAAGCGGAAGAACAGCTTCTCGTACTCGTGGACGAACTCCAACGTCAGCCCGGCCTGGATCAAGGCGTTGACGATGTCGCTCACCGTCCAGTCCCATTCGTACGAAGGATGCTCGGGGATGTAGTCGGGATCGGCGTAGTCCCCTTCGGCATCGTCCCACACGCTCGGTGCATCGCGGTGGAAGTAGCGATGGAGAAACGACAGCTTGCCAGGGGATGACTCCTCGAGGGCCGCAAGGATCGGGTGGGATTCCATCAGATAAAAGAAACCGCCGGGTTTCAGAAAGCGGGCGATGATCCGCGCCCATTCATCCAGATCGCGCAGCCAGCACAACACGCCTTTCGAGGTGTAGACCACGTCAAACCGCTCATCGATCACCGAAAGCGCGTCGTAGACGTTGGCATGGACAAACTGCGCCGGCAGTCCCAGATCGTTCTTCAGCGTCTCGGCGCAGGCGATCGATTCCGCCGAGAAGTCGACACCGGTGACCTCCGCGCCGTGGCGGACCCAGGCGAGCGAGTCGCTGCCGATGTGGCACTGCAGGTGAAGAAGCGACTTACCGCGTACGTCGCCCACCTCGCGCAGTTCGATCTCGTCGAGGACCTCGGATCCCTCGCGTAGGAGCGCAACTTCCTTGTACGCCCTCAGATGAACCGGCGCAATCTCGTCCCACAACGCTCGATTCCGTGCTTCCGCTTCTTGGTGCGAAGCCGACTCGCAGCTCATACCTCCCCCTTGTCGCCCGGGACGCCGTTCGGTGCTGGCATGGATCCCCTCGAAGGGAATCGTACACCATGCAGCAACAATCTGAGACGGAGGGCCTCTTCAGCGATAGACACGCTCTTAGACTTGCCGTGCGTTGAAGGCGGAGCTTGCTTCTGATAGGCTTAAAGCCTCTTCGACACACCTATCATCTGCTCAAGCACAACCACAACTTCAGCTCTCCGTATCACAATTACAGGATCGTTCGGTTCAAAGGAGATTGCCGTGGGACATAGATGGATCTTCCTTTCGATCGTGCTGGCTCTTGTAGCGCTTGCGGTCGGCCCGGCACGAACGTCAGGCTCAAACATCGTGCGCTGCCCTGACACGCTTGAGGTGGTCCGGGATCGCGCAGAATCGCTCGTTCGGTCGGGTGACGTCCCTTCGCTCGCGATCGCCGTTTCGTTCCACGGAGAGATCATCTGGATGGATGCGTTCGGCACCGCCGATCGCGAGGGCAACACGCCTGCCACCGTGGACACATCGTACGCCCTGGCCTCGATCACCAAGCCGTTTACCGCAACAGCGCTGATGCAGCTTGTGGAAGAAGGAAGGCTTTCTCTCGGCGACCCCGCTTCGCTGTATCTGGGCGGCGCTCAGATGATCTCTCGTGTCGGAGATGTGCCGGATGTGACCGTGGCATCGCTTGCCAGTCACACCTCCGGGTTGCCGCTGCACAGCCAGGCGTACTACGTCGACCTCGATGAACCGTGTCGGCCGGCGCCGTTCGACGAAACTCTACGCTGCTACGGCAACCTGACGACCGATCCCGGAGAACGATACCAGTACTCCAACCTGGGCTACGGCGTCCTTGGCTACATCTTGGAACGGCTGACCGGACAGTCGTACGCCGAGCTGATGGCCGAGCGCGTGTTCGATCCGCTTGAGTTGAGACACACGTTTGTCGGACCCCCAGGCCCGGATCAAGACAACGTAGCCGCCAAGCATGATAGCGACGGCCATCGTGTCCCACCGGCCACAAGCGATTGCTCCGCCGCCTGCGCCATCTACAGCAGCGTTAGCGATCTGATCCGCTTTGCCGAAGTACACCTGCGGGGAGGCACGTCTGCGAACTCGGGACTCTTGTCCGCTTCGTCCCTCCTGCGGATGCAAGTGCCCTCTCCCGGTACCCAGCCAACGCGAAGCTGGGAGTGTGCCGGTGGCGGCTATGGCATCGGTTGGTTCGTCGGCTTCCTTAGCGATGGATTGAAGATCATCGACCACTCCGGCGGTGCGTGCGGCATCGGGACATCGCTCATCCTGGTGCCCGAAGAGCAACTCGCTGTGGCCGTCCTCAGCAATACGCACGGCCCTTGGGCCGATGAGATTGCGATCTCCGTTGTCTCGGCACTGATCCCCCACCGGTTGGCCAATGTCTGTGTCGCTGCTGACAACCCGGCTCCGGTCGCCGAGGCCGTGACCGATGTGGACCCCCGGCTCGAGGGCACGTGGGTAGGGGCCATCGAAACGTGCGAGCGGAACATCCCACTGCGTTTGCGTGTAGACGACGAAGGGCAAGCGTGGATCCGCATCAGCGGATGGATGGAACAGCAACTCGAACAGGTAAGCTACATGGAAGGCTCGCCGATCCTGATGAACGCCGGCGGTGGCCGTTATCTGCGGGGAGCGATGCCGGGCGGCCTATTGACAAGCGCCGTGTTGCGCGGATGCCCATGCCGCACTTGGATCGAGCTTCGGTTGATCGAGGATCGCCTGCAGGGCGCTGTGATCTGCCTGTCACAACGCGATTTCTGGACAGGGCCGCTCTCCTTCTGGGCCGAGCTGATGCGGAAGGAGTCCGGAGAGTAGGGAGGCATCGATGAATCGAACTGCTAGGAAGCCGATCGGCATGTTGCTTTGCCTCGTCCCGTTGCTCGTAATCCATTGGGCCATTCCGATCCTTGCCAACAGCACGGATGTGCCGGAACCGCGAGCGGTTTTTTCATGCACGAGCCTGATGGCCACCTCGGAGAACGTCGTCCTGCTCGGCGATTGCGAGGATGCAGGAGCGAGCCACCCCCTTGCCAAGGATCCAACGGCAACCTACATGTTCTTCCTGCCCGGCGATCCGCCACGCGGAGAACTCGGAAGGATGCATCTCGGTTGGCTGTGGCAGGGGAAGTTCCGTAGCTTCCAAGCGGGGATGAATGAAGCGGGGCTAGCCTACAGTCTGACGGAGATTCCCGAACTGCCGATGAACCCGCACCCCGAACGACCCTACGTTCACGGACGGGACAGCTTCTACGACACCATCCTCCGCAACGCATCGACCGTTGATGAGGCGATCGCCTGGACTTTGCGATTCGGCTTCTCCACCGTGTGGTTCCAGATCCTCTACGCGGATGCGGCAGGGAATGCGGCGATTCTCAGCCCCGGTCTCGACGGTGAGATGACGATCACCCGACGGCCGGAAGGCTCCTCGGTGCTGGTTGCGGCGACGTTCAACGCCGCTGATCCCGAACAGTCCATCGGACGCGATAGCTTCGTGCGCTATGAGGATGGGAAGGAAGCCCTCTCGAATCTGATCGCCGCCGAGGATCTGTCGGTCTCAACGTTCTCGAACGTTGTGGAACACGTGAGCCGCGCCCGGCCGTACGCCTTCAACGGCAGCTACACCATGTACGCCACCGCCTACGACCTGACGAACCGGATGGCCTACACCTACGTCTTGGGAAACCACAACGAACCGATTGTGATCGACCTTGCGGAAGAGCTTCAGGATACACAGGAGGATCGACGGGTGAGGATCACGGAGCTGATGCCCCCCGACCAGCTCGAGCAGGACGTGAGGACGTACTGGACGATCCAGATCGCCGGCCTGACTACGGCCGTCCTGGCTCTTGGTGCCGCCGTGTGGAGTGCCGTTCGACTGCTGTGATGAGAGGACTTGGCATGAAGCGGGGCCACGTCTTTTCCCTGTTGTGACAGGAATCCCGATACTGGAGTCTGATGTCGCTCGGGGCGGGGTGTCGATGCCGGACGACACGTGGCAGGAGGTGGAATCAGCATGATCGATCGGGTCCATCAACACATCGTTTCGGAACTGCAGCAGGGAGCTCGTACAGACACGGTGTTTGTGGTGATTGCCGTGTTGCTGAACCTCCTCATGCTCGGGATCAGTTCCGGGATTGCAGAGGGATCCGCGGAGAACGGAACGACAACCGGCGTGCTGGGGCTGTTCATGGCGCTGACGGTGGTTGTGAACGTTGTCGCGGTCTTCGGCCTTCTCAAAGGCAAAGAGACGAGGGCTCGCCTGATCGGCGGGTTGCTCAAGCTATACGCGGATCAACACGTGGACGGCTACTACGACCCGGCACTGCTCAGGAACTACGGCACCCGCTACTACCTGTTTATCCTCACCATCGTCTGCATGGGCATCGTCGCGATTGTGGTCCCGCTACTCTTGAGGTAAGCCCGAATCAACCCTCGGAAATCACGAACACCTGGGAACCATTGATGCTGTTTCTTCCCGGCAACGACAATGGCACGTCGGAAACGACGAGCCAAACTCAGCTGTACGCTACTGCTGAATGAAGGACGCGAGACTCAGCGCCGAATCGACGAACACGTCGATGTACGCCTTGATCGTCTCCAGCGTCACGCCGCCGGAAAGCAGCACATCCAGCTCGATCACCGGATCGCATTGATCATCGACGTATGCCCGCCCAAATCGTGCCTGTCGATTCCAGCCGTTGACCGTCGAGAGCTCACACGGTGTCTCGGTTGACCACGCCGCGTAGAGCAATAGAGAGCCGTACGCTCCCGGCTCGATCCGATCGTGAGGAAGAATCATCGCTGTAATCCCCCGATGAGCGAACAGCCAAATCGGCTCGCCGCTGCTGTCGAGCCCTTGCTCGTATGCGATCCCCATCTGCGCAAACGTCTGATGGATCAGATCTTCCGTGGCAGCAACGTACATACTGCCGTCTGCTGCAACAGTGGCAAGGCTGGTTGCACCGATGAGCGCGACCAGCAGAACGAGCCACACCCGAAGAGATACGGTCTTGAACACGTTCGCGAACCCCCTCTCGATGACATCGTGCGCCTGGGAATCGAAGCAGGACGCGAAGTCCGGGAATGCATCGCACAGGCTACCCTTTGCCGCCTCCGCCGTTTCCGCCACCGTTGCCGTTTCCGCCACCGTTGCCGTTTCCGTTGCCACCCGCGTTGCTCCCGGCACCGCCGTTGCCTTTGCCTTGGCCGTTTCCTTGGCCGTTGGAGCCGCTTCCTTGATCACCCGAGCCATTTCCCTGTCCGCCGGAACCGTTCTGGTTCATCTTGTGATAGGCGTTTCGGTTCTGGACCTTGTTCTGGTAGCTGTGTTGATTTCGGTTGGCGGCCTGGGCCTGCTCCGCTGCCTGCGATTGCGACATCTTGTGGTAGGCAAGCTGGCTTTGGGCCATCTGCTGCGTCGTGATCGATCGCTTCTCCTGAACACCCGCAGCCAGTGAAACGACCGAGAGGAAGGTAGCGATGAGAAGGCACCAGGTGATGATCCTGCGTGGCTTCGGCAGTCCGGCGATCATAGAACCTCCGTAGACCCGTGACATTGCGTCCCCCGCTTTCGCATGGGTTTGCCGTTTCGATTCCACTGGGAGTATAGCACAAGGCTTGTGTTAGACACCTATCCGTTGCTGCTGGCCCATCGCCTCTTGCTCAGTCCGCAGCAGCATAAGGAATCTTCGATGTAGATGGACGTAGAAGCCTGCGAACCACCGGGTCCAGTCAGATGTACCGCACGATGCACATCCCATATCTCATCTCTTGTCTGTTCACTGAAGTACGGGTACGATCATTCATGAGAGGAGGCGATTTCGATGAGAAGCACTCACACTATCTGCGTACTCCTGTTGCTCGTCGGGTTGTTTGCCGCAGGCCACCTGGCTGTCTGCCAAGTCCCGCCTGGGTACGAGGTTTTCGACGTTGACGGCGGGTTGTGGATCCAAAACATGGATACCACAAATGGACGCTGGCTTCTCGCTCCAGGAGGAGGGAACCATTCTCCGGCGCTCTCGCCTGATGGGCTGTTCGTAGCCTGGGTCTCGGACTGTAATCCATATCGAGATCCCGAGTGTGTCGATGAAGACATCATGCTCATGGCCATCGACGGCGCCGGCGGCTATGCCCCGGATGTAGGGCTGTATGCCCTCACGCTCCCCGGACACCAATACGATCCTGCATGGACTCCCAACGGGGATCTCGTGTTCTTCGATGATGACTCACAGACGATCTTCGTTGTGCCTATGGAGTACGATCCTTGGTATCCCCACTGGAAACACGCACTCCAGCCTGCTCCTGCTCCGCTGGGTGTCCCCGCAGTACTCATGATGTCACACGCCAACGGCTACATCCTGCACATCGACGCAAGCGATGACAGGTGGCATAGCACAGGCTTACTCTTCGATCCGACGGTTGATACAGCAACCGTCTACATCGGTGGCAAGCCCTGTCAACAAGATGGGGATCCTTCGACGTGCGGACTGGAACACTTGCTTGTGGCTGTGCGACTCCGGAACGACCCGAACAGCGAGGTCGTTCTTCGAATGGGACAGGAGCTTCGATGGCGCTACCGTGATCCCGGCGGACTGGAGTTTGCCTGGACCCAGCTTGGTGTCGTCTCCCTTCCCACGTCAGACCCGTCCGTAGCGTTCCCGGGGTGTTTGGGGCCGGGTGTATTGGAGTTCCGCATCGAAGATCCCGACGGCGACTACACCAACAACGCCGGAACCATCGTCGACGGGTACGTGATAACGGTGGTGATGTAGGGAAGAGGATTGCGGCGAAGCACTTGCGGTGGGTGCTTCTCGTCGATTGTTAGCACCCGGCTCTGTTCGTTACGTGTCCGGCTTGCCCCAGACGCAGTTCTCAGTCGTGACTCCCCGGGAATCCGGTGATGGCACGCTTGCCCCGCGGCAGGATTCCACGCGACTTGATTGTCTCCGAAACCTCATAAGACGATCTTGGGCGTACCGCGGAGATTTCCATTGACCGGTTTTGTCTTGAATTCTCTTTAGTGCTATACTCATACCATCCATGATGAGCATGAGAGACAGGGAAACATGCTGACGACGTGGTCGTGTTTGCGCGAGGGCGTCGATGCGTTTGCCCGACGATTCCCGCTTCTGATGGGGGCGTGGCTGGTCATTCTTGCCGGGCAGCAGCTCATCGACCTCGCCATCCCGGATGCCTATTCGTTGTACGAGATCCCGGCTGCGCTTGTCTTGCTTGCTCCGCTGTATGCCGGGCAGTTCCTGCTTGCCCTTCGAGCGGTGCAAGACCAGCCCGTTTCATTCCGCGAGTTTTTCCATGGCTTCTACCAGTGGGCCCCCTTGGTCGGGGTATCGCTCCTCGTCTCGCTGCTGGTCGCGGCTGGCTTCTTTATGCTGATCATTCCGGGCATCGTTTGGTCACTGACCTTCGCTTTCGCTCCTGTGATTATTCTGGATTCACAACGTGGCGGAGGTCCATACGCAAAGGTCGGCGTGATCCAAGCGATCCAGCGCAGCAAGGAACTGACAAAGGGCTACCGCGGGATCTTGTTCGGCGTCAGTCTTCTTCTTGTTCTCCCCGCAATCGCCATTGCGATTCTAATGATCGCCGTTCCCGGCTTTCCGTCGTGGGCGATCGAACTCCTCGCGCTGCTGAGCGGCACGCTGTTCATCGGCCCGGTCAGCGCAACAAGCTACATGGTCGCCTACGACAACGCCACACGCCTCCGCGAGTCAGCGTAAAGGTTCTCGTTCACATCAGCAGAAGCGATTAGGAGACACTGGTTTCAAGAATCCCAGTGCAGCAAACGCAAGCGAGGATGCGGCCCAACGCGAAGGTGCTGTACCGGCGCAGGCTTCACACGTGCTGTTCCTCAGATTATGCTACAAGAGGCCTCTTTCACTACAATCGCCTAGCCGTCCCTTGACGGAAGGGGTTCGACCAACCGGCGAGACGAGGAGGCTCCATGTCTGCCATCGATGCGCTGAAGCGGAAGACCGAGGCGATGGGGTGGAAGGTAGCAATCGCGCCGTATGCGATCCGTGCAGCGGCGATCGCGCAAGTGTCCGCCCGCTATGAGCGTGGGGAACTGGATGAGCGCCTCTACAAGCAGTACCTGGAGCCGATCCTCTCGGTGGCAGCTCCAGTTGCGCCCGAGCCGCGATCGATCATCCTGATCGCCACACCCAGCCGTCTGGTTCGGATGCGATTCACGCTCGATGGCGTGAGCTTCCCGGTGATGACCGCCCCGGGCTATCTGTACAGTGCGGAGCCAAAGCCGATGGATGTCGTTGGCGAGGTCCTTCTTGCCTTCGGATACTACGCCGAGAAGATCAGCGGACCGCAGAAGGCAATGGCCACGCTTTCGGGATTCGCTCGCTACGGGCGAAACAACATCAGCTATGTTCCCGGGTTCGGAACGTTTCATGCTCTGGCTACGCTCGTATCCGATCTGCCGTGCGACGATGTGCCGCTTCATGAGCAGGAGATGCTCGCCCGCTGTGAAAACTGCAGAGCGTGCCAGGCAGCGTGCCCGACCGGCGCCATCGGCGAGGATCGCTTCGTGCTGCACGCCGAGCGCTGCATCACCTTCTGGAACGAGCAAGAAGCCGACGTTCCGTTTCCGGACTGGATTGAGCTGGATTGGCACAACGCCCTGTTTGGCTGCTTGCGCTGCAAATACGCCTGCCCGGAAAACGCTCCCTACGTCGACAACGTTCTTGAAGGGCCATCGTTCGATGAGGCCGAGACCCGCCTGTTGCTCGACGGAGGAAACGTGAAGGACGTTCCGGACGAACTTCGCGCGACGCTCGCGCAGTGGCGATTGGACACCCTTTTTGAGTACCTGCCACGCAATCTGGAAGCGCTTGTGAAGAAGGAGCTGCGTCGCCGGAGGCAAGTTGCAAGTCCAGCCAACTGCGACGTTGGCTAGCGGGCCGTGCTGCAACAGCGAAGTCTCTGTGGGGAATGTCACAATCTCTTGTTGACTCGCAGATGGGTCTTTCCCGATACTCACCTTCGGATGAATCGAGGGACTGGTTGATGAAGTCACGACTCCTTAGGCTTGTAGGGCTCCTGGTGATGGCTTGGGTTGCCGCCGTGTTCTTGTTGGCAACGTTTGAGTCGCACAGCGCAGACTCTTCCATCGACGGATTCTGGGATGCCGCTTGGTACTCCCTCGTCACTCTCACGACCGTCGGCTACGGGGATATGTATCCTGTGTCCACAGCCGGAAGAATCATCGGGGTACTCCTTCTGGTTGGGAGTCTCGGCGTGCTGGGAACGCTTGTCTTCAAAGTGTCTGAGCACATCCATCAGCTCAGAGAAAGGAGGAAGATGGGTCACACAGGGACGAACTTCGAACGTCACGTACTGATCATCGGATGGAATGAGTTCGCTCGCACGATTACGGAGCAACTCATCCGAGCAAACTGCAGAGTTGCCGTGGTAACCGACAGAAAGGACGACATCGATCTCATCAATGGGCAATTCGGCAAAGAGAGTGTCTTCGTGCTGTTCTCCGAACTGCGTGATGTCGGGATCCTGTCGAAAGCCGGTATCGATTCCGCTTCGACCATCCTTCCGAATCTCCCCAGCGACACCGACAACCTCATTGCCATCCTCAATATCAAGAAGGAATATCCAAACAAGCAGTTCATCGTTGCTCTCGACAGCCCGGATCTCAAATCCACCTTCCAGACGGCCGGCGTAACCTACGTTCTTTCGAGAAACGAAATCGCGTCCAAGCTGATCGCAAGCTACATGTTCGAGCCCGATGTCGCCGACTACGAGACAGATCTCCTGACTTCCGCAACGGATGCAGGTGAGTACGACATCCAGCAGTTCCGCGTGGTCGAGCGGAATCCCTATTGCGGAAGAACGTATGGCGAAGCCTTCGCAGAGTTGAAGGACTTGCACAATGTGATTCTGATCGGCATCTCGAAAGCCGAGGGATCCGGACGAGTGTTGATCAAGCTTCCCTCAGATGATGTCGCTGTCGAAGCAGGCGACTATCTCCTGATGGTGCTCGGTGGATCCAGTGAAGCCGCTATCTCGGAGATGTTCGACGTCAGACAAGGGATGCTTGATGTAGCTTAGTCACAGGGGACACAGCGAGACTGAGACACAGCCGATCCATGGAGTGCACCCGTGGTGGTTGGAGCTCTCTGAGGTGATGCGATGAAGATCCTTGGAATTATCGGGTCGATGCGGAAGCGGCACAATACGGAGACTCTTGTTCAGCGTGTCATCGATGAGATGGCATCGCTGCAGTTGGATCAAACCGTGACATCAGAGCTCGTCCATACATCTGATCTTGACTGCCATCCCTGCCGCGTTGTTTGTCACAACGCCAACTGCTCAAAGGAGCTCTATCGTTGTTCGATCGACGATGATGTGATGCACTTGCTCCGGAAGATGATCGAGGCGGATGCGATCGTTATCGGCGCACCGCACTACTTCCGCGCTCCTCCAGCGGGGTTTCACACGATGATCGAACGGATGCAGTCAATGGCGTTCTTCTACGAGGCGGCAGGAAACTCGCATGAGACATCGCCTCTCCTCGGCAAACCGTGCGGCCTGGTCGCTGTCGCCGAATACTCCAATCCCCATGTGATCCTCGAATACCTCCACGATTTCTGCTTGCTCCTGAAGATGAAGCCGGTCGATCTGCCCACCTTCCCCTACTTGGGGGTCGGAGGGCACGGCGATCTGCAAACAGATGAGATCTTCCATCCGTTCC
>Ga0272443_10001324_pt1 | contig 37229 bp, 37 predicted proteins | sample SSMAcet12_FD_193581 | JGI IMG/M metagenome (GOLD analysis project Ga0272443, IMG submission 193581) | Marine sediment archaeal communities from Little Sippewissett salt marsh, Falmouth, MA, United States - SSM-Acet-12 | ecosystem: Environmental > Aquatic > Marine > Wetlands > Sediment ...
TCATGAAGGTTTTGCGCTTCTGTTATGTCATAATGCTCTACCAACAAATAGGTTTTTAAAATATCTCGAATATCCGAATCATCTTCAACTATGAGGATGGATGTCATAAAATCACCCTTGCTCCTTCTTCAACTGCTTAATCACGGGTTTTAACTCTTCGCCAGTTTCAATGTAATAAATCTCAGTACATAAATTCTTTACGTGATCAGCGATTCGTTCTACATCTCGGGCCATAAGGGTGTAAGTAATAATTAATTCAATACTCATTTTTCCATCTTTTGAGAGTTCCACAAGCTTTTCACTAAACTGATCTTCCAATTTATCTACCTGTTTATCACGGATAAAAATTTCTTTCACCAGATCAAGATTTCTGTCTCCAAAAGCTGTAAAGGCGTCTTTTGTCATATCGATTGAAATACCAATCATTTCTTTGAGTTCTCGGGTTGGATCGTATTTTTCTCTTAAACTTTTCAGAGTCAATGTCTTTTTTGCAATATTATGAGCCAAATCCGCTATTCGTTCCAGATTATTGGCAAATTTAATCATAGTAATGACATATCTCAAATCTTTAGCCATGGGATTAAAACGAGCGATGATTTCGTATACCGTTTCTTCAATTTTTCGATTAAGATCATCGATGGGATCATCCAAGTCCATAACACGTTTTGCCAGCCTCTCATCCCCATCTTCTATGGATTGAACAGCCATTTTATATAATTGAAGGACTAAAGAAAGCATTTTGGATATTTCGGCTTTTAACAACATCGTTTGATTTTCATAATGAATACCGTTGACCATTTTCATTTCCCCCTAACTGACTTTTCCGGTTAAATATTCTTCGGTTCTTGGATCTGCGGGCTGTTTTACAATAGATGAGGTTTGACCGTATTCTACCAAATCACCCTGAAACATATAAACCATGTAATCCGAGATTCGAACCGCTTGTGCCAAATTATGCGTGACGATGATGATGGTGTAGGTTGTCACCAATTCTTCTACCAGATTTTCGATGTGTTTGGTGGCAATAGGGTCTAAAGCTGATGTGGGTTCATCTAACAAGATGACCTCCGGATCCACAGCCAAAGCCCTGGCGATACATAGTCTTTGCTGTTGACCTCCGGAAAGGCCCCATGCGGACTTTTTCAAATCATCTTTCACTTCATCGAATAAAGAAGCTTGTCGCAATGATTTTTCAACAATTTCATCCAGATCCGTCTTTTTCTTGATACCATGAAGCTTGGGCCCAAAGGTAATGTTGTCATATATGGACATAGGGAAAGGAGTAGGACGTTGAAAAACCATGCCCACCTTTTTCCTGAAATGCGTTAAATGAATATCTTTTGAATATACATCCTGTCCTTCAAAAAGGATCTTTCCTTGTGTTTTGTAAATGGGTATTTCATCGTTCATCCGGTTAATACTCCTTAACAGGGTTGATTTTCCGCAACCGGAAGGTCCGATGATAGCCGTGATTTTATTTTTCTCAAATCCGACATTAATGTCCTTTACACCGACTTTTTGTCCATAATAACCGGAAAAATCTTTAACTTCTATGACCGTTTCATTTGTTGTTTCTACCATTAGCTTATTCCCTCCATGATCTATTTTATACCATTTGTTTTTATTTTATTTTAGACATTCTTTTTCTCAATGCAAATGCGATGGAATAGAGCATCAACACAAATATCATCAAAACAGAAATCGTCCCTTTAGCCATCCATTGTGCGTTTTCTCCGTATGCCATTGTGATGTAATAGATATGTGTTGGCATGGTCATTGTGGGATCGAAAACGCTTGAAGGCATGGATGTTGAGTAAAATATTGCTCCGGTCAACAAAACCGGTGCCGTTTCCCCGATGGCCCTTCCGCCTCCGATGAGAATGGCGGTGAGAATTCTTAATTTTGCATAGGGAATCAACACACGAAAAATCACTTCTGTTTTATTGGCTCCCAAGGCGTAAGCGGATTCTCGAATATCCCTGGGAATGGAACTTAATGCTTCCTGCACGGCCGAGGAAATGACCGGCAGGGTCATGATGGCTAATGTCAAACTTCCTGAGAGAATCGATGTTCTGAATCCAAAGGCAATAGAAAACAAAGCCAACCCAAACAAACCATAAACCACCGACGGGACACCTGCTAAAGATGTAATAGCTGTTAATATCAATTCAGCTAATTTGGAATTTCTACCATATTCCGATAAATAAATCCCCGTCATTAATCCAATGGGGATAGCAATTAATAAGGTTAACCCAAGGATGTATAAACTCCCCAAGATTGCGGGAAATATTCCCCCGGAAGACATCCCATCAAGAGGGGGCTTAATAAAAAAATCTAAGCTAAAATGTCGCATCCCGTCAATTATTGTCGTTGCAAAAATAGCAATAACAACGAAAAATGCCAAATAACTAATGATTCTAAAAACCGTTGAAATGATTAAATCTCTGTTCATCACATCATCCTCTACCCTTACACATGTTTGTTTTTGGATATGATTACTCTGGCTGTTATCGTTAATAAAAAGGAAAAGATCAACAAAATTAAACCGCAGAAAAATAAAACAGAGTAATGGATACTTCCGGTTGCTACTTCTCCCATTTCACTGGCGATGGTTGCTGTTAAGGTTTTTGCCGGGTCAAATAACGATCTGGGAATGATTGCTGAACCACCGGCAACCATCAACACCACCATCGTTTCACCGATAATTCGGTTCACTGTTAGAATAATTGCGTTTAAAATTCCTGAAATGGCAGCTCTTGATACAACTTTAAAGCCGGCTGTGAAACGGGTGGCCCCTAAAGCTAAAGCCCCTTCCTTTAAAGATCGATCCACCGATTGCATCGCTTCCTGCATCAGCGAAGCCGTATAAGGCAAAGATAAGATGGTAAGCCCCAAAGAGGCAATCAGTATATTTTCCGGGGTGTAGATATTCAATTTAAACGATAAAGGCGCCACATAAACCAGCATGAAAGCTCCAATAATAACCGATGGCACACCTGAGAGCAAATCAATTGCCGATTTAATGACCCTGACTTCTCTTGGGTTAGCATATTCAAACAGGAAAAAAGCGATAATATACCCCAACGGTAGCACAAATAAAGCGGTTAAACCGGTTATATACAAAGAACCAACCAACATGGCCAAAATACCAAATTCGGGATCGTAACTATTGGTAGGATACCAATACACACTGGTAAACATTTCTGCCCCGACATTTGTAATGGCGGGAATGGATTCTTTGATGATGAAAGAAGTCAGTATAACGAGTATGACGATCCCGGAAAACGCGATGATATTGATCAGTGTGGTATTGGTATTATATTTTAAAGTTCTTACATTCAAAATCTTTCACCATCCATTTTTGTTCTTTTTTTTTACAGTTAAAATCCCCTCTAATAGAGGGGATTTTATTATAAATTCAGTATAACTTATTTACCGTAGGCTCCGACGTAACCCGCTTGATCAACCAGTTCCTGACCTCTTTTACTCAAACCGAAAGTGATGTATTTTTTGATATTTCCTGTTTCAGGGAACCCGTTTGTGGCATCTACCCACATGAAAAGGGGTCTGGACAGATAGTATTCGCTAGTAAGGATTGTTTCAAGGGATGGCATAACGCCTTCAAGTGTCAAAACTTTAATCTTGTCATTGACATATCCGTATCCGGTGTAAGCGATGGCATAAGGATTCTGTGCAATACTGTCGATTTCAAGCTGTGTGGATTCAACCATTCTGGCTCTTGGATCCATTCTTTCGCCATCAAGGATTTTACCTTCAAATGTTTCGTAAGTACCTGAAGCGGTATTTCGGGTGTAAAAAACGATGGGTTTGTTGGGAAGGTTAGGGTTAATTTGTGACCATCGGTTGATCTTTCCAGTGTAAATACCTTTCAATTGGTCAACGGTGATGTTGTCTAATGGATTGTCTTTGTTCACAATGATGGCAATACCATCGTAAGCGACTACGAAAGGAATAAAGTATTTGCCTTCATCGTGCATTCTTGCCAACTCTTTGTCCTTCAACCATCTGCTTGTGTTTGCTATATCTGCTGTTCCGTTAAACAAGGCTGTAAATCCGGTAGTTGATCCTGCACCTTCTAAGGTAATTTCTATATCCGGATACATTTCCTTTAATTCTTCAATCCAAAGCTGTGCAACAGGGAATACTGTGTTTGAACCCTTAATAGCCATGGTTCCTGCAAATCCAACAAAAGTAATTGCGATAATTAACGTAATCAATAAACCTTTTTTCATTTAAAACCCTCCAGTTTTTTTGAAAGTGTTTTTTTCTTTCACGCTGACATATTAACTGGAGAATTTTCACTGGATATTTTGTTTTATTAAGAAATGTTAAGGGAGTTATTCAAACATCCCAAGTACCAAATTCCCAACTACTTCTTTTCGATATTCCGCACTTGCTCTAACATCTGTAATAGGGTTGACGACTGCTTTGGCTTTTTGTGCAAGGATAGTCGCAGTTTCTTCATTAAAGTCCATGCCAAGCGCCATGGCCTCTATTTCATCAGCACGGATCACAGTAGGGGCTACCGATCCGAAAGCCATTTTAAGATTTAAGAACATACCTTTTTTAAGGGTGTAGATGGCACCCATACTGGCAATGGAGATGGCCATTGCCTTTCTTTGTCCAACCTTTTTAAAATAATGTATACAATGATTGGAGCATTTTGGAATGATGATCGAATGAACGTATTCACCTGTTTCAAGTGTAGTTTTCCCGGGTCCTTTAATAAAATTATCGATACGAACGGTTCGTTCGCCATCTTTTGCTCGAATGACCAACAAGGCATCCAACAGATACAATGCCAATACACCATCTCCTGCCGGTGATGCATTGACGATATTTCCCGTAAGTGTTCCACGATTTCTGATTTGAGTGGATCCTATTTCCTGTAAAGTCATTTGTAGAATAGGAAATAACTGCTGAACCGTTTGGTTGGAAAGTATTTGAGAATAGGTTGTTTTGGCAAGGATTCTGATAGCATCTCCTTCATCAATGATTTTATCCATATGCTCCAACTTATCCAGACTTACAAGTTTGGTTGCGTTGAGACCCTTCACTCGATTACGAACCACAACATCCGTGCCGCCGTTTATAATCATTGCATTTTCGTCCAACTGCTCAAACAGTTCTTCCTCATCTCTTGGAAATACCATTTCAAAATCAGTCATTTTTTCACCTTCAAATCGAAATTCTTTCAACTCTTTTGATCCAAACGTATCCCATTTCTTTCCAGAACGGTAATTACTTTTTCCTTGTCAATAGGTTTGGTTATATAATCATCGCATTTATTTTCAAATGATTTGACCACCGTGTCAAAATCAGATAATGCTGTCGTCATGATGATCTTGCATTTTTGAACTTCATTTTGTTTTTCATAATTTCTAATGTCATTTAATAGCACTTGTCCGTCCTTTTCAGGCATCATAATATCCAAAAAAATATAACTGTAAGGTTCGGAAGATTCGTGTGCATTAATAAATTTCTCCCATCCCTGTTCCCCGTCATTGGCCGTATCGCAATCAAAAAACTCTTTTACAAAGTAATAAAGGATATTAACGGATACAGTATCATCTTCTACAATCAAGGCTTTCATTCAAACCACTCCTTGTCTAAGGATTAAAGAACTGTTGTATCACAACAAAATTTGATGCACATATATCATACCATTTTTTTTTGAAAATATTTTTACCAATTTCACAGGGTGTATAATAACAATCAAATCAGATCGAAAGGAACTGTGTTTATGATTACTTTTTTTGAAAAAATCCTTTATTTTCTACCTTTCATTATCTTGTTCTTAGTATCTACCCTCTTTTTTATGTTTTCACTAAGTGTTTTTGGTGAAGGTACCTTATTTCAACAAATTCTTGGTTTTATAATTCAGAATATTCCAACTGCTCTGATTATCTTTTTAACGCTTTTTTCAAAGAATCACCCCAAAATCGGAGCAATTATTCTTCTCATCATCTGGGGTTTCTTCTTTTTATTTTTTCGTGCCTATCAAAATCTCTATGTACTTTTCATGATCATTCCCATTTTAATAGCGGGTTTATTGTTCTTTTTTCGGGATAAACTAGGGCACTGATTCAAATCAATTCAATCATTTTGTTTTTTCCCATCATTTCCTCTGTTTTTGGACCATAAGAAATGTGATTGATTTTAATACCTGTTTTTTCTTCAATAAATGTCATGTATTTCAAGAAATTGATATGTTGAGTATTCGGCCATCCTTTTAACGTTTCATAAATCGGTTTGGCAACAAAAAAGTCATAGGAAGAAGATGGGATTTCTTTAATCTTGCCATTCACATCGTATGCCGTGCAAATCTTGATCTCATCCATTCCGTTTAGAACATCCGCCTTGGTAATGACAAACTCCGTTAAACCCGATCTGATTTTTGCATATCTTAACGCAGGCAAATCCAGCCAGCCAACCTTTCTGGGCCTGCCTGTTGTAGCACCATATTCGTTTCCCTTTTCCCTTAACTCCTCAGCCTTTTTTTCATCTGTTTCTTCTGTTGGATAAGGTCCTTCCCCCACTCTGGTTGTATAAGCTTTCAATACACCCATAACCGAATCCAGTTCAAAGGTGGAGAAACCAACGGCTGAAACGCCATGGGCCATACACGAACCGGAGGTGACAAAAGGATAGGTTCCAAAGTCCAAATCCAATAACACCCCTTGTGCACCTTCAAACAACACCGTTGTATTCCTGAAAACATCTGCCATATCCACGGCACTGGCGATATTCACATTCATCTGTTCCAGTTTCTTCCTTAAATGGACCAGATATTCGAATACATCCTTATAATCCATTTCAAGTTTTTCATTAAACATCTTCATCTTTAATTTATAAGCGTTCTTTAATCGTTCTATCAGCATCTCTTCATCCAAAAGATGATAAAACTTGATACCTTCTCTGGAAACTTTATCCGTATATGCGGGCCCCACTCCTTTTTTTGTCGTACCTATGGGATTATCCCGCCAGCTTTCGATGATGGCATCTTCCTGTTTATGCCATGGTAAAACCAAAAAGACTTCACGATCGATATGAATCCTGGAAGAAAAACCGGGATAATCACTTTCTATAATCTCTATTTCTTTGATCATCTGTTCCAGATCAATGACCATACCCGCACCCAAAAAGGCCTTGGAATTACTGTCCGGTGAAATAGACGGCAGGATGTGATTCACATACTTTTTTCCATCCACATAAATGGTATGCCCGGCATTTGCACCACCGGAGAATCGAACGATCCATTCATATTCCTTTGCGAAATAATTAACCACTTTTCCCTTGCCTTCATCTCCCCATTGAGCACCAACAATTGCGAGTCTTTTCATCCTTTTACCTCCAAAAATACGTTTTTCTTATTAAACATTAAAAGGCGCCACCGCCGCCTCCACCTGAACCGCCACCGGCTCCTCCGGCTCCTCCGGAAAATCCACCGCCACTGCCTGAGGAAGATTTGGCAACCGTTTGAAGTGCTACATTTCTCACGGAACCGATGTTATAGCCCAATCCATAACCATAAGCACCGTAAAGAAGGCTGTGATTGGATTGGCTTTCCCATTGCTCACGAGGAACCAGTTTTTTCAACGCCTTTTCGACTTTATCAGCAATACCGAACGCTGTTGCGTAAACAAGAAACTCCTCCCAAACGATTACAGAGTCCGGTGGATATTCAGACATGAGTGAAAATTCTTCCAAAAATTTCTTCAAATTGATCCATTTTCTATAATAGGTTAACCCTTCTTTTGTCCATTTCCCAAATACATCCTTCGGTAGGAAAAAGATGATGGAGGCGGTTAACAGATAAATACCCGAAAGGACTGCAGCTAACATTTGAAGATCGGCTGTGGGATCTGCAATCATTAGAGGTGTTAACACAACACCACCGATTCCCAATAAAATCCCCAACAAAAGCGCAAAGACATAACCTGTTGTCTTGAAATAACCTCTGGCTTTTACATTATCTTTCACAATACTCTGATACGCACTGTATTTTGAATTGAAGGCTTTCGCCTTACTTTCGCTTTTCTTTAAAGTCTTTTTCAAATCACTAAAATCAAGTTGGTTGTCCACGGCATATCCTTTAAGGAAATTAAAGAAATAAGCTTCACTTTCGGATAAATCCGATCCGGTCGTTTCCTTTTTAAACTGAATCACATCCGTAAGTTTCTTTTTATCCAACTGATTGTCACCAAATGAAATATAGTCTTTCCGATATAAATCCAACATAACTGCTGAAATACCGTTGTTATCTACATTTCCAACCAAGTTGACGACAGCTGAATTGACAAAATCCGGTGAGTCTTTCGTCGGTAATTCTCTTTCATAAATACCCTGGTACTGTATTTCCGGTTCTTTTCCGAAGATTCTGAAAACCAGAATTAAAAGGGCTAAAATGACAACGTAAACAACTATTGGAATGATGATTCTAAACATGCGTTGTCGGTTGTACCGATTTTCTTCTTTATTTATAGCCTCTAAATCCAGAGAATTATTTGCAACGGAAAACTGCATATCCGCCTGAGGGTCAAAAACCATCCTGGTTTCGGCAAAGGCATATGGAGGTAAATGTCTGACAGACATCTCGATGGTGTTACCGTTTTGAGTTACATTAGCCTTTGGATGGGTATAAATATCCGTAGGTGTCATAGAACTTGGAAGATTGAAAACAACGGTCAGATTATTAACCGGAGCATCCCAGTCGGAACCCCAGAACTGCCTGAATATCTGTGTACAATCTTTTCCATTCTCCACTACATACTTGGCCACATAACTCACATGCAATGTGTATTCCTTTCCCTTAGGATCCATTTCCTGAGAAGAGCCATAAGGTACGATCCATACACGAGCTTCAAATTCATTTTCGTTGTTCTTCAAATACTGAACGTAAGCATTCTTTTCCTCTTCCACCCAAATTCTTACATTACTGATCTTCACATATCTGGCTGGGGGAACATAGCGATATAAACCCCTGAATGGTTTTCTCATGTCGTATTTGATTACTTCATGAACTTCAACTTCTCCTGTTTCTTTGACTGTCTGCTCAATTCTTGCAGAATCAATAGAATACTTGGAAGATGTAAACCACTCACCATAATGTCCGGTAACAAATTGAACGACAAGAAACAAAACAAAAGCGACAACACACGCAATAATAACCCTTCCAACATTTTTCATCAGAAAACCTCCAATTACTCGTTTAATAAATGAAAAAAAACCGACTTTTTTTCATTTTTTACAAAACAAATCAGGAGAAAAATTTCCTCCGTCGATAATCTTTTCAAAAGAATCCTTTCACACCGATTATAACAGTATCATAGGTTTTAACAAAATTCTATTTTTACATAGACCATCACAAGATGTTTTAAGGGGATTTCACATAATTCATTCGGCATACGAATCGTTTTAGTATACTCTTGATATCATATTTATTCAGTTTCACAGATGTTTCTTACGAGTTTTTGGTCACCTTAATTAGTATTCTAGTCTTTATATTATAATAAAAAACATAAACCTTCTTGAAAAAAATAAATTCAATCATTTCAGCGTCTATATACCCATAGAGGGTATATTAAAGGGGGAATGACTTTGGAAAGCAGTTTTCAAATGACAGCGACTGTAAGTTTTATAGCTGCATTTACAGGTGGTATATTAAGCTTTTTTTCACCCTGTATATTCCCGGTCTTACCGGGTTATATAGGTTTTATTATGGGTGATACCAAATCACAATGGACGAAAATTATTAAATCATTAGGATTTATCTTGGGATTAAGTATTATTTTTATTGGTTTAGGAGCATTATCCGGACTAATTGGTTCAGCTTTATCACAGTTCCAATTATGGATTTCTTTAATTGGTGGTGCCTTCATCATTATACTCGCTTTATCTTACTTAAATTGGATCAAGTTACCTTCATTTACAATCTTTAAAAGCAATAACACTCAGAGAAAAGCCACCGGTTTTTGGAGTGCTGTAATACTGGGTATTTTGATTTCTTTTGTATGGGTGCCTTGCGTTAGTCCAGTATTGGGTTCAATATTAGTGATTGCAGCTAACTCCACGGATATATTAAAAGGAACAGCACTTTTAACGGTTTATTCTCTTGGAATGGGTATTCCTCTGTTCCTCTTGGCAATGTTTGTGGGAGTGGTTTACAAATATATGCCGCGTATCATGCAATACGAGAGTTTGTTAAAAAAAATTGGAGGCGTTTTGCTCCTTATCGTGGGAATATTAATGATGACGGGGCAACTCAATAATCTACAGATATAAAACATTGAATCTTATTTCCAGGGGTATTATAAACAAGTGCACCCATCATTTGTGGTAAAATAAGGTAAAGAAAAATATCCCATAGGAAATGATTATTATGAAAAGGTATTTATTTGAAACCTTAAAGCAATATTTTATAAACAAAACCGAGGGGAATAACAAGGATTTTTATTATTTTTTAGCTAAAAAGAATTTCCCCAAGTTATATATTTTTATGTTTTTTTCAATCATGGCCCTTATCTTTGCATTAATCTTTTCTGAAATGAACAATGAATATGCCGATATCATCTGGGCACATTCAGTTTTATTAATTTTTACAGCGATTTGGCTTATTCTTCTAAAGTTTAAAAAAAATAAATTAAACCACCATTCTCAATGGCTTTTTTTTGTTCCCGCTGTTGTTTATATGTTCTTTATCAGTTATCTCCTAGGTAACTACTCGTATCGATCGTTTTTTTTCTCATCTTATACAGCAGTCATATTTACTCTTGCCATCATTTATACGGCTAAATGGCAAACCACTGCATTACTATTCTTGGGAAGTATAGTTTATATGCTTTTTTTTACTCCTTATGGAAAAACAGGACCGTCCAATTACACCTATTCCAATTTGTTAACTGTGAGCATCATTCTCATCATTGCCTGGTTCTTTTCACGTATCATCTATTTTATTTACAAAAATGATTTTGAAGCTCAACGGGAAATATTGGAAACCAGAAAGACCATCCAATCTGAAAGGACACAAAACAAACTACTAAATGACGAACTTCAAAATATTAAATATGATTTTAATCTGAAATTAAATGAGAGAACAGAAGAGCTGAATCAAGCAAAATTAAAGGCTGAGGAATCAGACCGCACCAAGGCTTTGTTTTTGGCAAATATGAGTCATGAGTTGAGAACACCTCTTTCAGGTATTATTGGTACATTGGAAATCCTTTCTGATCCAAATATCACACATGATGAAAGAATATCACTGGTTCAAATGGCTTTGGAATCATCCAGTGAATTGAAACGGATTATTGACGAACTAATGGAAATCAGCAGATTAAGATCGGGACATTTTGAATTATCAGAAATATCTTTCAATCCGAAGCGGCTTTTTCGTCAATCAACGGATTTATTTAAGGTATCCGCTAAAGAAAAAGGGCTTGATTTTAAAGTCGATTTCCAAGATCTTCCAAAACGCATGATTAGTGATCCCAATAGAATTAAACAAATTGTGGATAATTTGTTGGGTAATGCTGTGAAATTTACAAATGAAGGGATTATACACTCTGGTTTCAAATACAAACCCAGTAAAGAAACCAAAGATTCACTCATTATTACGATAGAAGACAGCGGTATCGGTATGGATGAGAAAACACAACAGAAATTATTTGATTATTTTTATCAGGAAGACAATTCCCTACAAAAAAGATATTCAGGAATAGGATTGGGACTGGCATTGGTCAAACATTATGTTCAGCAATTTGAAGGGGTAATTAATCTAAAAAGCAACAAACAAAAAGGAACACATTTTGAAGTAATCATACCAGTTAAAAATCAAGAAGCATCTCAAAATGAAACTGAAGTAACCCTGAAAAAACGACTATTCATTGGTACGTTAAAATCAGTCATGATCGTAGAAGACAATCGAATCAATCGTTTTATCTTAAGAAAAATACTTCAAGAAAATCACTTAAAAATATACGAAGCCGAAAACGGTGAAAAAGCAGTTGAATTATTCAAGGAAAATAAAATCGATTTGATTTTTATGGATATTCAAATGCCTATTATGGACGGATATCAAGCGATGAAAGAAATTCACAAACTTGACAGGGGTATGGAAATTCCCATCATAGCTCTTACCGGGTATGCCTCTGCTGAAGATAAAAAACGGATTTTAAAAATGGGGTTCGATGATTATTTGGCAAAACCCTTTGAAAAAGAAGATATTATCAATTGCATACAAAAAACAGAGAAAGGAGAATATGATGACAAAGAGAGTGGAAAATATAACGGATAATATTAAGAAACTTTGTTCCATTCCAAGTCCTACCGGTTTTACAACAGACATTGAGAACTATTTAAAGGGACTGTTTAAGGAAATGGGTTATTCCGTATATCAAACGAAAAAAGGAAGCATTAGAGTAACCCTTGGCGGAGAAGGTAATCCTCTGTTATTATCCGCCCATATCGATACATTGGGAGCAATGGTCAAAGCGGTAAAAAACAATGGCAGAATCCGCATCACAAAATTGGGTGGTTTTCCGGAAAATAACATCGAAGGAGAAAATTGTACCATTCACACAAGAGACGGAAAAAATTACAGCGGAACCATTCAGCTGAATCATTCCTCCGTCCATGTGTATGATGACGTGAACACAATCAAACGCGATAATACTACGATTGAAGTTGTGCTGGATGAGTTAGTTAAAACAGCTGATGATACAGAAAAACTGGGCATTATGTCCGGTGATTTTATTTCCTTTGATCCCAGGACGGTCGTTACCGAAACCGGTTTTGTCAAAAGCAGACATTTAGATGACAAGGCGAGTGCCGCCATCCTGATTGAACTGGCAAAAGTGGTTAAAGAAGAGAAGTTTAAATTGACCAGGCGTGTTGAATTACTCTTTACAAATTACGAAGAAGTCGGACACGGAGCTTCCACCGGTATTCCCGATGATATTGACGAAATGATCGCCGTGGACATGGGAGCTGTGGGAGATGATTTAAAAACCGACGAAACCTGTGTATCCATTTGCGCCAAAGATTCTAACGGACCATATGATTATCATCTCACGACAAAACTCATTCAAATTGCCAAGGAAAAGAAACTCAACTTTGCCGTTGACAGCTATCCCCGTTATGGTTCCGATGCCGGATCTGCCTTGAGATCGGGCATGGACGCAGCTTTTGCTTTGATTGGTCCGGGAGTGTCTGCTTCTCACGGTTATGAGAGGACGCATAAAAAGGGATTGGAAAATACTTATAAACTCCTTTTGGAACTTATCTAACGTAGTGGAACCCCCTTGTGGGCTCCCCAGGGCGGACCGATGTGTCCGCCCGCAAGTGAGATAATATTTGATTTTCCAATGATGATAATTTTGTTTCCACAAAATACAACTCCCAGAAAAATATTAAGAAAAATCATGAAAAACCCAGAAAATTAAAGGATAAAACTTTTAATCGCTTATAATCCTTGAAAATCAAGTTTGGTCAAGGGAATGTTATTTGTTATGATAGTACCGTTAACGGTAACGGTAAGGATAAATGAAAATTAACGATGAGGTGTGTTGGTTGAAAAGGATTACGCTGAAAGACATAGCCAAGAAGGTTGGTGTCTCCCAAATGACCGTATCACGGGTCTTGAACAATCGACCTGATGTGAATCCGCAAACCAGGGACAGGATTCAGGAAATGGTGAGGGAAATGGGATATGTTCCCAACACGAACGCCAGGGCCTTAAAGGGTGCAAAAACCAATCGTATCGGAATTGTGGTTTCAGATATCAGAAATCCATTTTATTCAGAATTGGTTGGAGATTTGGAAGATATTGCCGGAGAATACGGATTATCTGTCATTGTCACCGATACCAACAAAAAACTGGAAACGGAAGTAACCGCCATTCGTTTGATGGAGCTTAATTCTGTAGATTATATGATTCTTGCCCCTGAAGGCTACAAAACTGAACATCTTGATCTACTGTATGAAAGAGGATTTGAATTCCTCTCTTTTGGTGTGCATTTTGAAGACAAAAATTATCCAGAAGTCTACACCGACGATTATGAAGGCGGAAAAAGTGTTGGTTCATATTTTGCAGAACTTGGGGTTAAGCATCCTTTATTAATAATGGGAAACCCAAGGAAATTAATTACAATAGACAGGGAAAGTGGTTTTCTATCAGGTTATGAAGAAGCCGGAGGAGATCCTTCCGATGTAATGATTGAACATTTACCGGTGAGTGTGGAGCTGAGTGAAAAGTATTTTCTGGAAAAAAGAGAACATATCACCTTTGACAGCGTTTTTTGCTACAACGATTTAATGGCAATGGGAGCCATATCCGCTTTCAGAAAAATGGAAATCATACCCGGGAAAAACATGCCCATCATCGGATATGATGATGTATTCTATGCAAAAGTTTTGGGTTTAACCACGGTAAGAATTCCCATTAAAGAGATGATCAGAAAATCAGTTGAAATCATTAACGAGGGAAAGAACGAAAAGGTTCAATTTAAAACACAGTTGATTATTAGAGAAACCGCATAATAAAGCGGCAAAATAAACGGAGGTGTCATGAATGAATTTAAGAAGATTATTGTTGATCGGTTTATTGGTTTTCTTGGTAACCGCATCATTTGCAGCGGAATTGGTTATCAATTCCAACGCCGGTGACCCGGAACCAAAGAGAGTGACTCAGATGGTTGTTGAGATGTTTGAAGCTGAATACCCGGATATTGATGTAACATTGAACATCTTCTCACATGAAGACTTTAAAACATTGTTGAGAACATGGTTGGGCGCAAAGGAAGGTCCGGATGTTGTAACATGGTTTGCCGGAGAAAGAATGAGATACTTTGCTGCAAAAGATTTAATCGTTCCTTTGAATGAAGTATTCGATGACAAGACATTTGAAGAATATTTCCCAAAGGCATTCAGAAGTTCTTGTTCCTACAACGATGAAGTTTACATGGTACCGGAATCCTGGTACTGGTGGGCAGTATACTACAAGAAATCCATGTTTGAAGACTACGGTGTAGATACACCTAAGACATGGGACGAATTTTTGGAAGTTTGTGAATTCTTCAAAGAAGAAGGCATTACTCCTATCACAATCGGAACAAAATACCTTTGGACTTCAGCAGCATGGTTTGACTACTTCAATATGAGAGTGAACGGATTGAATCACTATATTCCACTATTGGATGGAACAAAAGCCTATAATTCTGATGAAGTCAAAAAAGCCATGGAATATTGGCAAGTTCTCGTAGACAACGAGTATTTCCTTTACGAGCACAGTTCTTTAAGTTGGCAGGAAGCATTGAACAGACTGATTACAGATGATGCAGCCATGTATTTGATGGGTCAGTTCCTGAAAGACTCCACTCCTGAAGATATGAGAGACGACATGGATTTCTTCAGATTCCCAATCATCAACCCGGATCTCAAAGTTTACGAAGAGACACCAATCGATGGATGGATGATTCCAAAGAACGGAAAGAACAGAGACGCAGCGGTTAAATGGATGAAATTTATCGCCAGTGAAGAAGTACAGACAAAAATATCCAAAGAACTTGGAAGATTGGCAGCTAACAAAAACGTTCCTGCACCGGATGCACATGCACAAAAAGGTCTTGACATGATCCTTGATTCCGATGGCGTTATGGGATTCTATGACAGAGACACCAATCCTGAAATGGCCAACGTTGGTATGAATGGTTTTGTTGAATTCATGATGTTCCCTGAGAATTTGGATGACATCCTTGACAGACTTGAAAGTGAAAGACAGAGGATTTTTGAATAATCTAAAGTTCTATTTGTGATCATTTAATCAATGAACATTATAGAGGACGCACTTCGTGTGCGTCCTTTATAAATCAAATCGTGACACAAAGAGGTGACCGAATTGAGAGTATCGAAAAAAAGATGGTGGGTCCCATGGGCTTTTCTGGCAGTACCTCTTTTTATGTACATTTTATGGGTTCTGGCTCCTATTGTCCAAACCCTGTTAATGAGTTTTACCAAATGGGATGGCATGTCTTCCACAAGTGAATTTGTTGCCTTTGATAATTTTACCAGGCTGTTTCAAAATAAGGTCTTTTGGACATCATTAAAAAACAACCTGTACTGGCTCCTTTTATTTGTAGGGATTCCCGTACCCTTTGGGCTGTTAATTGCCATGTTGTTTGATATGAAATTACCGGGGAACAAGATATATAAAACGTTGTTCTACTTGTCCATGACCCTTTCTTTCGTGGTTATTGCCCAAATTTGGTCATGGATATTCGAACCCAGACGAGGTGCTTTAAGTACGTTCTTTCAAAGTTTGGGGATTGAAAATCTTGCACAGATTCAAAACGGATTGGCTGTTTTTCTTTTATTCATCGCCTTGCCGGTGGCGTTAGGATTCTTTATCGGATGGTTGTTCAACCGAAAATTAGAATACAGAAGTACGAAAAAGAGATGGTATGTACGGTTAATAGCATTGGCTGTAATGCTTATCGTTTCATTTATCGTGTACAGAATAACCGATTTTAAAGTGGAAACGTCAAGAATGGCAGAAAGGGGCTTTCCTTGGTTAAGTGATCCAGATTTTGTCACTTTTTCATTGATTTTCGCCGCCATTTGGAGACAGATTCCATACGTTATGGTGTTGTATCTGGCGGGATTGAAGAATGTACCTCCGGAGCTAGTTGAGGCTTCCATCGTGGATGGTGCTAATTGGGGACAACGATTTTTTGCCGTTATTTTACCCATGTTAAAACCAGCAACCATCGTTGCGATAACTATCAGTGTTATTGACTCTTTGAGAGCCTTTGATATCGTATACGCCATGACTCAGGGTGGACCGTTTAATTCTTCAAGTGTTTTGGCCAATTACATGTATATCGAGTCCTTTAACAATTACAGAATGGGTTACGGGTCTTCAATAGCAGTTATACAATTCATCATCACACTTGGATTTATCATCGTCTACCTGAACAACGTCGTCAAAACGGAAGGATGATCGTATGAATAAAAAGAAAAAATCTGTTGTTTTCGCCTTTTACATCATTTCTACTCTAATTGTTATTATATGGCTGATACCATTTGTGATTGCTGCATTCACTTCTGTCAAATCAATGGATGAAATCATGTCAAGTGAATATTGGTGGAAACCACCTGAAAAAGTAGAGTTTGAGAATTTCAAAGAGGCCTGGACAACCGGTAATATGAAAACATATTTCAAAAACACCTTTATCGTCACGATTCCGTCTGTTCTTGGTGCCCTCTTACTGTCCACATTATCAGCTTTTGCATTGGCTTATTACGAGTTCAAGTTTTCAAAAACCATTTTGCTAATATTTGTCAGCGGTATGTTGATTCCATTCCAAATGTTGCTCATACCCGTGTTTCGATTATCTAATACCTTGAATATCTATGATACTTATCAAGGGGTCATTCTATTCCATATTGCCTTCCAATTGGGATTTTGTACCTTTTTCCTGAGAAATTTCATGAAATCTATCCCGGTGAGTTTGTATGAATCGGCAAAGATAGATGGTGCAAAGGATATAGTGGTTTATGCCAAAATCGCTCTACCTTTAACACTCCCTGCAATTGCCGCTTTAGGCATATTGGAGTTTACCTGGATATGGAACGATTATCTGTGGTCGCTGATTCTTTTAAGTTCCGATGAAATCAAAACAATCACCTTGGGGTTGGTCAATCTCAAAGGACAATATCACGCTTCCTGGAATTTGATCGCCGCTGCATCATTAATAACAGCAGCTGTTCCGTTGGTAGTGTTTCTGATATTCCAGAAATATTTTATCGAAGGGTTAACGGTAGGTGCTGTAAAAGGTTAAAAAAGGATGGTTTCAATGAAGATTACGACAAAGGTTTTTTTAGGTTTTGTTGTTATCATTCTCCTGTTATCCGTGATTTTCTTATTGACCAATTATTCATTTGGCAATCTGGCGGATTTTGGGGCGGGAATCAAACAAAACCTGAGTATCTCTGAAACGAGTTATAAGGATTTTTCTTCTATCTCACAGTTAAAGGAGAAAGAAACTACGATGCTCCAAGAGGTTTTACTGTTGGGATATGTTAACAATCAAGAAGACATGGAAACGTATCTTGAAAGTTTTAACAATTATTACGAGTCGTTTAATCAACAAGTGAGTCAACTTGAAAACAGCGAACAAATCATCAACATACTGGATTCTTTAAAGAATAACGTATTAGAAATCTTTGACTTGAAGGAAAGTGAAATTTACTATTCCGAGATGGTGGATGACTATAAGCAAAACATGGTGGCTGAGAAGAACCAGGAAATTCAAGAGGCAAAAAAAGAATATCAACAATTACTGACGATTGATCCTGACAAAACGGATGCCATATTTAAGCAGTTAAGGGATTTCATGGCATCAAATCCCGATCCTTCAGAAGATACGGTAAAAGATTTTCTCAAAGAAATTAACATACGGGATCTCACATTGTACGAATGTGAGGTTTTATGGGATAACGAAGTATTTGAATGGATCAATGACTATGAAGCATTCACACAGCTTAAATTTGCTGTTAGGGGAATGATGACGGAACCTGACAAGGCAACTGACTATAAAACGGATATCCGAAAATTGGAAAAGAGTTTATCCGATGCCATTGTTGAATCAGAAGAAATACCCTTGGTTGAACGAGAATTTTTCGATGATCTGCTGAGGGAGTATAAATCCAAGAGTTCCAGTATTTTACTCATGAACATGGATATTGACAGCAAAGAAAAAGAATTGGAAACAACCAATGAAAGTATTGAAAATTATCAGCAACAGATTGAAGAGCTCAGAAGTCAGTCTCTTGCCATTATTAACGAAAAGATCAAAGGAAATATTAATCAACTCAACGAATTTTTCACTCAAAAGATTCAGAATTCAGAAACGAAGTTTCAAAGTGTTTTTGAAGAGTCTTTATCCAAATCTTCAGAGGTTACGGATCAAATTGATAATACGAGATGGACAATTAACTTGCTGATTTTGGTAACGATTGTGGGAAGTTTGGCGATCTGGTGGTTTGTCCGTTTATCCATTCATAAACCCATCAAGAATTTGATTGCCAAATCCTCCAGACTGGGTGAATTGGATCTGAGTGTTGATTTTGAGTCCGGAAAAAAATCTAAAGATGAAATAGGTGAAGTCCAAAAGATCATGAATCAAGTTCTAGAAAGTATCAGGGCTACACTCATCAGTGCCAATGAGGCATCAGGTGTCATGAGTGAAGAAGCCGTAGGGATCACCGATTCCATATTCAAAACAACCAAGAGTACACAGGAAGTCGAAAACAGGATTCAGTCCATCAATGAAGAACTCATCAATTCAGTTGATCAGTTAAAGGAAATGACCACCATGATGCAGGAATTGAATGAACAAAATGGTGCAACAACACAAATGATGAATTCAACGGTTGAGGATTCTGAAGTCGTTCTGAAAAACGTGGAATCACAGAAAAAAGGAATCTTTGATACCACCAAGAAAATCACACAAATCGGAGAACAGGTTCACTCAAATATTGAACGAGTGAATCAGTTTAAAGAGGTTACCAATCAAACCAATGTCTTTATTGAAAGAATCCAGCAAATCGCAGAACAAACCAATCTGTTGGCTTTAAATGCAGCCATAGAAGCTGCTCGTGCAGGGGAAGCCGGTAAAGGATTTGCGGTTGTCTCTGATGAGATCCGAAAATTGGCTGACCAGTCTAATCAAACTGCCAAAGATGCATCGGTACAAATTGGTAATATTGCCAAACTGGTGGATGAGGTTTTGTCTGATTCCGATAAAAGTTTGCAAGATGTGGATGGTGTTGTGAAGGATATTGAAAAGATACCTGCTATTTTTGAGGAAATATCGGATTCTTATGAAAAGGTTAATCATTCTATTGAACAGACTCTGACACATATCCGAACCCAATCGGATTTAATCGATAATATTTCACACGATTCAGAGGAAATGGGTCATAAATTTGAACAATTATCAGAGAATGTTGATACCATCGTGAATTCTGTTGAAGACAACACCACAATGATCGAAGAATTGGAACCTTCATCAAAAAAATTACTTGAATTATCCGAGACCTTGAAGAAAAAGCTTAGTATGTTTAAGTTTTCGAAAGAAGAAGGGTATAATGACGGCGATGAAAAAACTAAACTAGAAGATGAGGATGAATATAGAGATTAAAATACAGGAGGAGATGAAATGATAGGAGTGGATTATTATCCCGAACATTGGGATATTGATTTAAAATCTTTGCCTCAAATGGCAAATGATTTGATTATCATGAAAGAAAATGGTATCGAACTAATACGGGTGGGAGAATTTTCCTGGTATGTCATGGAACCCTCAGAGGGTGAGTATGATTTCTCACTTTTGGATAAATTATTTGAACTAACTCGTGATCTTGGTATCAAAGTCATCATCGGAACTCCTTCTGCAACTCCTCCAGCATGGCTCATCAAAAAGCATCCGGAGATTTTGCAGAAAGATGACAAGGGACATGTGAGAAATTTCGGGAGCCGAAGACATTACTGTTACAACAGCCATATTTACAAAGTCTATGTGGATAAAATTGTCCATAAACTGGCCCAACGATACGGTGAAAAGGATAATTTATACGCCTGGCAAATCGATAATGAATTCGGATGTGAAGATACCACGTATTGTTATTGTGAAAAATGTGATACAGCCTTTCAAAAGTACCTTGAGAACAAATATGACACAGTTGAAGACTTAAACAGAGATTGGGGAACGGTTTTCTGGTCTCAACAATATAATGATTTTTCCCAAATCGAAACCCCAAAACGAACCAATGCCCTGAGGAATCCTCATCAATTATTGGATTATTACCGTTTTTCAACGGATTCAATCATGGATTTTGGACAAATGCAAATTGATATCATCAAACGCTATTCAAGCAAACCCATTACCCATAATCTGATGACGAATTTCACTGAAATCGATTATAAGAAAATCGAAAGTCAATATGATTTTCTTTCTTTTGATAATTATCATTTTGGAAAGAATTTCAAACCCTGGTTTACGGGAATGAATTTTGATTTGATGTGGTCCCTGCAGCGAAAACCCTTTACCGTCATGGAACAGCAACCCGGTAGGGTGAATTGGCAAGTACGAAACGTTTATTACAATCACAGTTGGATGGAAAAGATTTCCAGACAGGCCCTCTCACAAGGGGCTGACAACGTCGTCTTTTTCAGATACCGTGCTTTACCCTTTGGAGCCGAGCAAGTTCACAACGGTATCCTGAATTACGATGGGAACCCGGAAAGAAGCAAAAGACTGCAAGTGTGTAAACGACTCAGTGAAGAAAAACCATTGGAAAGAAAAAAGGCGAGAATCGGGATCTATTTCGATTATGAAGTAGCCTGGATGCATGCGATTAACGGTGTTGACAAGGATTTTGACTACTTTAATGCCATCATGGAATTGTATCGGCCCATATTTGAACATGGAGAACAGGTTGATTTTCTCTTTAGAGATTCTGATTTGTCCGGATATGATTTCCTGATCATTCCCTTTGCTCTTTTCATACCACAAGATGTGTTGGATCAAATTTCAAAAAGTAATTCTAAAGTGATCATTACCTGTATGAGTGATATGAAAGATGAGAGAAATCATATGATCAGTGAAAAACCTTTGGGAATGAATATGCGAGGAATTGAATTTGAAATCACAGATTTTGGCGCAATTTTTGATGAATCCATCAAGATGTTAGATGGAGATGAAATCTCTGCTGATATGTGGTTTGAAGAACATTATCTTCTAAAAGGTAAACCGGTGGGAGATTATACCAACAAAGAACTGGAAGGGCACTCACCGCTGGTGATTTCGGAAGATGGCAAAACCTTGTATATTGGAACGATTACCGATCATAAAGGCTGGAAGAACATCTATCATTATTTTGGATTACTGTAAAAAGAAATTAAAAAGATAAATGAGTAAACCCCTTTCAATATAATAGCGCATTAATGTATAATGAAAGGGGTTTTTCTATAGAAAAAGGTGGAAACTTGAAGAAAACAATCCTGTTCATTTGTTTGTTGATTACAATCCAAATAGTGTTTTCAGCTCCAATAGAAATATTAGGTGAAAGGTATTATTATCCCTTTGAATTCATCGATGAGGATGACAATCCAAAGGGAATTTTTCACGATATCTGGTCCCTGTGGTCACAAAAAACAGGACAGGAAGTCGATTTTGCATATATGGATTCCTTCTCGGATACCCTTGACTATGTGCAACAGACCGAAAATGCTGTCATTGGTCTTATCTTTTATACTCCCGAACGGGAAAATTACATGGATTTTTCCATCCCTTTCTATGAGATGGAAACTTATATCTATTTCAACGAAAATGTTTTTGGTATTAAAAGTGTTAATGATATTGCTGGTTTTGATGTAGGTGTAGTAGAAGATGATTATGCATATGAATTCTTAACCAACAGAGAAATAGAAGGAAAAATCGTTACATTTGCTTCTGTAAAGGATATGGTAGAAGCAGCCGTAAACCGGGAGATTTCTGTTTTTATTTCCGATGGACCCATCGCAGATTATTACATCGAAAAATTAGCCGGCGATATCAACTTCCGTCGTATGGAAAGGCCTGTTTATGAAAACAAAATCTATGCAGCCATTAAAAAGGGGAATAAAAACCTTTTAAGGGTTTTGAATGATGGGCTTGCAAAAATTTCACGGGGTGAAATTGAAGAAATCATACAAAAATGGACCGGCGCGTCTGTTAGAACTCAAATTCCCTGGCTTTATATCATTATTAGTATTTCCGTTTTTTTTGCCATCATGTTACTGGTTCTGTTCTGGAATCTTCAACTCCAAAAGCGAATTAAAAGCAGTACTGAAAAGATTACTTCGCAAAATATTGAACTAACCCAAAAAAACAAAGAACTCGAAGAAAACAAACAAAAACTGCAACATGTCAACCGGGAATTAAAGAAGTCTCTTTTGGAAAAAGCAAATTTGGCCAAAGGTTTGGAAAGTATATTAACGGTGACTTCCCAAATCTCTCAAGCGGCCAAAGAAAATCCTGAAAAGTTCCTGGACTCGCTGTTGAAAATCCTAATCAAATTGATTCCCAGTGCCGATTATGGCAGTATTTCATTATTTGAAGGAGACAAATGGCGTTTTATATCAGCCATTGGCCATGACATTGATAAACTTCAAAAGATTGACTTAAAAACAGATGATCATTTTGTATTCGATAAAACAGTCATTGTAGATCAAATTGTAGACCAAGATAAAAGTAATATCATGAGTCATGAAAAAGCCCTTCAAATTGAAGACGCCACAAAACCCATAGCCTATTCCATGATTGCCGGATTAAGGGTAGGCGATAAAAAAATGGGAAGCATGGTGTTGGATATTGATAAAAACAGTAACAGAACATTTAACCAGGATGATTTGAAACTCATGAATGCCTTTTCAAATGTAGCTTCAGCCTTTTTGGCCATGCAGCAGTATATGATTTGGCAGGGAAAATTCCAGAAAGAATTAATCCTTTCCATGATTCAAATATTGGAACTGCATGATCCTTATACAAAAGGACATTCTGAGAATGTAGCCAATATCAGTGCCGCCTTGGCTGAAAAAATGGGTTATACCAAGGAAAGAATTCAGAAGATATATTGGGCAGGGCTGGTACATGATATCGGAAAAATACTCATACCAAATTCCCTGTTAAGTAAACCGGGAAAACTTTCAGGAGAAGAATTTGCAGAACTGAAAAAACATCCGGAGTACGGCGCAAAAGTTCTTGAAAGCTCTCAGGAATTAACAGAGATCGTGACCATCGTGAGATACCATCATGAAAGATGGGATGGAAGCGGGTATCCTGAAGGGTTATCGGGAACCCGCATTCCTGAAGAATCTCGAATATTGGCTGTAGCTGATGCCTTTGATGCCATTACCAGTGACCGCCCTTACAGGGGTAGCCTTTCCTGGGAATATGCCATGAGTGAGATTAAAACCTATGCCGGAAAACAATTTGATCCGGAAATTGCAAAGATTTTCGTAAATTTTATCAGTCGAGAATGGAAATACGACCTTGAGAGAACCGGGAACAACTCATTCACCGGGCAAATTTGACTTTCTGTCGCCTTCTTAATAAAAACAACCCGATAATCCCTGCAATACTCACAAACCCAATCATTCGGTAAACAGACTGTGTTCCGATCTTATCCAATCCAAATCCCACCATGGGAGAGATTACGGCAAAAGACAAACTGGAGATCAGACTAACCATAGAAATGGTCGTTGCCCGGTAATCATCATTTACCTGTAAGTTGACATAAAATTTCATTGTCGCCGGATACATTCCTCTAAAAATCTGCTGTAAATAAATGATTCCGATCACCCAGTACCCTTTGATGAAACCCGGTACCATGAAAGAAATGATCAATAAAATTGCAAGAGACATGAGCAATTTTCTGGGGCGGACGTCCGAAAACTTCTTTAACAGAACCTTTGAAGCAAAAGCCGCAATCAAATTCATACCGGCAAAAATGTATCCATAGAAAACAATATCCAGATTGACTACATCAAAATAAGGCTGATACAGCCAATATCCCAATCGAATCAGACAACCGAAAAAAGCCGCGAAAACTAACAACCAGACAATTCTGGGTTTTTTTAATGCATCACAAAATCCCATGTAGATATGTTTGACATATTTATGCTTGCTTTTCATACGAACCGGTTCCTTAAAAAACCAGGCCGAAAACGAGGCGATCAAAATAAAAAAAGTACTGATCCAAAAAGGAATCGTTGGATGAACCACATAAAGATACCCGGATAATATGGAAAAAAAGGCCTGACCCAAAAAGATGTTCGATGCCGCTGCGCCTTCTCTACCCTGATATTCTTTCTCTCTACCCAAGACCTTTAACGTCTCGTACAAAATAGCCGAATCCGCACCACTGAATAATGTCAGTCCCAGTCCGAAAAGAATCTCAGCGAAGGCGAAAAACACAAAATGTTGACCAATAATATACAACAACATGGCAGCAGCAAGAATAATCCCGGACAGAACCAACGATAACTTACGGGTCAATTTATCCGCTATGGCTCCGGTCGGGACCTCAAAAATCATTGCGGAAACTGCCGACATGGATTGTAAGATCATAATTTGAGAATAATCCAATCCTTTCCACAATAAAAAGGGAATCAAAATAGGCCCGATAATCAGCATATTAATAAAAAAACGAAAAACAGGATACAAAAAAAGATTTCTTTTCATGTTCTTCACCTCCGTTGTATACTAAATTCATAAAGAAAACTGATAAAATTCTACAAACTGGGGGATTTAAGGCATACAAGAGTTTTCTGAATTTATCTAATAAAAAAGGTGGCATTCAGCCACCTTTCAATATGTCAACAGTAGCTTAATTCAGTCATGTAAAATAATTCACCCAGGTATATTGATTTTGCTTCGATGAAATACACCTTCCGGTTGTTGCTCTCGAATCACCCATATATGCTATTGTTGAGTTAAATTTACTGTCTTTCATAATTGTTCACTCCTTCGTCGTTTTTTTTAAAGTACAATACTCATGTTTTTTGTATTGCCGATTGCGTTGTCAAAAATTCTTACCGATCTGTCTTCAATAATTTCTGTATCTAACAAAGTGTTCATCACATTCGTTTTACAAGGTTTCATATCAGTTCACCTCCTTGTTAAAAGGTGCGGTTCGTAAAACCCGAAGTCTGGGCAATGTTTTTCAGAACGTCGTGTTTGATCTCTTCCAGATAATCACTACCGGTACTTTGGAAAATTCTCCTTTTCCTTAAATTCATGCTAATCCCTCCTTTCACAGTATATGTCAAATCATCAAAGTTATCTTTTACTACACATTACTTCATTTTGCTTAAAAAGGTCTGAATGGATAAATCCCGTTAACAGCCATTTTTTCCAACTGCTGATGCTTGATTCGGTCATAATGATTGTTTTTACAATAAAATTTTCTTTGTTCAGCCTTAAAGTTGCTGGTAATCTTTCTGTACTTCATGCATTTTCCCTCCTTTTAAAAGTAAAAAATGAAAAATAAATCTTAGCATCTGAAAAATTCGTCAATTCTTCCTTTTTCTTTTGTTTTGTATCCTTTTCCTCTTGCACTTCGCCCCCCTCCTTTCAATTTTAGATAAAAAAAAGGCTGTGGATTTTAAGTTCGCCACAGCCTTTTAAAACCTTATGGATTAAGTTTACCCCATCACATTATGTTTAAAAAGGCCCGGCGAGGAATCGAAAAAATCGAATGCAGAAACGACAGCATTTGGACATGCAGCACTTACAACGGTTTGATTCTTTAAAGCTTTTACTGTCTTCATCATTCTACTCGCCACCTTTCTTTTAGAATTTATATGATAAAATAGTATCAGATAATGTTCGTAAAGTCAAGCATTTATCAGAAAAAAGAATGATAAATATTGGTTAACATTATTATAATCAGAGATGTTTTTAATACACTGGGGATAAATATAGCACACATAAAAATAAAATGAAAAGCAAGTCTGGAAGTTGGAGGAAAATAAAATTGTCTGAATTTGATTTAAGATTAAATATCGAAGTTGAAAAATTGGCAAAGGTTTTCGTTGAATTGGGAGAAGATCGTTACAAAACACTCATTCATCATTCCACATCAGTAGCCAATATCTTTTATTATTTGGTAAAGCGTTTGGATTTACCATACGAAGGATGGCGGATCTATTTTACAGGCCTTTTTCACGACATTACCCTGCTTATGATCGCTTTGTTGAATAATTATGAAAAAGCAACGGCGTTTATCAATGAAGAACCGGATATTGAAAATATCGTCTTGGAATTTGACGGGAAGAATAAGCATTCCTTCTTAGGGTCTTATTTCTTAAAAAATATCGACTTTCCGGAAGATTATCAAAAGATGCTGGTTTACCACCACACATCCTTAAAACGAGTAAATGAGAAGGATCGACAGCTTGTTTTAGCGGTGAACAGTATACAGCTTGCTGACAGGATTTCTATCGAACTGCTTAAGAATGGAAAGCTGGGAAAAAAAGCATTAATTCAAAATATTGTTAAAAAAAGTGAAAAAATGGGAGAAATTACTCAGGAGGTAAAAGCTGTTTTATTGGATGACGGGATCGTTGATGCTATGAATGTAGACCTTCATTGGGATTTTGGAAATCCGTCTTTTGACCTGGACCAATCCGTTCAAATTGTCAAAGGGATCGCCTTTCTTTTGGATGCTAAAAGTCCCTATACCAGAAATCATTCCACCATCGTAACCAAAGTAAGCTCTGAAATCGCCTTTAAGATGATGAGTGAAACAGATGCCAAAGTCATTGAACTGGCAGCGTTATTACACGATATTGGTAAATTGAAGATACCGGTAAACATCCTCCATAAAAAAGCCCCATTGACAGAGGATGAATGGGAAACGATGAAAAATCATGTCTCTGATACCTATCAAATGTTGTCAAAAAGCGGACTGACAACCATTGCAAAAATAGCCGCTGCCCATCACGAACGGATTGACGGAACAGGTTATCCTTCAGGGTTGAGCATGGAACATCTGAATTTATATACAAGAATCCTACAAGTCGCAGATATTTACAGTGCCTTGATCGAAGAAAGACCCTACAGAACAAAAATGTCACCGGAACAAGCCCTGGAAATCATCGATGAAATGGTAGAGGAGGACAAATTGGATACCAGAGTGGTGAATTATCTGAAAAAAATCGTCTCCCAACGAAACAAACACCTCTTTTACGATTACTACGACACCCTGGAAGAATTCCTGGGCGTTCGCTATGAGAAATTGATATAAAATCCCTAATCAATCATAAAACTCAAATCATTATCTGCAGGTGGAGCATCCTTCGAAAGCGAATCCAAAGCCAATCCCGCCAAAACAAGAAACGGATTCAACAGATTTCGTTTCAACTCCTGAATCACCAGAGCCGTTTCCTCCGAAGGCTGTTCATCGCCTGAATAAAAATTTGTCATCACATCTGCAATATGCTGAGAAAGCGTTTGACTTCCAAAAACACTATTTAAGAGTTGATCAATCGAATAGATAATACCCCTTGGAAAACCCATTTGTGTCATTTGCTCTTTAAGCAACGCCGGTAACAATCCGCTGATTCCGTCTTTTACAAAACTCTGTGAATAGGCTTTAAAATCGTCATACCCTGAAAGTGTCTCAATGAAATAACTTTTAATATCCACTTCACCCTTACGATAGAGCTCAACAATCCGGTATGGATTGGGGTAAGTGATGAGAGAGCCCGTTTGTACATCGTAAAGGGTGTTCTCATTCAACGATTGATACATGGCAACATCCTGGGTGTGAAAATGCCCGGTAAAGATCAAGTGCAAACCGTTATCGGCAAACAAATTGGCCGCTTTTTGCCAATCATCCAATATATAAGCATTAAAATAAGTTTCCTGTAAATTAAAGTGAGGAATGATAGAGTGATGCATCATTCCTATTACGATTTGTCCCTTTTCGCGGCCTTCTTGAACATTAGCCAATATCCAATTCAGCGTTTCTTCGCTAAACTTTCCGTCAGTATAGGGATGTCCCGTTATCATGTTATCTGCATAAACACATGAATCCATGGCGATAATACGCAGCCATTCAAATGGTTCCACCATATAGCTTAAAGAGTGTTCATCTTCAGAGACAGCTGAATTATAACCACAGTGACGATAGATCGTTTTAAAATCCTCCGGAGAAACAGTATCAACTCGAATCACTGCAGAATTCTCAAATTGAACCGCATCTGGGTTGTTGATATCATGATTGCCGGGAATGACATACACTTGCCGACCATTATCGGTTAAACGCTTTAATTGAGCAGCCACTTCAACATGGGAAACCAACTCCCCATCCTTTGTCAAGTCTCCCGGTACGAGAACCAATTCCACATCGGTTTCAAGCAATTCATCCACCAATTTTTCCAAAAGTGCAGAACTAACATCTAATAGCTTTCGATCGGCCCCCATATATGCTTCAAATGCTTCTCCTGTCGGATTCAGTGAGAGTGCCATTAAATGAGGATCGGAAAAAACCGCTATTTTAACCTTATCATCTTCCAATAGCTGAAAAGAAAAAATAACAGAGATAAAAATTATTAAAAATAGACAAATCATTATAAATGTTCGATTCATAGTATACCTCCCTCATAAAAGTATTGCAATTTTCGTAGGGGTGCCCCTTGTGGGTACCCAGGATGCGAATATGAAACGATTATAACAGATTTGCATTAAAACAGGTTTATATTTGCTTTTATTTGATAAAGCCATATATGATTACATTGCAAAAAGGGTATATCACAATTTAAAGGCTTTTCACGCCTTTGTAGGGACGGACCGGTGTGTCCGCCCGCAAGTGAGATATTGTTTGATTTTCCTAATACGTCTTCCAAAATGACCTTTTTGCATTAGAATCATATATGATAAAATTTCATAAGGGCCATCATAACGGAGGGATCAATATCAACGGAATCATCACGAAACTACCGGACTTCTTTCAGGAGCAAGTTACAAAAGTTTGGAACGATTTCCATCAATTATTCGGAATCTCAAGAATAAAGACAACCTCATTCCCACATTTAACCTGGGTCATCGCCAAAGAATCCGATGAAGCCCTTGTGGATGAAAAATTGAATATCATCCGAAAGAAAACCTTCCCGTTTGTACTCAGCACAAATGGCATTGGCATTTTCACCGGAAAAAGACCGGCAGTGTATATCCAAATCAAACCCTCTATCCAAATCCTGGAATTCCAAAAGGAATTATACGACACTTTCTCCAACCACTCAGATGGTTTAAAAAAATTCTATGTTCCCGAACGATGGATTCCCCATATCAGCCTTGCCATCGAAGACATTGATCTCTCAAACATTGGAAAAGTTGCGGAATATCTTCTGCCAACCACATTCAAACACGACTTGAGAATCGAAACCATCTCATTAGTTAGAAAAGAAAAAGGCCAAAATATGGAACTAGTACGTGACTACTGGTTTGCCAACGAAAACGATCCCGCATCCATGAAAATCTAAAAAAAATCCCCTCCATTCATATAAAGTTTAACGTTTCTATATGGATTGATTTTAGTATTTGTTTAGTAATAGCTTACTCAATAAGTAAGAATATTATCTTATAAGCGTGAAATAAGTTAAGAAAATTTCCGTCTATATTGTTAGCTTACTAAAATAATTATATGGAGGGATATTTTTATGGAAGAAAAAGGAATGCCACTGTTGGGGGATATGTTCCCAGATGTAAAAGTCAAAACCACACACGGTATATTGAAATTACCGGAAGCATTCAAAGGTAAATGGTGGATACTCTTTTCCCACCCCGGAGATTTCACTCCTGTATGTACCACAGAATTTTACGCTTTTCAAAAGAGATTTGATCAATTTAAAGAATTGAATTGTGAATTAGTTGGCTTGAGTGTAGACCAGGTCTTTTCACACATCAAATGGGTCGAATGGATCAAAGACAACCTTGGTGAAGAGATTAAATTCCCTGTTATTGCAGATGAAATGGGAGAAGTTTCCAAGAAAATTGGACTCATCCACCCCGGAAAAGGAACCAACACCGTCAGAGCCGTATTTGTTGTCGATCCTAAAGGTATTATTCGCACCATTCTTTATTATCCGCAAGAATTGGGAAGAAACTTTGACGAGATTTACCGAATCCTCAAAGCCTTACAGGTTGCAGACAAAAACGGAGTCGCAATGCCCGCAAACTGGCCGGAAAACGAATTGATAAAAGACAACGTCATCATCCCACCAGCATCAGATGTTAAAACAGCAGAAGAAAGAAAAGGTTCAGAAAATTGCTATGATTGGTGGTTCTGCCACAAAAAACTATAAACATTAGATTTCATAGAAAAAACGGGATCCCTTTTAGAGGATCCCGTTTTTTTGTTTCTAAGGAGGAACAACGATTTTGCCCCCTGCAATTGCACTCAATTCCTCCTCTGTTAATTCTTCCGTTTCGTTTGACTGCAACAAAATAAGACTCTCTTCCCCCAACGCTTTGGTTAACATCACATCGAATTGTGCAGCCTTCAAGATGATATCATCACTGGTTTTCAAACCTTCAAAATGCCTTAACCAACCTTTACCGGCATTCTTCTCAAGTTCCTTCAATTTTTCCAATAATTCCTTGGTCATACAAACATCTCCTTAACCCACATGTTTTGTTAGAAAACAACCGTGATTAAAGAGTCTAAAACAAAGAAAATATGATACAGCTTAATAAATTATTTTATCATATTTAAAGTAAAAAAGTAAATATCCAGGTTTTTAAGGAACATCTTGTTTAAAACTTTCAAAGAGTTGACTTCATACAAACTCAAAAACACCCTCTTAGAAGGAAAACCCCCGAAAATTAACATCTTAAAAAATCCCCAAACCCCTCCAAAAGTAACAAAAAAATCTAACACAAAACTTGAAATCACGCAACACCTCAAAAATTTCACAGTACTATATATACCTTCAGCTTGTTCCATTAGTTGAAGTCTTTTAACATGCAAGAAAAAACACTACTATGCGCATTTGGCACATTAAAAAGAGGATTTCACAATCACCGATTAATCGAAGGGTCCCAACTAATAGGAACCGGACGAACCAAAGATAAATATTTGTTGACAACAATCGACAGAACACCATTAGAAACCGTCAACAAAGATGGAGCCTTGATTCAAACCTTTCAAAAGCACCACATAAATATCACACCATTTCCATATGTGATGGAAAATACAAGCCACTATTTTGTAGAAATTGAATTATATCTCGTCACTCGTAATACCCTTGAAATGTGTGACAGATTGGAAAGCATCCCGTATTTGTACAAAAGAAAAACCGTTGATATTCTTGTGAACGGAAAGGATTATCAAGGGGAAATGTATTTTTATAACGAAGAATTTTTAAAAATAAATGGAAGAGAACCTTTCTATTGACTTTGATACAAAATCCGTCTATAATAACAATACATATTAAAATAGTCGGTGAAAGAAATGACATACATCAAAAGAAACATCGAAACCACCATTGAAAAACTTGAAAAGATGTTCACTTCCGTTTTAATAACAGGCGCCAGACAAGTGGGTAAAACCACGACCCTGAAACAACTTAAAAGCCATTTAAAATACATCACCTTGGACGATCCTTTGTTACTTCAAATGGCAACCGACGATCCGGGAAGCTTTTTTAAAAAAACCCCACCACCTGTCATTGTCGATGAAATTCAATATGCCCCTCAATTGCTTAGCTATAACAAAATGATCGGAGACGAAACCTCCAAAAAAGGGTTGTTTTACCTCATAGGATCCCAGAAATTTCACATGATGAAAAACATCAGCGAATCCCTTGCCGGAAGAATCGGGATCATCAATCTCCTGGGCCTGTCACTAAGGGAAATACAGGAAATAGAATGCAATCAACCGTTTATAACAGAAGAAACTTATCTGAGAGAAAGGACAAAACAAGTCAAAAAAACGGACTATCAAAGAATATGGGAGATCATACATCAAGGAGCCATGCCCGCCATGTATTCCCAAGAGTTGGATTGGAAAATCTATTATGGATCCTACACAAAAACTTATATTGAACGAGATGTGAGAGATTTGACCAAGATTGGAGATGAACAAAAATTCATCAAATTCATGATCGCTCTCGCCGCAAGAACCTCACAAATGCTCAACATGACCACCGTTTCAAACGAAATAGGCATCAGTGTTCCTACAGCTGAAAGATGGTTATCCATCCTGATTTCATCCAATATTGTCTACCTGCTTCAACCCTATTTTAACAACATCACCAAACGAACGGTCAAAACACCCAAAATCTATTTCCTGGATACAGGACTGGCAGCCTATCTTACCAGATGGAGCAATAGTGAAGTCCTTGAACACGGTGCAATGGCAGGCGCCTTCTTTGAAACATTTGTCATTTCTGAAATCCTGAAAAGCTATTACAACACCGGAACCCTCAATCCACCCCTTTACTATTACCGAGACAAAGACGGTAGGGAAATTGACCTGTTAATCGAACAAAACGGAACCCTCTACCCGATTGAAATCAAAAAAACCGCCACCCCGAGAAAAGAGGACTTAAAACACTTCAAAGTCCTGGATAATATGAAATCCATAAAAAAAGGAACCGGAGGCATTATTTGTCTTTACGATGATTTAATAAACATAGACAAAAATAACTGGGTAATACCTGTGAATTATCTGTGAGTATTCACCAGGACACTCAAAGCTCAAAATAAAACCTCACTGTTAACGGTACTTTTCTTAAAGTATACAGAAAGGTGGAGGAGACAGGTCTGATGATTGCCGTATCAGCAGACCTGTCCCCTCCTCATAAAAAACGGTCATTTTCCACCCCATTCCCGGAAATTACACAGCAGTCACTAAGGTCACAGTTAAAAAATAAGCAAAATAATGTCTTAATATATTGAGTGATTGCATGAAAGATGCATTGTAAAAACCTTTCATCCTGAAACACAATTTTACAATGCACAGTATCAACTATAATACTTTACTTCAAGTGAATTTTTTAAGTGAAAAATAAAAAAGAATAACCACATTATATGTTAATATATTATGACGCCAGTCAACTCTATAGAAAGATTAAGAGATATAAAAGAAAGTAGAATCAGCAAAAAAAACTAAGGAGTTGAATCACATGATCACAAAAAGAGAATTTTTAAATACAAATGTTTGCCCAACCCTTGGATGGTTGTGCCATAATCAGAAGGGTGAACGTACACCCCTCACCTTTGCCCAGGAGAATCGGTTTTACATCGGAAACCTCATCGGACAAAAATCGAGAGAACAGTTTCCAAATGGAAAAATGATAACCGGCATTAACAATCAGTCCGTTATCGACACTACAAAAATTGAGACACAAAACGTTCAAAACGGAACTTTCTTTGAAGCGGCATTTGAAGCAGACGGATTTATCGCAAAAGCTGATATTTTAAGAAAAACCGGAGATTCTTACCAAATCATAGAAGTAAAATCCTCAACAGAAAAAGACCTGTCTAAATCAGAAGGAAAAGAGTATATTGAAGACGTAGCCTATACCGTTTGGGTTGCAAGAAAAGCGGGGTTCAATATAGAAAATGCCTCGCTGTGGTTTCTTTCCAAAGACTACCGCTTTGGAGATGATGAGGGCAAACTCTTTTCAAATAACGAATGCACACAAGCGGTTGATATGTTAGTGCCTGTCTATGAATCAAAAGCCAATTTTATTCAAACCATTTTACAGAACACAAACCAACCACCACCCGTACCCATCAAAGACTGTAAAAATTGCGATTTCAATCACCAATGCTATCCGGATTTCGATACCATGACCATTTATCAGATTCCCAGATTGCGCTTAGAAAAACACCTGGAAAATGGAAGACGCACCGCTCAAGACATGGTGGAAGAGAAACTCAATAACACCCAGAAAAGGGTTGTTGATTGTATAATCGATCAAGCTGTTTACAATGACCAAGCAGCTATCGACAAAGAATTTCAAGAATGGCAATACCCAATCGCTTACTTCGATTTTGAAACCGTTTCCCCCCCATTACCGATCATCCAAAATACAAAGGCTTACGAAAGACTCCCATTCCAATATTCACTCCATATCGCCCAAAACAAAGCCCAGCCCATAGACGATTATGAACATAGAGAATATTTGGCAGATCCCAAAGACATGGCAAAAAGCATCAACGAACTGGCTCAACGCATGGCAGACGACCTTGAACATTGCAAAACCATCGTTGCCTATCATGACTCCTTTGAAAAAGGCGTGACAAAATGGCTGGCCCAATGGGCGGAAAATCATGGAGATTTTACTCTTTCAGACAAACTCAAAGCCATCAAAGAAAAATTCGTAGACCTGAAAAAAGTCATCGAAAAAAACTATTACGACCCCCAATTCAAAGGCAGCTTTTCCATCAAAAAGACACTACCGGTGCTTGTACCCGAATTGAGCTATGACAATCTCGTGGTTGGAAACGGAGATGAAGCCACCACCATATTCCTGAACATGATCCTTGGAAGGGAAGATGAACTTCAAGAAAAAGGGATGATATTACCAGAAAGAAAAGATATGCTGGCATATTGCAAACTGGACACCTGGGCGATGGTGGTTTTGAAAGAGGCATTGGAAAAGTAGTTTTTAAATTTTAATTCATTGAGGTGAAATATGGATCAAGAACTTAAAACACTAAAAAAGAAATTTGACGCCATTACGGTTGTTAACAAATAAAATAAAACTGAATTCTGGTATGCAAGAGATTTGCAAAAAGAATTGGGTTATGCACGCTGAGAAAATTTTCCAAAACAAAATGTTTCAATTACTGGAGCATGGAGTTTTTGCCAAAGGCAAAACACCTCCCAGGTCAGGCTTGCCTGACACCACACCTGCTCAAAGAAAGCATTGAGCTTGGAGTTTCCTGCTTACGATAAGTGTAAGCTTGGGAAACATCCAAGGTGCTCCCCTGCAAAGGCTTATAAGCCCCTTAAAAATAGGCGTAGGGGCGGACCGGTGTGTGGTCAGAGAAGACAATGACCTTAGAGTATTTTGCTGGTGGCAAAAACTCTGTCCGCCCGCAAATGATGAATTTGAATATATTTCAAATAAATTTCACGAAAACACCCTTTTTGCTGTGCAATCACACTATGCCACAGAATAATATTGACTGATAATATTCTATGGGATGTGATGATTATGAAAAATCTTCAAGCTATAGAGAGTTATTAAAGAGTGCCAAATGATTAAAAATGTTTTGAATAAGCCAATGAAAAAGGGAGGATAGAATTCTCGCTGACAGTACCTGAGAAAAGCAATCTGACCATTGAATTTGAATATGAAATGGATACGACCATTCATTTTCGAAAGGATTGAAATGCTATAATCATCAATAAAGGCAATGATCAGAAGGGAAAGCAATGTTCAAGATACCGGATAAAATTGAATATGCATTACCGGCACTTAAAGCAAGTGAGATAAGTGAGCATTTCCATTCCATGTCACCGACTATGTTGAGATAAAAAGGAGAACACTCAATGACAAAGGCAAGAATTCTCTCTCTCATTCAAGAGGGAGAGGGATTGAGAATTGAATTTAAAGAATGCAAAAGAAAACGCCCCAAAAATGTTTATGAAACCGTTTGTGCCTTTCTAAACAGAAATGGGGGTGAAATACTACTCGGTGTTCGAGATGATGGGGAAATTATCGGGGTGAATCAAGACAAAATTGAGAGTATCAAAAAAGAATTTGTGACGACGGTCAACAATTCCACAAAGATTTCACCTTCGTTTAATTTGTCGATTCAGCAAGTAGCCATAGAAGATAAGCAAGTCCTGTATATTAACGTTCCAGAAAGTTCACAAGTCCATCGCTGTAATGGGCGATATTTCGACAGAAATCAGGATGGTGATTTCAACGTATCTGACAAAAACTCACATTTATCCGAACTGTTCATGAACAAACAGCTTTTTCACACGGAGAAGAAAATTTATCCTCACTTCACAATGGCAGATTTAAGAGCGGAAATTATCGAAAAAGCGAGAAAGCTTGCTGCATTTCAAAATCGGGAGCATCCTTGGCAAAACATGTCCGATTTGGAACTGATTAAGAGTGCAAAGCTTTATGGTAAGGATGCTATGACAAATGAAGAAGGGTTCACGCTTGCTTGTATTCTCCTTTTCGGTAAAGATGACATAATACTGGATGCCATCCCCTTTCACAAGACAGATTTAATCCTTCGAAAGATGAATCTGGACCGTTACGATGACAGAGACGATGTAAGAACGAATCTTTTAGATACATACACTCGAATCATGGCTTTTGGCCAGAAACACTTACCTGATCCCTTTTATCTTGAAGATACAGAGCAAGGACCACAACGGACAAGTATTAGGGATAAAATCGTTCGGGAGATCGCTTCCAATATTCTGATTCACAGAGAATATACAAACGGATTTCCGGCAAAGATTATTATAGAGCGAAAGAGAATTTATTCAGAGAATGCCAACAGGCCTCATGACCATGGTTTAATTGATTTAAATAATTTTTCACCCTTCCCCAAGAACCCAAATATTGCAAGGGTATTCAAGGAAACAGGCATGGCAGATGAATTGGGTTCCGGGGTAAGAAA
>Ga0272443_10001325_pt1 | contig 37217 bp, 47 predicted proteins | sample SSMAcet12_FD_193581 | JGI IMG/M metagenome (GOLD analysis project Ga0272443, IMG submission 193581) | Marine sediment archaeal communities from Little Sippewissett salt marsh, Falmouth, MA, United States - SSM-Acet-12 | ecosystem: Environmental > Aquatic > Marine > Wetlands > Sediment ...
GGTAATTTAAACAATATGCACTATGTCCAGTCTTGATCGCTTGCACATCCCTATTGTACCGCCTCAGGCTCATTCAACCACGGGTAAACCCGTGGTGTTCTGCTGCTTCGCAGCAGCCGCATAAAAAACTGAGGCACTACCATTGCCATGAAGGAAAATAGCCGCCTTTTTAGTTTTTTGCTTTGGCTCATAAAGAAGACCTGGCAGCAATAAGTGGTCAGTAGTAGAAAATTGAATTAAATTAGTCTGCATAAATTATTTTACTGCAACTACTTCACTCACCTCCTGCCCATTAGCTGTATCTTTCACTTCATAACCTTGATCCAGTAATTCATCTCTCAGCTGATCTGCTAAATCCCATTGTTTTTTGTCGCGAGCGATTTGCCGCTGTTCTAACAACTGTTCAACTTCAGCTGACAATTCTAAAACTTCAGGATTTACTTTTTCTAATTGTAAAGCAAAAACTTGATCAAACTCTTTTAAAAGCTGAATTTTTTCAGCTGCGGATAAATCAGATCCAACCACTTCCCATAACACAGCCAAAGCTTCAGCTGTTTTTAAGTCATCTTCAAGATAGGCGAAAAATTTTTCTTGAAAATTTTTCGCCCCTACTGACAACTTAACCTCTTCTCCGTCAACCTCTCCCTGCCACTTCAACCATTTTTTCTTCAACCGATCCCAAGATTTTTGCGCTGCTGCCAAACTATCCCAAGTAAAATTTTGTTGACTGCGATAATGCGTACTTAAAAACAGCAAGCGTAAAGCTTGAGGCTCAAAGCCTCGCTCCAGCACATCATCAATCGTGTAAAAATTACCTAAAGACTTGCTCATTTTTTCACCTTCAACCATCAAATGGTTGTGATGCACCCAATACTTCACAAACGGCTTTTTCCCAGTCGCTGCTTCTGCTTGAGCAATCTCATTAGTATGATGAACCGGAATATGATCAATACCTCCAGTATGAATATCAAACTGCGGCCCCAAATACTTCATGCTCATAGCTGAACACTCAATATGCCAACCAGGAAAACTTTTTTTTGCCCATTTGCTCGGCCAAGACATGGCGCGATTCTCGCCAGGCCTTTCGAACTTCCATACAGCAAAATCAGTCGGCTGTTTCTTACCTGCTACCTTTGCCACCCTAGCCCCTTCCTCTAAACCCTCAATATTCAAATCAGCCAGCTCGCCATAATCTTCAAATTGAGAAGTATCAAAATAAATTCCATCATCAGTAATTTCATAAGTAAAACCTTTTTCTTCTAAAAGCTCGACTAAATCTTTCATTTCTTGAATATGCTCGGTTGCTCGGCAACTCACATCTGGTCTTTTATTCCCCATCAGATCCATGGAACGGAAAAAATAATCTTCAAATTTACGAGCAATCGCTTTCACGCTCGAACCATATTTTTTAGCCCCTTTTTCAAGCTTATCTTCACCTGTATCTTCATCAGAAGCTAAATGGCCTACATCAGTTACATTTTGCACAAATTTGACTTTATAGCCAGCATGTTCCAAAGTCCGAATTAAAACATCATCCATGGTGTACTTTCGTAGATGCCCAAGATGGGTGAAATCATAAACAGTAAATCCACAGGCATAAAAACCAACTTCAGGCGGATGCAAAGGCTCAAATTCTTCAATCTGTTTGGTGAGGGTATTATAAATTTTCATTAGGCTTTATTTTAGCCTAAGAATGATAAATTTTTGAGGAGTAAACCTCTCAAGCAAAAAAAATTATATAACTAATCTGCTCCACCCAAACTAGTCCGATCCATTTGCAACTTTTGCATTGCTCGACCCTTATTGGATTTTTGTCCAGCCATGCCTGCCCCTGGTCCAGATTTAGGAGTACTTGGCGGAGCAATTGACTGAGCTTTTTTCTGTTCTTCTTTTTGCTTTTTAATCTGCTTCTCTCTTTCTTCTTCCTGCTTCTTCTTCATCTCCTTCTGATACTTTTCCTGAGCAACTCGTTGTTCATCCTGAGTCAACTTTTGCCAGCGCTGATGCATTTTTTTCTTGCGCATCTGCTCTTCTGTAGTATCCTTATTATCTTCAATACCCAGCCAACTACTGAGACTAAAAAATCCTTTTAATTCATCTACTGCATCTTTAAATGGACGATTCAATAACTCTTCTTTTAAAGTTCCAACTTTTCTTGGTTTTCTCTGCTGAGGTTTTTTTTGTTGTCCACCAGGTTGTAAAGCAGAACCGCCGGTTGTAGATTGAGAACTGTCACCTGCTTTTTGCCCAAGAGCTTTTTGCTGCATGGCCGATTGCATGGCCTGCTCCTCCAGATGACCTTCACCCAAACCACCAAAACTAGGCCTCATTCCTCCTGATTTTCCGGGTAAACTTTTTGGTCCTCCACCTGGTCCTCCTGGCGCTGGCATAAACTACTCCTCCTTAGGTACTTGAATTTTTTGATGATCTAGTTGCCGAATAGCAAACTTATCCTGTTCCTCAATCTTAGCTTGTTGATTTTGTTGTTTCTCTTCAATTTGTTGCTGCCTAACCTGCAACTTTGGCGAAGTTTGTTTTTCCTGGCGAATCTCTTGCAGCTTTTTTTCAATATCAACTTGATCGATTTGGCGCTGCTGGGCTTTCATTTGCTCAATCTGTTGCTGCTTTTGCTGCTCAGCCTGAGCTTCCGCCTCCGCATCTGCACCTTCACCGCCAGCAGCGCCACCTCCCGGGGCTGCGCCTTGCTTGGCCTGAGTGTCATTAATTAATTGTTCTAATGCTGCAAGTGGGTCTTGCTGTTGGTTATCTGCCATATTTTCTTAAAAATTATTTACAAAAATTATAATAACATAAAATTATGAGCGATTTTTAGTCCGCCTTTTATCCTGCAACTTTCTTAATCTTCGCTGGGCTGCTTTCATCGCTGCTGTAATCGCTGCATATGTGTCATGAGCATCCTCTTTCACCACAATATCATCTCCTGGAATTTCTAATTTTACTGTTGCTTTAGAAGCATGAGGGTCGTTCTTTTTTCTTGTAATATTTTCAACGTAAACACGCACCGCTACCACTCGATCTCCCAATTTCAACAACTTTGTTTTTACCTTTTCTTCAACAAATTTCCTAATGCCGTTAGTTATATTCATGTCTTTTCCTTGGACAAAAATTTTCATAGTTTTGGCTCCTTTCCTTGCGGAAAAATTAATAAAGACACTAATTTTTATTTCACAACAAATTTAATAAAAAAACCGCTCTCTTGTTGAATTAAATTCAACTTGAAAACGGTTGCTTATATGTGAGCTGAAAATGCTCATTAGTAGAGTTATTGTGAAAAAAGAATTTTTTGATTTTTTAAGCTTTTGCAATATTTTTGAGGCGCCGACGACAATAGTATCACAATAGTTACTTGAGGAGGAGGCAACAATAAAAATATGCAAAAGATCTAAAATCACCTAATTTACAAATTTTTAAGCAATAATTATTATTTCACAATAACTCTACTAACTTTAATTTAATAAACTTAACAAATAAAATCAATGAGAAAGATAGATTGAAAAATCAATCTACAGCACGTCTTCCCTCAAGAGCACGCGCAATCGTCACCCCATCAGCATATTCAATATCTGATCCAATTGGTAGCCCATGGCCAATCCTTGTAATCTTAATATCAGCGAATCGACCAGAATCTTGAATTAACTCGCTAATATACAACGCAGTAGCTTCACCCTCCATTGTCGGATTAGTGGCTAGAATTAATTCCTCTACTCCATCTAACCGCTGTAAAATTTGCTTTAAATAAATTTGGTCTGGACCAATATTATTCAGAGGATCAATCGCTCCATGCAAGACATGATACAAACCATGATATTTATCCGAACTTTCAATCGCAATTAAATCTAAAGGCTGCTCCACCACACATAATAATGAGCTATCACGGGTCTGATCTTCACAAATCCGACACGGATCATGTTCAGCAATATTATGGCAAACTGAACAAGTAACAGTTTCTGTTTTAATTGCTTTTAATCTTTGAGCAAAACGCTCAATCTCTTCTTCTGGATTATGTAATAAATAAAACACTAAACGCTGGGCTGATTTTGGCCCTATCCCAGGCAATCGCTCAAACTGTTCAATTAACTTAGTCACTGCTTTAGGTAATTTTGCCATAATCTTTTAACTCTCCTTTACATCTTTAAGCGGTGGATAACGTTCTTCTACTTCTTTAAGCTTAGCCCAGAATTCTTCAGCTAGATCCGCACCAACGCCATCAGCAACTAATAATAAAGAGTGTAAAACATCTCCTAATTCTTTGCCAATTTCTCTAATTTTTTCTTTATCAGCCAGGATCTCCTCATTAGTCTCCCACACAAAATGCTCCATAGCTTCGCTAGCCTCACGGACCATATCCATAGCCATATTTTTAGGTAGATGAAATTTTTCCCAACCACGTTCCTTTTCCACCCGCTTTACAGCTTTTAACATTTCTTTCAAATCATTAGAAATTTTTTTTGCCATAACAACCTTTTTTATTTTTCCGCGGAAATCGCCTCACTTTTCTTAGGTAAAAGTGGCTCAATTATTTGCCAAAGTTTATCAGTGACATCTTCCACCGATTGTGTCGCATCAATTACTCGCCACCGGTTTTGCTGATCATCAGCCACTAACTCCTGGTAAGCTTTTCTAACTTTCTGATGAAACTTGCCATTTTCTAATTCCATCCGGTTTTCTCCGCCCTCATCAGCCCGTCTTTTTAAACCAATTTTTACCGGAATATCAAGTAAAAAAGTAATATCTGGGTAAGTATTTTGTGTTGAAATATTATTTAAAGACTCCACCTTATCTTTACCGAAACTACGCACAATTCCTTGATAAGCCACACTACTATCTCTAGAACGATCCATCAATACTACTCTACCTTGCTCCAAAGCTGGCAAAACTAATTCCTCATAAATTTGCGCCCTAGCTGCCTGAAATAGCATCACTTCTGTAGTAAAAGCCATCTCTGTATTATCCGGAGATAATACTACTTCTCTAATTTGTTCACTGATCCTAGTCCCTCCTGGTTCGCGCAAAGCCACAACTTGATAGCCCAATTTTGTCAATTTTTCTTTTAAAATGGCTGCTTGAGTAGTTTTACCTGCACCTTCACCACCTTCAAGTGTAATTAGTAATCCTTTTTCAGAGCTTGAAGTCATAATTTATTTTACTTAATTAATTTTTAATTTATTTTTCATCATTTATCTAACCATAAATAAAAAAATCAAACAAACTACTTTTTCCCAGTCGAACCAAACCCCCCACGATTCTCAGTTCCAAACTCTTCCAGCTCCACGAGTTCAGCCCTTTCCACTGGTAAAATCATCATCTGCGCCACTCGTTCACCCTTTTCCACCACCACTTTTTCTTGAGTAAAATTAAATACTGCAGCCATATACTCATCATTCGGCCCTCGATAATCGTAATCACCGACTCCGATTCCATTAGCCAGCATTAAACCTTTTTTATGTAAAGAACTGCGGGCAGCCAGCAAAGCCCAGTAACCTGCTGGCATTTGTATAGCGATATTCAGCGGAATGTAAGCTACCTCTTGCGCCGGAATTTCCATTTGCTGGCGGCTATACAAATCAAAAGCAGCTGCTCCCTCAGTTTTGTATTCTGGTAAAGGTAGAGATTGATCAAATCTTTTAATCTTAACTTTCATTTTCTAGCTTTCTAATTTTATAAGTATTAACTAAAGTTCCTTGTGGATTGATTTTTTGCGAATTTAACAAATCTAAATCAGTAAATTGTTCCTGAGAAAATAAGGGTATCCCCTGCCCAAAAATCACTGGCTCAATTGTTAATATAATTTCATCTACCAGCTCAGCTTGCATGAACAAAGAATAAATTGAACTACCTCCAGCAATCAAAACTTTTTCAATACCCTCAGCAGCTAATTGTTTTAATAATTGTGCTGGTTCCTCTTGCGTGACACGTAAAACGTCTAAGGTTGTTCTGGCAGCATTTAGATTAAATTTTGTTAAAAAGTTTTCTCGATTCTGTCTGGTATAAATGATATTCAAGCGTTTAGGCAAAGGCCTACCGATCGTAGCAAAAGTAGTACTACCCATAACCAAAGTCCCTATTTCTTGACTTTTTTGCACAAAAAATTTTTTATCTTCCTTGCTTGTCCAGTTGGTAGAACGTTGCGTCGCAGTTTGGGCAATAAAGCCATCCGCGCTAACTGCTGCCATTAAAATTACTTGCATATTTCTCATCCTATCACAAGCATCTTAATGATTAACACTCAATCATAAACAACCAGCTTGCATTTACTGAGTAATTTGCCATAATGAAGATACTTATCAAGTAAATCTTTTATGAAAAAAATCATTATCTTAAGTTTCGCTTTAACTAGCTTATTATTACCTGTCAGCGCATTCGCTATCGTTGGGCCAGGATCAGGTTCCAATTCTAATCAACAAGGACAAAACTCCAACACTGACAATCTTTACCGTATCCAAAGACAAGACTCAGCAGCTCAAGCAGGACAACAAGCTGGCCAACAGGCAGGTCAAGAGACAGGCACACAACAGCAAAATCAAATTCAAGATGGGACTGGAGAACAAGTACAACAACGTCAACAAATTCGAGAGCACGTCGCGCAAATGCATGCTAATCGACTGAATCAGCGTTTCAACTATTATCATCAACGTCTAGGTGCTTTATCTGATAAATTAAATAATTTAATTTCACAGAAAGAGCTAGAAGGTTACGATTTAACAACCGCTAAAAAACAATTAGGTGTCGCTGACTCTACTCTGGAACAAGCCTATGCAACCGCTCAAGAATCGGTCGATGAATTCACTGCTATTGATCCTGAAAACTATATTGCTCAAAGAGATCAAGCTTTAGCTGCTCGCGATGCAGCCCAAGAAGCTAGAGCTTCATATCTTGAAAGTTTAAATTTACTTAAAGAAACAGCTCAACTAGTACGAACTTCTATTTCTGAATAATAAGTAAAAAACTTATTAAAATTACATAATTATTAAAAAAAATGAAAAAAGATTCAAAAATTATTTTAATTTTACTTATAATTGGTTTATTATCCAGCGGAATCTACTTTTTCATCAGAAGTCAGCAAGACAATAATCCTAATCAAATTGAGAACCAGTTTATTAACCAACCTGCTGAAGTACGTGAAGAACAAATTTCAGAACCAACTCCAATTCCAGACGGAAAAAAAGTTAGCGATCCGACCTTAGAAGCCCAGCCTTCAATCTCTGAAAACTCAGATCTTAATACTATCGAACAAGAACTAGAAGAAACAGAAATCTTAGAAGAAGATTTTAGCGATCTCTAACCTCTTCTCTAACTCCTGAAGTCAGAAAAAAACAAACTAGCTACTTTCTCTTCACCCACTCGACACTGGTCAAAAACGGACCATAAACATCATTTTCTACTTCAATTTGCAAATCTGTCAGTTCTTTTTCAGTAGGCACGCGATCTTGAAACTGAATTTGCTTAATATTCTCTACTAAACACATAGGCGTCTGCTCAGCTACCTCCCCCATTTCCAAAGCTGCTCCAGCAGCCACTGCCTCAGCAATATTTACTTGAACCATTTCAATTTCTCTACCAAACAAATCCTTTTTTCCAATATAACTAGTGAGTTGTTTAAAACCCGAATGCACTAAGGCTGTACCAATCACCCCCCAGCGCAATGGCCAAGTACGACTGTCAGTTACCACCACACCCACTTTTTTCACACCGTAATGATCTCGCACAAACTGCCAAATTTTATTTGCTTCCTCCTGCATATTCTCCGGCCACAGCACATATTTACCTGAAGAATTAGATTGATCTACCCCAGCATTCACAGTTAAAGTGTGATTTTTAATCGCCAGCATAGTGTCATATTTTGAATAAGAACTTGGGAGGTAAGAGTCAGCTTCTTGCTTGACTAATTCATGATGCTCTTCCCTCGTGCCAGTCTCCTGCTCTACCAATCGTCCTTGAGCATAGCTAATTATTTTTGAAGTCACTACCAAAATACTTTCTTCAGGAATCTCAGCTACATTTTGCTGAATGATTTCCAGCAAGTCTTCATTTTCTTTAATGATTGGAGTGGGGATAGCGGTAAATTTCATAATATTTGTATTTTACTCTAATTTTTATTTATATTGTCGCATAAACTTCTGCAAAAACTTTTCCAACCCCTGCTGATCCACATCACCGATCACCATGCCAGCCACTTGCTTTAACTCATCAATCGCATTGCCCATAGCAATACCTGCTCCCACCACTTGCAGCACACCTAAATCATTATCACCATCACCGATCATCATAATTTGATTTAACTGCAAGTGATGATACTTTGCCCATTTTTTAGCTGCGCTAGCTTTGTTTACCCCGCGATTAGCCAATTTAACAAAACTACTGCGATAATGAGGATTTTTTGACTCGACAATATCAAACTCTTTTTGATCCAAAGATTGCAAATAATCACACATTTTGTCAGTTAGATTGAATAAGCCCAGTAACGGAGATGACCAATTATCAATTTGATGAGCCTCTCCCAGGCTTTTTTGCCATTTATCTTTAGCCTGAATATTGCTGAGAAAATTTTGACTCATGTAAACTACGCCGTGATGACTAAAAGCAAAATCAGCTCCAAATTCCTCAGCTTTTAAAGCAATTTTTTTGACTTGTTTATCTGACATCAAGACCTGATGAAAAACCTGACCATCACGAAAGACCAACTCTGCTCCATCTTCAACTATATGCAGACTTTTTTTAGGAAAATGCGGCAGAATATAACGCTTTATTTCTGCATAACTCCGACCAGTACAAACACCAATTTTAATCCCCAATTGATGCAATTTTTTTAGCTGTTTAATTTTTTTCTGACTAAGTTTCTTAGTTGAATCAACCAAAGTCCCATCAATATCAAATAAAATCGCCTTAATTTTAGTTAAATCTGTCACTTCATGTACCTCTCTAGAAAAATGTTACAATTGTTGTTTAATGTCTAATAATTCAGTTAATCACCAACTCATCCAGCTGATTGCGCAGCAATACAATTTAGATGTAAAAAAAATTTTGCCCAAACAAAAGGGCTACCGAAATACTATTATACCACTGCAGCTGGTTGATGAAATCCAGTTAATTAAAGCTGGGCATTATCCTCTTAAAAAAATTAATCAAGTTTGCTTAATTTTATTTAAAAATGAAACTCAGTGTTTAATCAGGCGAAACAATGCTTTTTTATTAACTGATTTTTTAGCTAAAAAAGGCTGGCCTGTCAGAGTCATGCTCTCGCCTTCAAATTCCGATAAACAAAGCCAAATTACTAAAAAAATTCTTGCTTTAAAAAGTAAAAAAAGTAAGAATCTATCCATTAGATATCTAGCTCTCTACTCTTTTTTACCAGGAAACACTATCAGCTGGGAAGCTTATACACAAAAACACTTAAAAGTTTTAGGCAAAACTTTAGGCGATTTGCATCATGACCTCGCAGAAATACCACTCAAAAAACAACAACAACTTCCTCTGGCTGAGACTGAATTAAAAACTCAATTAGCTGAAATGCAAGCTTATTTTCAGCAAACCAATGTACAAAAAGCCTTAATTAAAAAACTCAACTTAAAAATAAATAGAAAAATCTGGACTTGGTTGCAAAAACTACTAGAAAAAATTCAAAAAATTGACCAACAACAGCCATTGCATTTAGATTTTGTCCGCAGTAACATTTTATGGACTCAAACAGATCAAGCCTGGCCACAGATCAGTGGTGTTTTAGATTTTGAAAAAGCAGCACTTGGACCAACAGTTTTAGATATTGCTAGAACCTTAGCTTTTTTAATTGTCGACTGCAAATATAAACCTGAAAATAAAGTACGAAAATATTTCTTGCATTCAGGCTATCGCAAGCGCAGCGCCAGCCAACTGCAAAATTTAGAATTACTTAATCCTTTACTCAACTTTTTCTGGCTGTATGATTTTTACAAATTCCTTAAACATAATCCCTACGAATATTTGCCGAAAAATGAGCATTTTCAACGAACTGTTGAGCAATTAAAAAAACAGCAGCTAATAACCGCTCTTTGATTTTACCCGCTCGTCAATTATTATAAAAATAATAGTCCTCTGCCCCACTTGTGACTAAAAATCGTTTACCTTGAAACCCATTGTGAATCTTTTTACAATGGTTGAATTGTGTTGATTCTTTTAAATTAATTCTGATTATACCCCGTCAGCTTGCTGCGGGGAACAAATCAGAATAGGGGTCCCAAGGGGAAATCCCCCTTGGTGTGACTTAGAGATTTAAATATCTCTAGTCACAGGGGAGCAGGCTTTGTCTTCTTTAGAAGACAAAACGCTGAGGGGTGTCCCCTCAGAAATGAACACCTTTAATAATTACTAATTCGTGAATTTATTAGAAAATAATCTGAATAATATCGTTATGAAATTTAACTGGAAAAAAAGATTAATCAAACCTCATCAACTGACTGAAGTTGGCGAAAAAATCCATGCTAAAGGCAAAAAGATTGTTTATACCGCTGGCGCTTGGGATATGCTCCATGTCGGACAAGTCCGCTATTTACATGAAGCTAAGATTAAAGGTGATGTCTTAGTAGTTGGCGTCAGCAGCAACCAAACTGTCAGAAAACTTAAAGGCTGCAATCGCCCCATTCTTGATGAAAAAATCAGAGCGGAAATGCTAACTTATATTCGCTTTATTGATCTCGTCACTATTGTCCCTCAAATCAGCAACCAGCCCACCATTGCTTTACTCAAACCTGACATTTACATTACAGTCAAAGAAGGTTGGAACGACGGTTATAAGGAATCTAAAGAATACAAAACAGTCACCAGCTACGGTGGCGATGTGGAATTAGTCGAGCGCCAATCCCCTTTCATTTCTACCACTCAAATCTTAAAAAGAACTGTCAGTTCTCATCTGAATGATGTATTACAAGATTATTTAAATGTGGCTCAAGATCCACTAACAGAAAAAAAATAAACTTTTTAAAACAATTGAAAAATGTCAGCCGATTCAGCCAAACAACACCACATGCGCACAGCCCGCACCAACGGACACTACACAGATATTTGGCAAAATACTGGTAAGTGCGTGTTTTGCGATCTAAAAGATAAATACATTTTATTAGAAGAAAATGAGATTGTGCTGACTATCAATCTTTACCCATATATTGATGGCCAGTTGATGGCCATTCCGCGCCAGCATATTTCTTCTCCTAAAGAATTAACAGCTAAACAATGGGAAACCATTCGCAAATTTTCTTATTTAGCTAAAAAAATGTTGCGCAAAGTTTATGGTTATAAAGGCATGTGGACTTTGATCCGCGAAGGCGGACCTGAAGCGCAAATGAGCGTCACAGATCATCTACATGTGCAGTTTGTCCCTTTTGATCAGGCAGATTTGTGCGAGTGGAATTACAGAGAACTGCAAAATACTCCTTTAGAAAATGTCAGCCATTATAAAAAAAAAGCTCAATACATTAAAAAACTTCTTAAAAGATACAATAAAAAATATAAAAAAAATCAATAAATGCAGACTTTTTCTTGGCAACAATTATCAGACAAAGATAAAAAAAACATTGGCCAGAATAAACCAATCTTAATTTTAGGCCCCAGGCAAATTTCAGACCAAAGAATCTTGGAGCTAACAAAAAAAATTGCAGAAAAAAAACCTGTGATTTGGGGTTGCCTCAATGACAAGTTTATCCCTGGTTTAGAAAATTCACCTCAATTTCAGACTTTAAGTTTAGCAAAATTAAAACAAGCTTTAAAAAAACTTGATAAAAAATTTCAGGCAAAAGTCAGTATTTTGCAATATGATTACCGCTACACCAAGTACTTAATTCGCGAACTCGACCTTAGCGCCGTAGTGGGTTTGTATGGATCTTGGTACAAGGCTTTTCACTTTACTCCGATTTTTTATGAATTAATCAAGAAAAAATTAAATTATAAACTGATGAGTAATTTTGTTGATGAAGATGAAGCCCGCAGTTATGAACTGCAGATCAAAAAACAGTTCCCTAAACTTTCAAGCCTGATAAAAGACAAAATGTCTGATGAACAATTATTAAATTTAGCTGACGAAGTCAGCCGACGTTCGTTTGACTATACGTTTCAAACTGGCGCCGTGCTGGCGCGCAACCAGCAAGTGCTACTTACAGCGCACAACCGCATCCTACCTTACGAAACCTATGCGCTCCAGCACGGCGCCGCCAAAGAAAAACATTTCTCACCGCCTCAAGATTTAAACCATTTTGATACTAATCACGCCGAAGTGGAATTGGTTTTAAAAGCCCTAGCACAAAAACTTGATTTAAGTAGTTCCAATTTATATATTAATCTTCTTCCCTGTCCAACTTGCGCCAAAATGCTAGCTGCTACTCCGATTGAAAAGATTTTCTACCGACACGACCATTCCCAAGGCTATGCTCATCATTTACTAACTCAAATGAATAAAAAATTAATTAGAGTAACTTAATCAAAATCGCAAATTAAAATTATTAATCTTAACCAAAAATGAAACAATATCTCAACCTACTCCAACATATTTTAGACAATGGCCAAAGTAAAGACACTCGCGGTATTCATGGCATCAAAAGCACCTTTGGCTATCAAATGCGCTATGATCTGCGCCGCGGTTTTCCTATGCTCACTACCAAAAAAATGCCTTTTAAAACCATGGTAAGAGAACTACTTTGGTTTATTTCCGGGGATACCAATGTTAAGACTCTACAAGAACAAGGCATTCACTACTGGGATGGCTTTGCTGAGGAAGATGGTGATCTAGGACCTGTTTATGGCTATCAATGGCGCAAATGGCCTGACTACCAAGGCGGTCAAATTGATCAACTAAAAAATGTCATTCAAGAAATTAAACAAACTCCTGATTCTAAAGCCATGATTGTCACAGCTTGGAATCCAGCTCATACAGATAAAATGCGCCTGCCACCCTGCCACATGATGTTTCAATTCAATGTGACTAAAGACAAACTGCGGCTACAGCTTTATCAGCGCAGTGCAGATGTGTTTTTAGGCGTGCCTTTTAATATTTCGCAGTACTCTTTACTCTTAATGATGGTTGCCCAAGTCACTGGCCTAGAAGCGCGTGAGTTTATTCATACTATTGGAGATGCCCATCTTTACAAGAATCATCTAGATGCAGCTAAAACACAGCTCAAACGTCAGCCTAAACGCCAACCTTTAGTTAGAATCAATCCAAAAATCAAAAATATTGATGATTTCAAAGATACAGATTTCAAATTAGTTAACTATGAGCATCATCCGCATATCAAAGCGGATTTGGTGATTATTTAAAAAAAATCAACTTGAATAAAAATCTCGATACTTTTTGAAATCCTTATCAAAACTCAATACTTGCTTAATCCCCAAAGTGTGCATCACTGCAAAAGAAAAACAATCAGCCCAACTAATATTTTTTGAAGGAATTTGTTTAAAAAACGAAAACGCCTTTTTAATTAACTCGGGTGTCTCATAAATAATATGCGTATTACCGTTCAATATTGCTTCAACATATTTTATTGTTTTCTTTTTATCAACTCTCATACTACCTACTGTCAAAACTTCACCCAGAATAATTTGCGCTGTAATTAGACGTTTATTCTTTAAATTTTTTATTAATTTCATGGCTAAAGCGTGATTTTCTTCTTTCTTATTTAATAAAGCAATATAAAATGAAGCATCCACGTAAACCATTATTTCTGACTCTCCTTATTATTATCTCCATATAAATATTTTTTATAATTAGTAGCTAAATCTTGAGGTGCATCTGGATCTTGAGTCATATCTTCGCCAATTTTTGCCAAAGCAACTAAATCATTATCCTCTTCCATATCCTGGCTAAGGAATTTAAAAATTGCTTGACGCACCAAGTAAGATACAGTGGTATTCTGTTGTAAAGCTAATTGTGTCAGCATAAAATTTTGTTCTTCTGGTATACGAACAACTAATTGTTTTTTCATTGTAATATGTAATATACATTACAATGAAACTTAAGGCAAATAAACAACTTATACTTCAATGTTAAAAATAAAGATAAAACAAAAAATTGAAATTAAACTGACTTTGAATAAACTATGAATCTAAAAATTGCCGAAAAAAAGCAACATTTTTTTCTAAACTCATTTTTTCGGAATTGAATACCTTTAATTCTGGTAAAGTTTTGTTTTGTAGAACTCGTGTAATTTTTTGTAAAACTTCAGGTTTCATTGGACGCCTACAACCCATTTTCACCTCTTGTCTATTCTGATCTCTTTCAATTAGAGTTTCTAAAGAACAATTTAACTGAAAAGCTGCCCCCGGAATTTGGCGCTTCTCAGCTAGAGTCAGCGCTTTTTTAATACAACTAGGATTTTGAAAAACACCTTCCATCACTACTGAAAAACCATTATCTAAAAAATAGAGTTGTTGCGAAATAAGAAATAGATTAATTAGTGATAGACTCTGATGTAGTTTAACAATTTCTTGACGACGATAGTAGCTTGTCGTACTTGAGGAGGAAAAAATTGTTAAAATACGCAGAAGATGCTCTTAGTAACTATTTCTTATTTCGCAACAACTCTAATATTCTAAAGTTTTTAACGCAGCTTCATTAACATAATCAAGTGCTAACGAGGAGTCTTCTGCAAAAAATGCTTTGAAGTTATCAACCTTCAGCCAAACAATTTTTTTAGTAAAATTTCTTAACTTTTTAGCAATCGAAGATTTTCCACTGGCCGGAGCTCCACGAAGAATTAATAGTTTTGGTTTTTCCATATATTCCATATACAAATATCTACTTCAATAAAAACAAAAAAACTAAATTCCACCTAATCATTTATTATTAAAATATTTTAAAACAATAATCAATAACACAGCTAAAGGTACAAAACCTACAATTGTCCATATCCAAATAAAAAAATTCTGTTTTACTAACATATCTTCGTTGTCAATTTTTTCACCGTTCCCATCTTGAGAATTTAAAGGCTGAAGACTATCAGTCTGCGTCACTGCTGGACTAATTTCTAAATCTATAGTTTTCTTTTGTTGATCAGTCCTCTCAGTATCACAATCTACCGGACAGTTACACCGATCCTCCCAGTCTTCACAGATACCATTGCCACAATCAGAACAAATCCCTGCAGGCGCACCTACAATATTTCTTTCACTGGCTGGATCAGGACACTTATCTTGGAGGCGAAGATCTCTAATGGGATTAGAAATTTTTTTTAAACCTGAGCAACAGTCACCTGTGCCAAAATCGCTATTTAGAATCAACGTTTCCCCTGCTTTTTTACAAGGAATATCTTGCTGATAATTTTCACCACATTCACCGCGGTAAAACTTCCATTGATTACACCTATTCCCATCAGGAAAAATACAATCTTCAGTTTCTAAATCTAGCTCATATCCTTGTTCCTCACAAAAAATTGCTGCTGGGTTGGCAATAGCTTTTGCTTGAACAGCAAATAAACAAAATAAAGCCAATAGAGGTAAAATAAATAAAAACTGGAAAATTTTTTTCATATTAATCTAAGCACTTTGGTCGCTCATATTCGTGACATAATTTTTCCGTGCAACTCAGCAAGCCATTTTTTCTCGTACATCTATTGCAACCATTGTAAAAATATTGACAATCTTCAGAGATAATGATTTGCCAGCTATTTTCATCATAATAGCTTTCTCTTTGAAAAAAAATTGCTCCTACAATTATGAGCATAATTAATAATGCTAAAAACATCCAAACAATTTTTTTACTCTTCATAAAATTTTATATAATTAATTCTTTATAAATTTTATCATATCCTTTACTCATCTTTTCCACGGTAAACCTTTTCTCAAACTCTACTCTGCATTTTTGTCTATTAATTTGTCTAATTTTTTTCACTGTTGTTGCTAAATTCGCTACATTTTGGGCAAAAACCTCATCATTTTGCAGACTAACCCAATCTTGATTTACTAAATGTTGATTTTTTTCCATTTTAGGCTCTGGCTTGTGGCTCACCACCCAACCAGTCACACCATGCTCAACCACTTCTGGAACAGCCCCACAGCTAAAACCCACCACCGGGGTGCCACAAGCCAGAGCCTCAACCATCACCAAACCGAATGGCTCCTGCCATGTGGATGGCATCAGCAAGGCTTGCGCCTGCCCCAACAATTTTTGTTTTTCTTCAATCTCTTTCACAAAACCGACATACTCAATCTGCTGACCATCAATTTCTGGCTCAATAAACTCTTGCCAATATTTGTCCTTGCTATGACCAGCATAATGCTTGCCAGCAATTTTCAATCTTTTTCCTAAATTTTTCGCCACTTGAATGGCATAATGAACTCCCTTAGGTTTAATAATCCGCCCCATGTACAACAAATAATCATCAGTTTTTTCAGCAGAGACAAATTTATATAAATCTTTTTTTAAACCATGATAAACATTGCCTGCCCAATTTACTTTTTGCTCATCAGTAGTGAAAGTCTGTCTTTGAGCGTAGGAAAAAGAAATCCAGTTTAAATTTTTATACTTTGAAAATAAACTGCGATAGCGTACTAAAAAATTAAAAGGCTCATGGTGATTAAACACCACTGGTTTCTGGCAAAATCGAGCATTGACCAAAGCCAACTCTTCCTCATTGCACCACACATGCACTAAATCAAATTGATCTTCATTCGCCAATTGATAAGCCTGCGCTACTAATTCCGACTGCACCTGCCGCGCAAGAGTAATGTATGTCAAAGGATGTTTTTTTAATAACTCTAAATAACCATAACCGCGCTGCTCCAACTCTTGCTCGAATAAACTTAAATCTGTACTGACATTTTTTATTTTTTTGGGCAAATAATTAGCTACTGGGCCTGGAGAAAACAAGGTCACATCATGCCCTAGTTTACTTAATCCTGCAGCCAAATCCATGGCTAAAAATCCAGGAGAAAAAATTACATCAGACAATAACTGCTGATGCATAAAAATATGAGGGACTACAAAAGCGATACGCATGAAAGCTATTTTATCACGATAAAAATTAGAATTGCTGAAATAATATCGGCTAAAACTTACTCATCCAAAAAGCTTAAATCCAGCTCATCCTCATCTAGATTCAGCTCTTCGTCACTATAATAGCCATCAACTGGTGTTTGTTCATCGGTTGATTTGGTTTGATCATCTGACATATTTTTTCCTTTTTTTAAAATTATTTTTAATCTCTTTTCCCACAATAACAATAAGGCACTTCATGTTTAAAAGCATTTTGCCTTACACGAGCTTTAATTTTTTCCACAACTTCCTTGTCTACATCCAGCTTAGCTAAATCTTCTTCAGCTTCCAACACCGCTAAAACTTGATCAGCATCACTATACTTAAAACCCATTTCCTGCTCATCAGTCTGCCCATCCCACAAACCAGCACTTGGCGGTTTAGCAATATATTTTTCAGGAATCCCCATTTCTTCGGCCAGCTGTCTCACTTCTGTTTTTAATAAATGTCTAATTGGTTCAACATCACTAGCTCCATCACCAAAACGAGTAAAATACCCGAGCATACTTTCGGACTTGTTCTCTGTGCCACAAACCAGTGCTTCTAAATTTTTTGCCTGATCAAAAACAACCACCATTCTAGTTCGAGCCATGACATTCCCAGCTCTCATTAAATCCTGCTGCTTAGCATCAGCATTTTTTTGAATTATTAACTCTTGCAAAAATACATCCACCATGGGCTGAATGTTGATCTCATTCCAATTACGCTGCGGAATCTGGTTAAACTCACAAATTTCTCGTGCATCATCCATATCCTGGGCAGCAAAAGGTAAAAATAATGGATAAATCTGCTCTTTGGGCAAAGCTTTAGCCAGTAAGGTTAATGAAACCGCACTATCAAGTCCGCCAGAAACTGCAATTACTGCTTTATCAAAATGTTGTTCTTGATAAATTTTTTTGATGAAACTTATAATTTTTTTAATTTCTTGTTGTGCGTCTTGCATTTTTTACACGCCTTTAATTATGAATAATTTATGATTCTGGCTCTACCATCTCAATTTTAACACCAACCATATCAATTTGATCAAACTCTTTTCGCGCTAAATTCCAAAACTTTTCTGACAATTTTTGCGCATACTGACTATACTGGCCTTTACCCATGACAGTACACAAACGCCGCTCCCACTCTCTGATCAATTCTACTACTTGCTTGCCAATATCATTAAATTTAGCCTGATTAACCTGTTTATTTAATTTGTATTGTTCATGAATTGCAGCAAATTTTTCAAATAATTCCTGATTTTCATCTTTCATTTTTTGAAAATATTCTTTGTACTTAGCTTTCGCCATAAAAAACTTTCTTACTTTTTAAATAAAAAAACGGCTATTGTTCATCAAAATACAAGCCTTGTTCCTGAATATATTTTATAATCTCAGGAATCAGCCACTCTGTCAAACTTTTTCTCTCCTGCAAAAACTGTTTTACCTGAGTTGAAGAAATATTTACCATAGCTCCTTCACCTAGAATATCCATACCTGGAGATAACTCCAGCTTGTCTGCACCTAAACGCGGATAAACCAGCACCCCAAACTCCTGCAAAATTTTATCGTAATCTTTCCACAAGTGGAAAGTTTTAACATTATCTGCTCCCATTACCCAAACAAACTCATCATTAGGATTTGCTGAAGCTAGCTGACGCAAGGTGTCATAACTATGACTCACGCCCTGACGCTCGAACTCACACCAGTTAATTTTCAAATTATTAGCTAACTGCGGAAATTCGTCAGCAAAATTTTTTAACAAAAAATTCAGCATCACCTGACGATGCTCTTGACTCGTCATCTGCTTGCCAAAATCATGTACCGCAGTTGGCACCAACCACACTTCATCCACAATTTTTTCAGTCAATAAATACTGAATAATCTGAGCATGACCTAGATGTGGAGGATCAAAAGCCCCGCCAAACAAAGCAATTTTCATTTTTTTATTTCTTTTTCTTAGCCTTAGATTTTTCAGCTTTTTTTGTCTTTGTCTTTTTAGTCTTCTTACTCTCTTTCCCTTTTTTATTCTTAGCCCGCTTGGCTTTTCTAGCCTCTCTTTCAGCCTTAATTGCTTCCCATTCCTTTTTAGTTAGCTGTAAATCCTTATCTGGCTGCTTCCAGCTAGCCCAGTCACACTCAGGATACTTGCTACAACCATAAAACTTCTTACCCCAGCGAGTATTTTTAATAATCACATCACCTTCTTTACAAACAGGACATTTCATATCCTCATATTTTTCCAGATAATCCTCTGTATACTCACAATCAGGATAACGGCTACAACTCAAAAATTTGCCATAACGACCAGTTCTTATCACCACTTCTCCACCTTCCTTTTCACCACATTCAGGGCATTTTCTACCTGTTTTTTCTACTGGCACTTGAGCCCGTTCAGCATTTTCAATTACTTTATCAATTTTTTCCTCCATTGGCTGCCAAAAAACCTTGATAATCTTTTTCCATTCTTTCTCTCCTCTAGCAATACGATCCAAATCCTCCTCCATTTCAGCAGTAAAATCATAATCCATGATCTTGCCAAAATGTTCCATTAAAAAATCAACTACTGTTGAACCAATGGCTGTTGGTCTAAACCGCTTTTGCTCACGCACCACATAAGCTCGAGCTTGAATCACCGAAATAATGCTGGCATAAGTACTTGGCCGGCCAATCCCTCTCTTCTCTAACTCTTTAACTAAAGTTGCATCGCTGTAACGAGCTGGAGGCTGAGTAAACTTTTGCGCTGCATTTAAATCTAAATACTGCAAAGGGTCCCCAGCTTTCATATCAGGCAAAATCTTATCATCACTACCGCGGAATAATTTCATCCACCCATCAAATTTCAAAATTGAACCAGTGGTTTTCAGCTGGTAAACATCATCTTTTTTCTCTGGTTCAGCTTTAATTAAAATGCTAGTTTGGTCATAAACAGCCGGAGTCATCTGACTGGCAATAAACCGCCGCCAAATTAAATCATAAAGTTTGCCATGATCAGCTCCTAGTTTCCTCCCTTTGCTTGGAATCTGATCTTGAGTCACTTGAACATCAGTGACCCTGATAGCCTCGTGAGCCTCTTGAGCATTTTTTGATTTACCTTTAAAAAGCCTTGGCTTATCTGGTAAATATTTATCTCCATATGCTTTGCCAATATGATCACGAGCCATATCTAAAGAATTTTTACTTAAATTAACAGCGTCAGTACGGTGATAAGTAATCAGACCTTCTTCATATAACTGCTGAGCTAACACCATGGTTTTCTTGGCAGAGTAACCAAGTTTATGAGCTGAAGTTTGCTGTAAGGTTGAAGTGGTAAAAGGAGGTTTGCTAAAACGGCGCCGTTCTTTGCGCTGAACTTTTTCCACTGAATAAATAGCTTGCTTTAAACCTTCCACTATTGGATCAACATCTTCTTGGCTAGTCGGTTTGTAACGTTTACCATTGACTCGCCACATGCGGGAAATCATCACCCCGTCAGGCATTGGTTCTATCTCTTTACCTTCAACAAAAAATTTATTTACATCAAATTTCAATCCCTCAAGAGCAACAGCTGCATCCAGCTCCCAATACTCTTCTGGTTCAAAAGCCTCACGCTCTCTTTCTCTTTCCACAATCAATCGCAAAGCAACTGATTGGACACGACCAGCAGATAAACCTCGGCGTACTTTTCGCCATAAAACTGGGGAAATCTTATAACCCACTAAGCGGTCTAAGACACGACGTGCTTGCTGGGCATCAACCAAAGCCGTATTTAGCTCACCAGGATTATCAATGGCTTTTTTGACTGCAGTTTTAGTAATCTCATGAAAAGTTGAACGCTTAAACATCTCTTCATCTTTGATTCCAGCCTTTTCCAATAAATATTGCACATGCCAAGCAATAGCCTCTCCCTCACGATCAGGGTCCATAGCCAGATAAATAGCATCTGCTTTTTTAGCCAACTTTTGCAACGTTTTTACTACCTTACCCTTACCCTTCACCGTTACATAATCTGGTTCAAAATCATTTTCCAGATCCACCCCAAGCTTGCTCTTAGGCAGATCGCGCACATGCCCGACCGAAGCCTCAATTTTAAAATCTTTACCTAAATAACCTGAGAGTTTCCTTGCCTTGGTGGGAGACTCAACAATCACTAAATTCATGAAAGCCCTTCTTTAATAAATTTATTAAACAAAGTGTAATTATACACTATCAATTTTTGATCTAAATAAGACTGACCTTTATTAAACTAAAAAACCGTCAAAATATTAAGTGATAAACCACTGTCCTGCCTGCATCTCTATTAATGCTTTACACTCCAAAGCACTTAATAACTGACAAATTTGCGGTAAAGTATAGTTTCTGCTTAAAGCAAAAAGTTGATCTACAGATAAAGGCTGATTAACAAGCTGTTGATACACCCAGGCTTCATCCCGAGAAAGATTAAGCTGCAGTTTTTTTTCCGGCTGACGCAGCTGCTGTTGCTGCACTCCATAAGATAAATGCTGTAAAATTTCTTGACCAGAGCTGACCATAGTCGCCCCTTGATTATGCATCATTTTTAAACCTTCGCTATACTGACTAGAAATTGGCCCGGGCACAGCAAAAATCTCTTTACCGTAATCTAAAGCGCATCTAACTGTAATCTGAGTCCCGCTTTTCTCTGCCGCTTCTGTCACTAAAACAGCCCTAGATAAGGCCGCAATCAATCTATTTCTAGCTGGGAAAGTGCCTCGACTAGCTTGCGTATCTGGAGGATATTCAGAAATAAAACTAGCTCTGCCGGTTTGCAACATATCTTGCATAATCTCTTGATGAGAACGCGGATACACATGATTAAAACCATAACCTAAAACGCCAATAGTCTGCCCTCTTCTCTTGACTGCTTGTTCCTGCGCAGTCACATCAACTCCGTACATAAAACCAGAAACAATTGTCGCTCCCAAGTTAACTAACTCTGTAGTAATTTTTCTTGTAACAAAACGACCATAAGCAGTCATTTGCCGAGTGCCAATCACGGCCACTGACAACTGAGGATTTAACTTTAACGAACCTTTGACAAACAAGACCAAAGGGAAATCTGCAAGCTGTTTAAGTGCTTGCGGATAAGCAGCATCCTCATAACTGACAACCGAAATATGCTCTTTTTTTAATATTTTTTTAAAAGAGTAAATATTATGTTCATTAATAAATATTTTTAACTTCTCAACAATATTTTTATTTAACAACCTTTGCCATAAATCCTGGTTTTCAGCCACCCAAAACTCACTCCAAGATATTCGGTTTTTATTCAAGTATTTTTCTATTTTTAAAACGGTTTGCCGACCAATTCCATCCACACTCAGAGCCATAGCCCAATGGTATTTTTGAAAAATTTTGCTCATTAAAAATGAGCTTAAAAAAGAAAACTAACTTTAAGCTGACATAGACATAGATTCCCACAGGTAAACCCGTGGTGTTCTGCTGCTTCGCAGAAGACGCATAAATATTAACTTTTACTCCCCCCTCACTCCCTCCACAATCGCCTGCACCACTGGTCCTGCATCATGAGAACCCTCCTTGAATGGCTGGGCTTCATCACTTTCCACCAGTACCACAATCACCAACCGCTGTGCATAACCCTGCTCTTTAAGTTTTTCCAACCAATCCTGCCAATCCAACAATCCATCACTTTCCACTCCTAACTCAGCACTCTCACTGGCTGCTTTTTCATCGATCTCAGCTTCAGAAGCTGCTTCTTTAGCTATCTCCTCAACATCAACATCCATAATCGCTGCCAACCACCCATGTGTCTTCCGGTATCCTCTGGCATCAGCCCCGCCAAATTCTGCCGTCCCCGTCTTACACGCCAACGCCCCCTTTTCCAGCCACGCCCCCACTTCTGCAGGATCAATCTCGCCCACAACTCCACTCCCACCTGTAGTTTCATCACCTGCTCCTAACCCAGCCGTACGAGCAAAATCAAACAAAGGATATGCCGTACCTCCAGGTGCACACGCCCTTAACATCCCAGCTAAAACCAAATTAATATCATCTTCATCATACCCCACTCCAGTACACTGGCGCTGATTCTCAGTTAAAACTAAATGCGGAGTGCATTTCTCGCCCTGATTCGCTAGCGTCTGTACCATCCCAGCTACTTGCAAAGGTGTCACCAGCATATCTCCCTGACCAATACCAAAATGATAAGTATTACCCAAATACCAACGCTCGCCCAATGTTTTTTCCTTCCAAGCTGGATCAGGCACCAAGCCCGAGGCTTCTCCAGACAATTCTACTCCTGTCGCCTGACCAAAACCTAAATCACGCGCTGTTTGAGCCAATTTTTCTGCCCCTGTCCATTCTGCAGCTTTATAAAAATAAATATCATTACTTCTGGCTAAGGCTCGCTCCAAACTAATCTCACCTTCAGTACGCCCATACTGGGTGTAATACCAGTTAGCATACTCATACTCACCAACCTTTAAAATCCCCTCATCCACCACACTGCGGTCTGCATCAAGCTCACCTGAATCAAGTCCAGCTAAAGCTGTAACCAGTTTAAACACTGACCCTGGTGGATATGCTCCGCTCACAGCCCGATTAAAAAACACTTGATTATCATCAGAAAAATAATCCTGAATCCGTTGCTGGCGCTGCTGCTCTAAGTCAGGACTAATTTCAGGAAAACTAAAATCATTAGCATTAAAACTAGGCTTACTGACCAAGCTTAAAACTTGACCGTTATCCGCATCCATAATCACTACTGAGCCTTTATTTGCACCCAAAGCCTCATAAGATAATTTTGATAAATAAGGATCCAGACTCGTTTTTACATTATTACCTGACTGCGCTTCCTGCTCTGACAACATCCTTTGCCTCTGCCCTAAAGTATTAATCTCCACCACTTGATGACCATCTTGACCATGTAACTGTTTTTCAAAAACTTTTTCCAAACCCAATTTACCCAGCCAGTCATTCACTTTCAAATCTTCATGCTCAATTAAATCTTCGGCACTAACCGCACCTGTATAACCCAAAACATGAGACAAAACCCAAGGCTGCTGATACAAACGCCGTAGCTCAAAATTTACTTGAGCTGAATCCGTAGCCATCAAGCGAAGAGCTTCAGATCTTTCAATCGGCATTTTTTGTGAAAAAACCTGCTCCGCTTGAACAGATTTAAAATACAACTTGCGGTTAAAAACTAAAGGCTGGCCAAATCTATCTAAAATTACTCCTCTTTCCGCTGGGATTTCCTGACGAAAAAAACGATTTTCCTCAGCCAAAGTTAAATAGCTTTGCCCTCGGACAATCTGTAAATGGGCCAAACGCAATAAAAACAAACCTGTACCAGCCACAATTAAACAAAAAAGCAACAATCTAGTTTTATTCCTGAAATTAATCACTGGCATATTTTTTTAAAAACCATATTCATCTAATAAACCAATATTTAAACCAGATTTGGTTTTCCGCTTAATCTGAATCAGACGCAACCATAACAATACTAACAAGTAACTAACTGTCAGCTGAATTAAGCTATAAGCATTTAGTTCTAGCCCCGTCACCCAAATCAAAATTAAATTTAAAATTAAAGTTAACACTAAAACTCTTCTTTTTTTCTCTGGAAAAAAATTTAGTTTGCTTCTCAAAAATAAACTACCAACACTCAATAATAACAACGCTAGCAGCCAAGAAAACTGATAAACCACCGCCCAAAATAAAGACAGCAAGATTAATAAAGCAAAATATTTAAGCTCAAACTTAAAATTTTTGTCTAACCAGAGCAAACTTAACGAAACAAATAGCAAAGGTAAACCTAGGACTCTTTCCCAAGTTAACAAAATAATTATCAAGCTTAATTTAAGTATAGATTGTAGAAAATATTTCATAAAAAATTATTAACTATCGCAGCTCCACTACCACCGCATCATAAAAAGACACCTGCTGTTCTACCACCGCCTGCTTGACTGCCTGTTCTTGACCAGATTCAATCGCTCTAATTTTCCCGATATACAAATTCCCAGCAACACCTTGTTGACCTATACTAACCACTTGTTCTCCAATCGTTAGCTCTGCCTCCATAGGAATCTCTGTCAGTAAAATTTTACGCCCATCACCTTTGATCAACCCCTCCACTCCTGATTCAGTTTTGGCTAATATCGCAGTATTACTTTTTTGCCACAATAATTTGACCAAAGCTAAATTTTCCTGCCTATTAGTTGCTACTCCAACTAGAGTTTGATCAACTAAAACAGCCGCCGGTAAATGAAAATCTTTATTTTCATCAACAGGCAGAGATACAGCTGGCTGAGCTAAAGACAAAATTGGTCGACTGATGTAAGTATCTACCAACTGCCTATCCGTATTTTCAATTAAATCGCGCAAGGCTTGATTTTCCTGCTGTAGCTGCCGAAGTTGAGCCACCTCAACTTCGGCAGCTGCCAATTGTTGTTCCAAACTCTGAATTTTATAAGCAGCATGGCGAAAATCTCTTAATTGAACCACAGGCTGCACCACCTGATGAGCTATTTGCACATTAAACTTCAACACAGGCTCAAAAACAAAATTTAAACTATTTTTTACTAACTGCACTAAGCCCAACCATTCCAAAAAAAATATTATTAACAATAAGGCCACTAATTTTAAATATCGCTGCCGCTGGAATTTTTTTGAATAAGATAAAGAAAAAAACATATTTAATTTAAAAAAATTTAATTAAACCGCTCTCATACCTCCACCCCACCTTTTACTGCTACTAATTCTGGCTGTTCTGCTTCCATCACTGAACTTTTAAATTCTTGTTGAAAAAAATTTGCTAACCCCTGCAATTGGCTTCCTCCTCCAGTCAAATAAATTCCACTAGCCAAAACATCTACTAACTGTTCAGGTTCTAATTGTGAAAATTGTGCTTTTATTTTTTCTTTTAAATCCTGAGCCCAAAAAAACACTTGTTCGTATAATGAAGCAAAATTAATAGTCTGAGTTTGTACTAACTTATTCTCGACATTCATTCCTCGAATATTTATTTTTTGCTCTTGTAAGCGCTGGCGCATAGCAACTATCGCCTCATCATCTTGACATTCTTGACTAAGCAAAAGCCAGCTGTCTTGCAGCCTCCTCTTAACTAATTCAGCCACTTGCCAACTAATCCTTAATTTATGAACTTGTAATACGCTTCTTTGTATAGCCCTAGTCAGATCTTCACTTCCCAACTCAATTGCATCCATCTGTAACACTTGTCCATTAATAATAAAACTTAAATTTGTTAATTGTGCCCCAACATCAATTAATAATAAATCATTATTCTCAATTTGTTTATTTTTTTGTAAATAATGGAAAACTGCTTCCCCATTAGTTGAAATCTGAATTTTCTGCCAACCCAAATTGCCAAATAACCGCCTCCATAATTTTTTATCTAAATTAGTAGAAAAATTAGGCACAATAATTTGAATTTTATTCCTCTGCCAAAAAGGTAAATTATTTTGAATATTAAATTCATGAAAAACAGCTGCTAGCATGATTTCTGCCTGGGTTAGATCGTAAATCGCTCCCTGGCGTATCGGATAAATAATCTGAGTTCCTGAAGGATTTTTCCCCAGCAACTGATATGCCTGTTTGCCGAAGCTTAGTAAAAATTTTTGATCAACTTTTTCTAAATAACAACTTGGCTGCTGGAAAACTATCTGACCATCTTTAATTATGCGCAAATTAGCACCACCCCAATCAATAACCACATTAAAAGAAGAAAAATTAAATTTCTGGGAAATTTTTTGCCAAGTAGCAACAACACGATTCATAGCAAAACTTATTATAACCCGAAAAAAAAGTGTTTGCTTGCGAGTACAAATCTAAGGTTTTACTGCCCAATCTGATTCAAAACTTCAGAACCAGTTTTCCACTTGCCTTGAATAATCAAACTGGCAGCTCTATCAATTTCAGCTAAAGCCTTTTGATCTTGGGCATAATACTCACGCATACCCGCCATTCTTTCTTGCAGCAACTCTTGCTTAAGCTGTACTGCCTTTTCCAATAGAATTTGCTCTAAATCAGGGATTAGCTTATCTAAGTATTCAAGAATTTTCTCTTGCTTTTCAATTTCTTGCAGTTTTGCATCGTCAAGAATCTTTTTTACTTGTTCTCTCTCATTATCTGTCACCAACAATTCAAGATCATTTTCTAAAAAATCTTCCCAAATGGCTTGCTGTAACTCATCAAGGAATTCATTGCGCTGAGCTTCGGTCCCGTCAGTCACTCCTAGAAGATCAAAAATGTTTTGACTGATTAATGCTTCTTCTTTATCATTAGCTGGCTTTTTTTTCTCAATTTTTTCTTGGGTTGTTTCTTTGGGAGTTTGGGGGGGTTGCTCTTCAGGCTGAACTGTTTTAAAAGCTTGTTGAGGTTGATCTTGAGGAGTCTCTAGCTCAAGCTGAGTTTGATCTACAAGTAGCTTTTGCGCTGTAGTTGTCTGATTTTTAAAACCAGCTTGATCTTGCTGTTGATTTGCAATTCCCTGATCAAGATCCTGTTTCTGTTGTTGCAAAGGATTAACTGGATTATTTCCTAAATTTGAACTAAGTGATTGGACTGGAGGCTGTGGTTCAGCTGGAGGTTTTGTTTGCGGTTGGGTTGGAGGCGTTGCTGGCTGCTGTGTTTGCGCTGGTGCCTGCACTCCAGTTGGTGGAGTATAAGAATCCACATAAGAATTTTGCTCAGTAGATTGATCTACTTGAGCAGGTTGAGCAGAATTATTTTGGGTTTGTGGTTGATTTGGGTCGTTATTGAACATGGCAGAAATAACTATTATTAATATCTATTATAAACACTTTAGCAAATCTTTTGGTGTTTGAGGAGATGAGATTTATAATAAGAGATATCTATGACTAGTTCTGAGATTAATACAAAATTACAACAAGCTATTTTTCTTCTCTGTTGCTTAATGGTTCTCTTAATTCCGTTTTCATTTTCTTGGGTAAATGAGGAATTATTTGAGTTCAATAAAATGTTGGCCACCTACACAGGGGTAACGCTTCTTTGTGGACTTTGGACTGTCCGCATGATTATCAGCAAAAAAATTATCTTTAAAAGGACCTGGTTAGATATTCCTTTAGTTTTATTTTTGTTTTCACAAACAGTCTCAACAATTTTTTCCCTGCACCCCCGAACCTCATTTTTTGGTTACTATACTCGCTTTCATGGCGGATTAATATCAGTGATTACCTATTCTCTACTTTATTGGGTGATAGTTAATAATTTAAATAAAAAACATATTCAAAAGATTCTTTTAACTGCACTAGTAGCAGCAACTGGTGTTTGTTTGTATGCCATGCCAGAACATTTCGGTCACTCGCCTAGTTGTTGGATGATTATGGGTGAATTTAATGTTGAATGCTGGATCCAAGATGTGCGAAATCGGATCTTTGGCACTTTTGGCCAGCCAAACTGGCTGGCTGCTTATCTAGTTACACTACTACCTTTAAACTTAACTCTTTATTGGCAAAATGCTGAAAAAAAACCGTGGTTGTCTAAATTTTATTTAGTTAATTTTTTTCTTCTTTTTAGCACTTTGCTTTTTACTAAATCTCGTTCAGGTTTTTTAGGTTTTGGCATAAGCCTATGTTTTCTAATTATAACTAATTTCTTAGCATCTCAGAAAAAAGACCTGAAAACTAAGTTAAAAAATAAAAAAACACTCACTCTTTTAAGCAGTTTTATAGTTTCAATCTTAATCTGGGGCAGCCCTTTTACTCCTAATTTAAAACAAATCTGGCTAAAGCTAAATCAACCCCCAGCTATAAAACAACCTGTCACCGCAGTGAATGATAATCCTGCAGTTTCAACCGAACCAGAACTCAAGGATCTATATGCAGGCTCTGACTCAGGAGATATTAGACAAATTGTCTGGAAAGGTGCCCTAGATATTTGGCGCCGTTATCCAATATTTGGTTCTGGCGTCGAGACTTTCGCTTACAGTTATTATTTAGACCGTCCCCTAACTCATAATTTAATGTCTGAATGGGACTTCTTATATAACAAAGCTCATAATGAGTTTTTAAATTATCTAGCCACTACAGGAACTCTTGGGGCTTTAACCTATAGTTTATTAACTTTAAGTCTAATTTTTATCGGTATAAGAAATGTAATTAATTTAAAAAATAAAAAAATTAAATATAAGAACAAAAATAAAAATCAAATAACAATTGCTCTCAGTGCTGGAACTCTCGCTTTGACTATTTCAAACCTACTTGGTTTCTCCACTGTTATGCCAACAATTTTAATGTTCATTTTTGCTGCGAGCATTAGTGTATTGAATCAAAAAGACAAACAACAGCCAAAAAAAACAACCCCCATCCAGCTTACCTCTGTAGCCTTACTAATACCGTTATTAATGATAATTCTACATCTATTATTAAACATCTGGACCACATGGCATGCAGATTATTTATTTACTAAAGGAAAATCCTTAATTGCTTTACAAGAATACGACCAAGGCTTAGAAAAATTACAAACAGCAATCAAGCTTTCTCCTAAACAAGCTCTGTTTTATGACGAGTTAGCCAATACCTATGCAGATATTGCTGTTCAGCTGAGCGAAATTGATCAGGCTACTGCCTCAGCAGAATTTACAAACCTAGCTATTGCTGCCTCTGACCAAACTTTTGCCTTAAACCCTCAGCATTTACCTTTTTACAAAACTAGAGCCAGCATGTTTTCAACTTTGGCTTTGCTTGATCCTCAGTACTTAACTCAGGCTTATGACACGTTAGAAACCGCCACCACTCTAGCCCCAACTAATCCAAAATTGGTTTACCAAATGGCTTTAGTCAGCCATGCACAAAATAATATTGAACAAGCAATTGAACATCTGAAAACAGCCATTAAAATAAAACCAAATTATCATCAAGCCCGATATAAATTAGCACAAATTTATGAAGATCAAGAAAATTGGCAACTGGCTCAAGAACAATATCAGTATCTACTAGATTTCTTGATTCCTAATGATCCTAATTTGAAATTAAAATTACAAAACGTGCAGAAAAAAATTCAGCAGCTAAATCAGGATTAAATTATTATGACTATCCAAGACTTATACGATCGCTTTTTAATAACCAAAAATTTACAAACTCATCAGCTGCGCACAGCTGCTCTAGGGCAAGTAATTGTTGAGGACTGGATTGGTCCTCAAATAAATATTCAAGATGTGGTTTTTACTTTGCTAATTCATGATATGGGAAATTTAGTAAAATTTAATCTTGACACACCAGACAGTAAAAAATGGATGGCTGGAGAAAAAGAAAGCTTGGATTTTTGGAAAAAAATACAAAAAAAATATCAGCAGAAATACGGAAAACGAGCCGATCAAGCCAATGTCAAAATCGCGCGCGAGATTAACTGTCCTAACAAAATCATCGACTTTCTTGAGCATCATGAATGGCAGGATCTGCCAGCCGCAATTGAGACAAAACAATGGGAGCATCAAATTGTTTTTTATGGTGATGTCCGCATTCGGCCTCAAGGATTAACCAGTTTAGCTGACAGGATATTGGATTTAAAAAATCGCTATCAAGACCGTGATCCAAACTGGCACAAACCAGAATACTATCAAGAATTAGTAAACATTAGTCAAACGCTGGAAGCGTCACTAGATCAGCAGACGCAACAAGCCTTGAGCCAAATCCCTGTTGAAAAAATTGAACAAAAAGCTGAACAATTACGTTCTTTTCCTTTACCTGAGTTTGTAAACTTGCCCACAGAGAATATTTTTTAATCTGGTATAATAATATTTAATTTTAATAATGAAAATAATTACTGCACCACACCAAACTTTAAGAGCAACAGCTGAACCAATCAGTGAAATCAATGATGCAACTTTGGATTTACTAAAATCACTCAAAACAGATCTTGATGAGCAACGTAATCCCACTGGTGTTGGCTTAGCCGGACCCCAAGTCGATCAAAGTTTGAGAGCCTTTGCTGCTCGTCCTATGACCGATGGAGATCCTTTACAAACTCCTATTAGAGTTTTTATTAACCCTAAAATTATCAATCACAGTCAGAACCAAGTTTTAGGACAAAAACATGAACAACCAGATCTAGAAGGTTGCCTATCCATTCCCCAAATATATGGCGAAGTTCCTAGATGGCAATGGGTGGAACTCGAATTCCAAACTCTAGAAAATAATAAACTAGTGGATCACAAAGAAAAATTCTTTGATTATGCTGCTCGCATTATGCAGCATGAACTTGATCATCTAAACGGCATCCTTTTTACTGATTATATTTTGCAATATGAAACCCCTGCTTACATCGTCAACAAAAAAAATCAACTTGAAGAACTTGATCATTTATCCATTTTAGAAGTTTACTAATGAGTAATTTGCCCCACTACACAGTCGCAGTCGCTGGTTCAACCACATACACTACAGCCTGCGCTCAAGTATTACAGCAAAATAAAAACTTTTCTGTTCCATGGGTATTAACCCCCTTTCCTAGACTGATTGGCCGCCAACAAACTCTGACTCCAAGTCCTTTGCAAAACTGGGCAAAAACAGAACAAATCTCTATCATCAATCTTGATCAACAGATCGATCAATCAATCAAAGAAAAAATTCAAAAAAAAGAAAAACCAGATTTTTTATTAGTCGTTGATTTCGGGTATTTAATTCCCGAATGGCTGCTCAACTGGCCCAATAATTCGCCTTTAAATATTCATCCCTCTGCTCTGCCCAAATGGCGAGGTAGCTCTCCAGGACAATACGCAATTCTAAATAATGATAAACACAGTGCTGTCAGCTTAATGCAAGTTAACCAGGAACTTGATCAAGGAGCAGTTTATTACCAACAAAAATTTACAATTCAACCTCAATGGAATCACAAAGATTATTATGTTTTTAGCTTTGACCAAATAATTCCTCTGCTACCAGATTTATTAACACAAATAGCTGACAAAAAGCTGACTGCTAAGCCACAAGTAAAGACATCGCCCACGAAAATCACAAAAAGAATTGAAAAACAAGATGCTTTTATAGATTGGCAAATTCTGGCTTCTTGTATGAATGGAAGTCTGAATGGGCAAATGAAGCACGCAGAACCTTCTTTGGATTTGAATGAAAAGTTTTTATTAGCAGAAAAACTAAAACAAACAGCAAAAGAAAACTGGCCTCAATTAATTCACCAAGCTAGCAAAGCTTTTTCCCCATGGCCACTGCTGTGGACAAAAATTCCGACAAAAAAAGGCTCTAGAAGAATGCAAATCCTCAAAACTCAAATTGCTACAAACGGAAAACTAGTTTTAGAAAAAGTAAAAATCGCTGGCCAACAAACAGCCAACTGGAACCAAGTAAAAAACATCTTAGCTGATTAATCAGCTTAAACTTTTACTTTTATAAAGAAAAAAACTTAATTCTACTCAGCATCATCAGTTTTTTGCTGATGAGAATTGGTATTTACACCCTGCTTTTTCAACATGCGCAAAACTTTGGTTGGCACCTTGTAGCGATGGCGTTGACCATTAATCATTACAGTCACAGTGTGCAAGTTTCTCTTAAAATTACGCTTGGTGCGATGCTTAGAGTGAGATACAGAATTTCCCACATGGGCTACTTTTGGAAACTTATAGTCAAAACTTTTCATAGAAGCTGATTGTAACAAAAAACAACAAAGATGGCAAACAGAGTTTCCATCAATTTAATCATCAATCTAATACTATAAAAAAGTGTCGACTCTTTATTTATTGTAATTTTCGGCTTACACTATAGTTTCAATAAAAAAATATTTAATTACTATGCTCAACATACTTTTTGAACACCCTCTCGCTTTTTTAATTATTTTTCCCGGTCTATTAATGACCATTGCTTTGCATGAATTTGCCCACTGCTGGGTGGCAGACCATCTGGGAGATCCCACGCCTAGGGCGAAGGGCCGGCTGACTTTAGATCCCCGCGTCCATCTGGATTTACTTGGTGTGGCTGCAATGCTGCTGACAAATTTTGGCTGGGGCAAGCCGGCCCCTTATGACCCCTACAATCTTAAAGATCCTGTCAAGGACAGTGCCTTAATTGCTGCTTCTGGTTCAATTTTGAACTTAATAATTGCTGTAATTCTCAGTCTTATCTTTCATCTTTTACCCTTACCTTTTTTCTGGTTGCAATTAAGTGTCGTGCAACTTTTAACTATTAATGTCTATTTAGCAATTTTCAACTTAATCCCAGTTAAACCTTTAGACGGGAGCAAAGTTTTATTAGCTTTTTTACCAAAAAAAACTGCTTATGAATATGAAAAGTTTATGGATCGCTATGGTTTAATGATTTTAATTATCTTAATTATGCCTTTAGTTAATGGCACATCTCCTCTATCACAGTTGATCACTCCGATCGCTAATCTGATTCTAAATATGTTGATTTAAAAAGAGACAATTGGAAAAAAAATTTAATAATACTTATAATAATTTTATGAAAGAACAACAACAATCTTCCAAAAAAAAATTATTATTGATCGCTGCTGGATTAGGTCTCTTAACTACAGTAGCTGTCATACTCATCAAGGGTGTCCCCGGCAAAAATATGGTTGCTTTAGCTCCACTTGACGGATCAGATCAATATGATTCTATAAAAATGCCAGTAACTGAATCTAATACTGTAGGTATTGCCTCGGACATGGCCTCTACCAGAGGGGGTTATACTCAACCTTATCAACCACCTAGCAATAATAATGCTCTAGAAATTGATGATCGAGTTTACCAAAAAACTGGCTATTATCAGCTAGTAGCTAATGACGCTGCTCAATATTTACAACAATTAAAAGAATATATTCTAAGCATTGATGGTCGTGTACTTAGCACTAACCTTAACAGCAATCAACGTTACCAGTACGGTACTTTAGTAGCTAAAGTTCCAGTAGCTAAATTTGAGGAAGCTACCCAAAGAGTGACTGAGGGTGTTGATAAAGTCATGAGTGAAAATGTTAATGCTCAAGATCGAACCAGCCAAGAAGTTACTCTCAACAACAAACTTGACTCTCTAGAAGAAGAAAAACTAGATAAAGAAATTGAGTTAGAAGAAGCAACAACTACTTTAGCTAAAAAACAAATTGAGTTGGAGATTAAACGCTTAGAAAATCAAATTCAACAAGTTCAGACCCAACAAAAAACATTATCAGAAAAAGTAGATTACTCAACCCTTTCTGTAAGTGTTGCTGACAGCGAAGCTTACTTTAATCCTGGCTCTTATAAACCAAGCGTCAAAGAACAAATTCGCCAAGCTTGGGAATCAGTCTCAGGAATTCTTTATATAATTGTATACGTAGCCATTTGGTTCTCTGTTTACTCAATTCTCTGGTTGCCTCTAATCGCTCTAGTTTTTTTACTAAAAAGAAAAACTAATAAGAACACTAATCCCCCACTAGAATAAAAACTAAAAGTAATAACCTCAGAGCCCTCGGTGACTAACCGAGGGTTTTTTCTCCAGTGATAAAAAAACCCTACACATTAAAAAAAGATTGAATTTTATAATCTTTATCTTAAACTCTAATCATTGTGAATAAAAAAATTTTTACCTATAACTTAATATTTTTTTAATATTCTGACAATAAACTCAATAATATGCGTTTGCTTGTAATAGATGATGACGAAAGTTTAAGAAATTTCCTTTATCAGCAGTTAGGCTCCGAATATGTGGTAGACCTAGCTGAGACAGCTGAACAAGGTCTCTATTTAGCAGATACCAATCTTTACCAAATCTTTGTTATTGATATTAACCTACCAGACGGGAGTGGTCTAAACGTAATTAAAAAATTACGCCAGCAAAAAAATAATCAACCAATTTTAGTCTTAAGTAGCTATCAACAACCAAAAAAAATTGCCTCAGCTTTAAAACTTGGAGCTGATGATTATCTCCCAAAACCATTTGCCCTAGTTGAGCTACAAGCTCGACTAGAAAGTCTAGTTCGCAGACAAAAACTCAAATTTACACAAAAAACAGTAGTCGGTAAGTTTGTTTTTAATTTCACCCTAAAAAAACTATTTTTTGAAAAACAACTAGTCAAACTTAACCTAAAAGAAAAATTAATTCTTGAATGCCTATTTAGAAATGTAGGCAGGATCGTAACTAAATCTATTTTAGTCGCCTATGCCTGGGAGCAGCCTTTTTTAGACAGTAATACTCTGGAAGTACATATTAGCCGCTTGCGTCACAAAATCCGCCAAACTAGCCATCAACCATTGATTAAAACTTGCCATGGACAAGGATACACTCTTATCCAAAACAAATAACGACACTATCAAGCAAATAATTACTGCTACAGCAATAATAACAATATGCATCAGCTTAATTATCAGCTTACCTTTAAAACAAAGTATCTTTTTGTTAACTGTTACTTATCCTCTTCTTTTATTTAGCTATAAAATTTTTTCTCAAAAATGTATTAAAAATTTCACTTTACTCCTTTTCGATATAGCTTTTGTTTTAAATTTTCTTTTGGAGCCTATTAATTCCATCTCAACTTGTTTACTGAGCACTGTTATTTTATTGTTTATCTTGGTTTATTTCCCCTTAAAAATAAAAAAAGTAATCATAATTTTTATCTTGCAACAAATAATTTTATTTCAGTTTACATCTTTTAATGTAAAAGGCTCGACCAACTCTAACTCTCAATTTTTGTTAATTATAAGCCTCATCTGTCTGATAATTATTTTAATTCAAAAACTTTCACTACGTATCAAACAATTACAACAAAGTTATTATTTGCTAAAACTAGGAAAACTTAGCTCAATTTTAGCTCATGAACTTAATAGTTCAGTGATGAGCTGTATTTGCGATTTAGAAACCCAAGCAGATTTAAAAAAAATCAAACTCAAACTAAATACCATTAAAAACATTATTAACTGTCATCAAAATCCTAGTTACAAAATTAGTCTTTTTTCTGCTAATCAGCAAATTACTAAAGTTAAAAACATTTTGAAATACAAAGCAAAAAAAAATGAAGTGAAAATTATCATAAAAAAACCCAAACAAAACATCAAAATCTACGGAACACCTTGCTACTTTTTACAGATTATTGCCAACCTGGTTAGCAATGCCATTGAATCATACAGCAATGAAACAAACATTGATACAAAAAATAAAAAAGTATTAATTGAATACAAAAAAATTGACAACAACTTATTTGTTGAAATTAAAGACAGTGGCTGTGGTATCCCAGCTAAAGAAATACCGAACATTAGTCAGGCATTTTATTCACTTAAAAATAATTCAGACTTACATTTAGGCTTAGGTTTATCTATTAGTCTTGAGCTTTTAAAAAAATTTTTTTCAGGAAAATTTAGAATTCACTCCAAATTAAATAAAGGCACAACTATTCATCTTTTTTTCCCTCTGAGGAGGGAGGAACAAAATCTAACTTAATGGCTCTACCCTGGATCAAAGCCTGCGCCACTTTTCTGTAAGCCCTATTTAAAATCCTTGCAAAAGTTGGTTGAGAAATACCCATTTTTTCAGCAGCTTCTGTCTGAGGTAAGCCATCCACATCATGAAGCTTTAATGCCTCAACTTCATCAGGTTTAATCTCCACCTCCTCAAGATAACGCATCGGCACTCCACGTGGCTTAAAATAAGTCACATCCGGTTCAAACTTAAGAATTCTTTTTATCTTAGGTCGTGGCATATTTTCTTTGTAAAAAAAGTATGGGCAGGCGGCATTCGCTTTGCTCATGCCGCCTGCCCAATTATAACAAAAATCCTAGTTACTCCTCTAAAGCAGCTAATTCTTGCTTGACTGCATCAAGTTCTCTCTCCAATTGCCCTTGATAAGCCTGAAGATTCTCTTTCCAGTCTTGCTCAGTCCAAAACATTCGCCCCCAGCCTCCTCCATAACCCATCCCATAACCTCCACCAAAACCCATACCTCGACCATATCCAAAACCACGACCCATTCCTCTTCTAGGAGCTGGAGCTCCTGGACCAGGAACACAAGGACCTGCACCTCTACCAGTACCTGGACCTTGGCCTCTAGGACCTGTTCCATCTCTTAATGGCATATTGTCCTCCTTTTTTTATTAGTTAATATACTTCTCCCTAATCACCTAAAATACAATGATTAGTTATGAATATATATTCATTATAAATCTTTTCTAAAGATTGTCAAGTCTTGTGTAAAAAAATCGTCAACGAATAGTTGATAATGTATTTTTAATTTCCTCATTTCTGAGGGGAAACCCCTCAGCGTTTTGTCTTCTAAAGAAGACAAAGCCTGCTCCCCTGTGAATAGGGGTATTAAAC
>Ga0272443_10001326_pt1 | contig 37204 bp, 33 predicted proteins | sample SSMAcet12_FD_193581 | JGI IMG/M metagenome (GOLD analysis project Ga0272443, IMG submission 193581) | Marine sediment archaeal communities from Little Sippewissett salt marsh, Falmouth, MA, United States - SSM-Acet-12 | ecosystem: Environmental > Aquatic > Marine > Wetlands > Sediment ...
CCCCTCCTTGTTCCTCGTTACACTATTATACATGTAACGAGAATAATGGCAAGGGAAATCGTCCTTATTTATCACTTTTTCATAGGCTTAGTTGTACTTCCTCGTTATATCTTTCCGGGAACTCAGGTTAAATAGTGGTTTGCCGGCGCTGAAAAAATAGATGCCGAAAAGATATTCGAGGCCGCCGTCCGTCAGCGGGTCTCCTTCCATATCAAAAAAAAGATCGCCTGCAGCAGGCTGGGGAAGCCTGGCAAAACCCTTTTTGCCAGGTTGCTGGGGGAGCAACTCGACCGGTCGCCGGCCGTTTTCTCTGGCCTGCAACTGCAGGGAGGCCTGCCCGCTCAGTTTTTCAAGGGTGGCAGTGGACATTTTTGCAACCTTTAGATCAGTGGTGCATGTGCCAAGCTCTGCAAGAGTGGTGATTCCGGCGGCTTGCAGTTTTTTGATCTGCAGTTTTGTTATACCGGCAACCTGGGAGAGGTGGTCATCTTCTATCCACCGTAGTTTACATAAAGTGCGCCAGCAGCAGTAGTCGCAATGGCTGCATGGAGACGGGTAGGTGTCCTGTTGCCGACCCTGCACAAAATCAGAGAATCGGGCCAGTATGGTTGTGAAATAGTATGCATAATCGGCATAATGCAGCGACTCTTCGGCTCTGTTGCCGAAGACAATATGCATTCTTTCCGGGGTAACTTCCTGAACACTGGAAAGCAGTGAAGAATAGCAGGCTGTCTGGATAATGAATTTTGTTTTGATTTTTCTGGCCAGTTTGGTGTCGATCACTTCATAGCTGTAATCGCCAAACCGTGAGGGAACCGGGACACGTCTGAGAAAATCTATATGCCCGAGCAGGGAATCTTTTTTCAGCGTCGCCTGGCAGATGATCTCTATTCCCGCGTCCATTGCCGAAAGTGTTGCTTCCCGCATCTGCTCTATTTCAGATGCCTGACTGGCGATATCACATATACTTTGATGGCGTGTTGCGAGCATATCCGAAAACGCTGCTTCATGGGCATACCCCCTGTCCTGCAGCAGTTGAACCTCTTCGCTCTCTTCATCTTTCGGCAGGGGAGTATCGAGGTTGATCAGGTCAAGCCTGGTCAGGTGTGCACACTCCAGAAAATTGACAATGTCGGAAGCAGCGTACAGTATGTCGCCTTGTATCTTCTGCACTTTAGACCAGCCTCCTTTTTTGCCGTGAACGGTTCTCGGGCTGTGCCCGTTCCCATGTGTCTTGTAACTCCATTTTTTTTATAGATGTCCGGGCTTTTTTCGTTTAAGCAATAACACAGGTGGTCAGACAAATAGCGTCGTACCAGATAAAGAGGGGGGTTTTTTTGGCGAAATATAAACCACAGCATGTCAGGCTTCTCTTTATCGACAAAAAAATCCGTTCAGGCACGTTCCCGAATTGCACCTCAATGGCAGAAGAATGGGAAGTCAGCCCGCGAACGATTCAACGTGATATTGACTATCTTCGCTACCAGCTGGATGCGCCGATTGATTATTCGGCGGGCAGGCGCGGATATTTCTATACTGAACAGCAGTACAAGCTACCCGCGATGGAGATACGGGAAAGTGACCTGTTCAGTGTCTACCTGGCGGAAAAGCTTCTTCGCCAGTATGAGGGGACGCCCGTTTTTGGCAGTCTTCAGTCAGTGTTTCGGAAAATTGAGCAGTCGTTGCCCGAAAAGATTTCCAGCATACCGGTGGATGACCAGTCAAAGTTCACCATCATCGCGCCATTCTCCACAACCATCGAGCCAGCCGTCTGGACAGCCCTGGTCAACTGCTTGAGGGCTTCCCGGCAGATAGAGATCGTCTACCGGGCGCCCGGCAAAGAGCCCACCGCACGAGTGCTTGATCCGTACCATGCTGTCCGCTTCGAGGGGGATTGGTACGTGGTGGGGCACTGTTACCTTCGTAATGAAATACGAACCTTCAGTTTTTCAAGGATAGTGTCGGCTGTTGAGACGGGAAAAAATTTTAAAATCCCAGAATACTTCAATTTCAAGAAGTTCTCAGGCAGCCATTTCGGAGTACACTGGGGGGAGGGCGAAATCAGGGTGAAGGTGAGGTTCAGCAAGCGTGTGGCCTGCTATGTCAGGGAGAGAAAGTGGCATTCGAGCCAGGTGATCGCCGAGAACGAGCATGGGGAGATTACCCTTACTCTGACGGTAAATCATCTGCTGGAACTGAAAAGATGGATTCTTTCGTGGGGCGCCGAAGCGCTGGTTCTGGAGCCCGATTATTTTGCCCAGGATATTGAGGCGACATTAAAGCAGGCGACAAACAATTATGTGATATGACATGATCTCTCATGACTATCTGAAAAGCCGGCACAGGCAGGAGCGAGCCCATTTTTCCAAATATCTGGATATCAGAATACACAGGGCATTGAGTTGGCTGCACCGCGCCGAAGCGTGCGTTGACGACCCCGATGCCAGTTTCATCTTCCTGTGGATAGCTTTTAACGCCGCATACGCCAATGAAATGCCGGCGGAATATTCTTCCACGGAGCAGCAGCGGTTTAATGAGTTCATTAAACGGCTTTTGCAACTGGACGAAAACAGGCGTCTGCACGATCTGGTCTGGAACGAATTTACCCAGAGCATACGGGTTCTGCTTGATAACAAGTACGTTTTTCAGCCGTTCTGGGACTATGCAAACAACAAATTAACAGAGCAGGAGTGGATTGAAAAATTCATCATCGCAAGGAAAACAGCCGCTCATGCGCTTGGCAAAGGTAACTCATCGACGGTACTTGCGGTTGTGTTATCCAGATTGTACACCTTGAGAAACCAGCTCGTGCATGGAGGCGCTACCTGGAAGAGCAGCATCAATCGTGAACAGGTCAGGGATTGTAACAGGTTGATCGGTTGCCTTGTACCGGCAATTATCGAGATAATGATGGACAACCCCGACGAACTCTGGGGCCAACCCTGCTATCCGGTGATTTAACTATGGCCTTGATGCAATACACTCCTTGAGGGGCGCAAAAGTTTGTCCAGACAGCCCGTGCAGGAGCAAGAGGATGTCGGTAGTCCCATAAGATTCATCGCAATGATCTGCCTCATCGCTCTACCTAGAGTCGCGATAAGGGATGAATGCGGAGGGCGACCGAGCACCATGGCTTGAGCGATTGGATAACAAAATCCTGGCGATGCAATCACCAGCAACACCAGCCGAGCGATGGCAGAGTCTCGCGGCCAACAAGAAGTGCCGCCTGCAGGAACTGCTGCATCGTGAACTGAGTTATTCGGGTATCATCAACGATGAAATGTCATACTCTGCTTCTCTCTTGGCTGTTTTGGGGATTGAAAATTTGGGGAACAGCCACGAAACGATGGGGAAAACACACCAGCATCGCCAAACGCCTGATGGGAAAACGAAAGGCATGAATAATACAAACATGGATTCCGGCAAGGAACCCATAGAACGCGACCCCGACTTGGCGGCGGCGGAAATCGCCATGAAGCGGGCAGCCGTCAAGGCCCGGCAAAAGGCCCGGCAGGCGGGTGTGGGCGTTGTAGTTTGGAAGGATGGCCGGATCGTCGAAGAGCGGCAGAACTCGTCAGCCGACGAGTGATTCCGTTGCTGAAGGCGTTCAACGACCAGTTCGGCAACATCGACTGGAAGAACAACGACAAGAATACCGCCCGGATCGAGCACGACGCGGCATTGCAGCGTGTCATGATCGACCTCCTGGCCGACCACACCGAGCTGTTCAAGCAGTTCAGCGACAACCAGTCATTCAAGAAATGGCTTGGCGACACCATCTTCGGCGTGACCTACCAGCAACAGGCCGGACAATTTCTGCTGACGCTGTCCGGTTCCTGCTCGTAGCAATTGTACTTCAGCACGCCCTCCGGCTCGCCGGGCGCGGTTGCAAAGAAAAGTTTCTTGCGTGCAGTCAACTACGCGCTGGTAATCGTGATCGCCGGCTACTTGTCTGATGATCGACTGGAGATGAGATAACGTTCGGCTGTATCGGCATGGTTTGTTTCTGCATAATGCGGTACGCCTTTTGATTGACTTTGTAGAGCACGAGGTGTAATAAGTACGTACGGGTTATCCTATATGTACGTATTATCGGAGGTGCGTGTGAAAACCGTCAGTCCAACTGAATTGAGGAGCAATATCTACAAATTGCTGGATGAGGTACTCAGCAGCGGGGTTCCCCTGGAAATAAACAAGGGCGGGGAGATATTGAGAATTGTGCCCGTTGCCACAACCAGCAAGCTGTCCAATCTGGTTTCCAGGCCGCACGTCATCACTGGTAACCCTGATGATCTTGTGGATATCTGCTGGGATGGGGAGATGAATCTTGATCTATATTGATACACATATTGCAGTCTGGCTCTGCGCCGGGGTAGTGGGAAAACTGAGCGACAAAGCAAAAGATCTTCTCAATGGCCATGAAATTAGAATTTCTCCAATTGTCCGTCTCGAACTGCAGTATCTTTATGAGATTAAACGAGTTACCCTGCCCGCCAATGACATTGTTGCCGATCTTTCCCACTCAATTGGGTTGAAAGTATGCGACAAAGACTTTAATGCCGTTCTACACAGGGCAATAGCGCTCACCTGGATCCGTGATCCATTTGATCGAATAATCGTGGCACACGCATTGTTAAACGAAGACTATCTCGTCACCATGGATCAGACAATGCTCGACAATTACACCAAGTCTATATGTTGAACACGTGTCGGCGCTCAGCTGATATCGGCGTCATTGTGCCGAACAATCCACGATCTATAGTGATGAGGGGTATCAAGTTGGTCAGTGGTAAAATCTTACATTGATTTTTAACAAAATTTCATTTCCAGGGCTCCCCTTAGAACAACCGTTTCAGGAGTAAACAACCATCGCCAAAGTAACCGGTAACACCCAGGGATTGAAGAAGTCCCAGCTCAAGGCGCTCAACCGTCTGGGCTCCCGAAATATCTCCCGTGATGACATTGTCAGCCCGGAAGCCGCCCGGACCATGGCTGAACTTTCTTTTGAGATGAACCGGCAGATCGGCCTGTTGATCAATCGGGCCGGGAAAATCGAGCAGGTCATCATCGGCGACTATCATGGTTTATTCATTCCCCGCGAGTCGGTGCGGAACAATACAGGCGGCAGGCTCTGCGGCCTGCGGCTGGTGCACACCCATCCTGGCGGCGAGAACATCTCCGACGATGATCTGATGGATCTGCTTTTTCTGCGTCTCGATCTGATGGCGGTGCTCAAACTTGATCAGCACGGATTGCCCGAACGCATCTACAGCGCTCATCTCATGCCGCTGTCGATGGACGGGGCTAACTGGCAGTATCTCGAACCGCTCCATCCCGCCAACCAGAAAGATTCCATTTATGAACTGATCCAGGCCCTGGAAAACGAGTTTAGCCGCATCAAGCAGACCGGCAGGGCCGAAGCGGGGCGCGACCGCGCTCTGTTGATCAGTGTCGGCACCGAGTCGCGCAGCCGTGCCGAACCAGCCATGCGCGAGCTGATGGAGCTTGCCCGAAGCAGTGAGATCGTCGTACTGGACAGCATCTATCAGCGCAGCAGAACGATTAATCCACGCTTTATCATGGGACGTGGGAAACTCTCCGAGATTATTATCAGAGCGCTGCGTCTGGATGCCAACCTGCTGATCTTTTCGCGTGAACTCAATCCATCGCAGATCCGTTCCATTACCGAGTTCACCGACCTGCGGGTGATCGACCGTACCCAGCTCATCCTCGATATATTCGCGCGGCGGGCACGCAGCAGGGAGGGCAAACTTCAGGTGGAGATGGCTCAGCTCAAATATATGCTGCCCCGGCTCTCCACCAGAGATGACGCGCTCTCGCGCCTCACCGGCGGCATCGGCGCACGGGGGCCGGGTGAGACCAAGCTGGAGATCGATCGGCGCCGCATCAACGATCGTCTGGCCAGATTGACGCGGGAACTGGCATCGGTGGGCAGCGAGCGGTCGCGGCGGCGAAACCGGCGGCGCAAGCGCACGGTGCCGGTGATCTCGCTGGTTGGTTATACCAATGCGGGCAAATCAACCTTGCTCAACACCCTCACCAGAAGCGAGGTGGTGGCCGAGGACAAACTCTTCGCCACCCTCGATCCCACCAGCAGACGGCTGCGTTTTCCCGAGGAGATGGAGGTGATAATATCGGATACGGTGGGATTTATCGACGATCTGCCGGCCGACCTGCTGCGCGCCTTTCAGGCAACCCTGGAAGAGTTGAATGAGGCCGACCTGCTCATCCATGTCATCGACGCGGCCAATCCCGCCCATACCACCCACGTGGAGGTGGTGGAAAAGCTGCTGGGCGAGCTTGACCTGCTGGCGATTCCGCGAATCGATGTCTACAACAAGATTGATCTGGTTGACCAATCGGAACCTGATTCGGAGGGTGCTGTTCCTTCCTCGGCCATGATTTCCACGTCTGAGCCCAAATCGCTCAGCCTTGATGGTTCGTCAATTGCCATATGCGCCCATGATCCCGACAGTCTGGCGCCACTGCTGCGCCGGGCCTATGAAATGTTGCGCGAAATCGTTCCACCAGAATTGATGGCGTCGTAAAAACCTCGCCTCAGGCCAAAATCTGTTCGCGGGTGAAGATCGAGCGGAGGGGAAAACCCCGGGCCGCCAGATTTTCGGCACCGCCCTCCTGGCGGTCCACAACGGTGGCGACAAGGCCGACCGCAAAGCCGGCTGCCTGAACCTGCTCGATTACCTGGAGCAGGGTGCCGCCGGTGGTGACCACATCCTCGACAATGGCAACCCGGCAGCCGGGCGCCAGGTTCTTCAGGCCTTCGATGGCGCGGCCGGTGCCGTGCTCCTTGGCTTTTTTGCGGACGATAAAGGCGGGCAGCGGATTGCCCTGAATATAGCTGATTAACGATGTCGCCGTAGCCAGCGGATCGGCGCCCAGGGTCATGCCGCCCACCGCCCGGATGGGCGCAGGCTCGGCGGCGATCAGACGGTAGAGCAGGGTGCCGCACAGATACGCCCCCTCGGCATCCAGAGTGGTCTGTTTGCCGTCGATGTAAAAATCCGAGGTGCGTCCGGATGTCAGGGTAAAGGTGCCGGAACGATATGATTTTTCGACAAGTATGGTTTTTAGGCGCTGCCGTTCATCCATGGTGGGTATCCTGGTAGAGAGGAGAGGGGTGCAAAACGAGTGCTGAATAAGTACCGGGATTTTCCCGGCCCGGCAAAGAAAAAAGTAGCATTCTTTTCAGAGTGGGTGTTTGCTGCAGTGTTACAACAACCACCAACATCAAGCGGAGAGAGTATGTGCGGCATTGTCGGATACATTGGCACGCGGCGGGTCGTTCCGGTCCTGCTGGAAGGGCTCAAGCGCCTGGAATATCGGGGATATGACTCGGCCGGCCTGGTCTTTCACCACGAAAACAGACTGACCACCTACCGGTGCGAGGGGAAACTGGCCAATCTCGAAAACCTGGTGGATGAGGTGATCGGCACTCCGGCCCATGTTGGGCTGGGCCACACCCGCTGGGCAACCCATGGCGCCCCCACGGAAAAAAATGCCCACCCGCATACCGACCAAAGCGGCCGGGTGGTGGTGGTGCACAACGGCATCATAGAAAACTACAATTCTCTGCGTGAGAATTTGAAAAAAGAAGGCTTCATCTTCTCCTCGGATACCGACACCGAGGTGCTCGCTCATCTGATTGCCCGCCACCTGGAAGACGATCTGGCCGATGCGGTACGCCGCGCCCTGGCCTTGGTTGAAGGAACCTATGCGCTGGGGGTGATGTCCGCTGATCATCCCGGCATGCTCATCGGCGCCCGCAACAACAGCCCGCTGGTCATGGGGGTTGTCGATGACGGCAGTCTGCTGCTGGCCTCGGATATTCCCGCCCTGCTCCCCTTTACCACCAAGGTCATCCTGCTCGACGATCAGCAGATGGCGGTGTTGTCGGCTCAGGGACCGGCGGTGTTTTCCCTAAAAACCGGCGCGGCGGCGCCTGTTACCGTGCAGACCATCGACTGGTCGGTGGCCATGGCCGAGAAGGGCGGCCATAAACACTTTATGCTCAAGGAGATATATGAGCAGCCGCAGGTCATCACCAATACCATCAGCGGGCGCGTCGATGCTGAGACCGGCGTGGTCGATCTGCCTGAAATAGCCCTTGATGAAGCGGCAATCCAAAAGCTTGAGAGAATCTACCTGGTGGCCTGCGGTACCAGCTGGCACGCCGCCCTGGTGGCCAAACAATGGATTGAGAAGTATGCCCGCATTCCGGTGGAGGTGGATTACGCCTCGGAGTTCAGATACCGCACCATTCTGGTCACCGAGCGGGTTCTGGTGGTAGCCATCTCGCAGTCGGGAGAAACCGCCGATACCCTGGCGGGTATGCGTCGGGCCCGTGAACTGGGAGGTCGGGCCATCACCATCTGCAACGTGGTGGGCTCCACCATGACCCGGGAGGCGGACGGCACCCTCTACACCCATGCCGGTCCCGAAATCGGGGTGGCGGCCACCAAAACCTTTATGGCGCAGCTGGTGGTGCTCTATCTGTTCGCCCTCTATCTGGGCCAGCGGCGACGCCTGGTGGATGACCAGACCTCGAAACGGTGCGTCAGGAACCTGGTGGCCAGCGCCGCCGTGGTTGAACGGGTTCTGTCGTTTTTGCCGGCGCGGATCAAGACCTTGATCGAATCGTATCACGATTGCCGGGATTTTCTCTTTGTGGGCCGCGGGCTCACCTTTCCCATTGCCCTGGAAGGCGCGCTCAAACTCAAGGAATTATCCTACATTCACGCCGAGGGCTATGCGGCCGGGGAATTGAAACATGGACCGCTGGCCCTGATCGACCGGGATATGCCGGTGGTGGCGCTGGCGCCCGGCGATGCGGTTTATCACAAGACCATATCAAACGTGCAGGAGATCAAGGCGCGCCAGGGTCGGCTGATTTTGATCGGTGATGAGGGTGACGATTTTCTCGCCGATCTGGGCGATCACGTGGTTGTTCTGCCCACCATCGATGAGGATTTGAGTCCCATTCTCTATAGCCTGCCGGCCCAGTTGCTGGCCTATGAAATTGCCAACCGGCGAGGCTGCGACGTGGATCAGCCGCGCAATCTCGCCAAGAGCGTGACCGTTGAGTAAGAGGTACCGGGGATTATGGGCGCACCGTTCGTAACCCTGGGTATTGATGCACTGGTAGACGGCGATCCGCCCTGGGCCGCTGATGCGCGCCTGGGCCTGTTGTCCAATCAGGCCTCGGTCAACGGCGAACTGCGCCACAGCCGGGAACTGCTGATGAACCGGTTCGACGGCCGACTCACCACCCTGTTTTCGCCGCAACATGGGTTTTACGCGGAAAAGCAGGACAATATGGTTGAATCGGATCACTGCACCGATGGCCTTACCGACCTGCCCATCTACAGCCTGTACGGCAATACCAGACGGCCGGAGCCGTGGATGATGGCCGATATCGATGTCTTGCTGGTGGACCTGCAGGACGTGGGGACCAGGGTCTACACCTTTATCTACACCATGGCCTATTGCCTGGAGGCGGCGGCTCAGCTGGGTAAACAGGTCATCGTGCTGGACCGGCCCAATCCCATCGGCGGTGAAAAAACGGAGGGCAATCTTCTTCGTCCCAATTGCCGGTCTTTTGTGGGCCTCTACCCGCTGCCCATGCGCCATGGGCTGACAATCGGCGAGATGGCCCGCTTTATGAACCAGGTAGGCGGTATCAACGCGCACCTCGATGTGGTGCCCATGCGGGGCTGGCGCCGAACCATGTACTACGAGGATACCGGCTTGCCGTGGGTGTTTCCGTCACCCAATCTGCCGTCGGTGAACAGTGCGGTGGTCTATCCCGGTCAGGTGATCTGGGAAGGCACCACTGTTTCCGAGGGCCGCGGCACGACCCTGCCCTTTGAGCTGTGCGGCGCACCTTTCTGGCGCCATGACGAGATTCTCGATGCACTCGATGAACGCGACATTGAGGGCTGTTTCTTACGGCCGGTCACCTTCGAGCCGACGTCCGGTAAATGGATGGGAGAGCAGTGCGTCGGGTTTCATTTCCACGTCACCAACCGCAGCCTGTTTCGCCCCTATCGCGCCAGTCTTGGTCTGCTGCGGGTAATTATGATGCTCTACCCGGAAAAATTCTCCTACAAGCAGCCGCCTTATGAATATAATTATGAGCAATTGCCTCTTGATCTTATCCTCGGCGATGAAGCAATTCGGCAGGGCCTGCAACAATCCGTGCCGGTTGCCGAGATGGAAGCGAACTGGCGTGCGGAGCTGAACGAGTTTACTGCTGCAAGAGAGAACTATTTGCTCTATTGATGGCGTCGTAAAAACCCTTTTTTCAGTTATACTGGAGTTGACCCGATATTGATAATTAGTTGAAAGTACTTGATTCCCGCTGCAGCCTGCCCTTGAGTGTTGTTATCGAGGGCGGGAATGACGGTAACAAGCAATTTTGAGGTTTTTACGAGTTTATCTCTATTGATTGGTGCGGTTTTTATGGATACAAGTTACTCCCTGGCCGAGCTTGCCCACCTTGTGGAAGGTGAGTTGGTCGGTGACGCTGAACTCCGGGTACGCGGCTTTGGGCCGCTCGATGAGGCCGGCCCCGAAGATCTGAGTTTTATTGTCAAGGCCGATATGAGCGGTGCCATGGCCGAATCGGAGGCCGGCGCTTTTCTTGTGCCCCGATCAGTGGAACAGAGCGGTAAACCGATTATCAGGGTGGCTGATCCATATCTGGCCTCGGCCCTTGTCCTGAACAAGATGCTTGCCAGACCCTTTGTACCAACCGGCATCCATCCCAGTGCCGTGGTCGGCGAAGGGTGCCGCATCGGCGAGCAGGTTTCGATCGGTGCCCAGGTGGTGCTGGGGGATCGGGTAAGCGTGGGTGAGCGTGTGAGTATCGGGCCGGGAACGGTGATCGGCAATGACGTTACCATCGGTGATGAGTGTATATTCAAAGCACATGTCACCATCGAACACGGCACCGAGATCGGTGCCCGGGTTAGTATCAGTCCCGGCACCGTTATCGGCGCCGATGGATTCGGCTACGCCACTGATGCCTCCGGCATCCATGTGAAGCGGCCTCAGCTGGGCATCGTGAGAATTGGTGATGATGTGGAAATCGGCGCCAACTGTTGCATCGACCGGGCCACTTTCGGCGTTACCTGGATACAGGCCGGTACTAAAATCGACAATCTGGTTCAGGTAGCTCACAATTGTGTTGTCGGCGAGCACAGCCTGCTTGTAGCCCAAGTCGGTTTGTCAGGATCCACTAGTCTCGGCCATCACGCCGTGTTTGCCGGGCAGTCCTCCACCACCGGTCATCAGGTAATCGGCGACCGGGTTATGGTCGCCGGGCAGAGCGCCGTCCACGGCGATCAGCCGGACGGCGCCCGATTGGGTGGATCACCGGCTTTCGAGGCCAAGCAGTACTTTAAGGCGGTATCGGTATTTTCCCGTTTGCCGGAGCTGGCGAAACAGGTACGGTTTTTGAGCAAGGAGTTGGATCGGATTAAGGAGCGCTTTGACAAGACGTAATGTGATCATGAAAGACATAGCCCTCGAATCACCTTTGGATGTAATGGAAATTATGCGGCTGGTGCCGCATCGTTACCCTTTTTTGCTGGTGGATCGGATTATCTCGCTGATCCCGGGGCAGACCATACAAGGATACAAGAATGTCACCATCAACGAGCCGTTTTTTCAGGGCCATTTCCCCAGCCGTCCGGTTATGCCGGGGGTTCTCATTTTAGAAGGTATGGCGCAGGTGGGGGCGTGTCTTGCCTATCACACCATACCGGAAGTGCTGAGCGGCAAAATAGTCTATTTTGCCGGTATCGACAAGGCCCGTTTTCGCCGGCCGGTGGTTCCCGGTGATCAGCTGCACTACCGGCTGGAAATGCTTAAACAAAAGCGTGCTGTAATCGTTATGGCGGGACGGGCAACGGTTGATGAGCAGCTGGTGGCGGAAGCGGAACTGATGGCAAGCTTCGCCTGATCGGGCGACCTACACACACTACACACTATGACTATTCATCCTACCGCGGTGGTTGATTCCACCGCAGAAATAGATACCGGCGCAACCATCGGTCCCTACGCGGTGATTGGTGCTCAGGTGCGTATCGGCGCCGACACGAAGGTTGAGCCCCATGCCGTGGTTGAAGGGCCGTCCACCATCGGCGCCCGAAATCTGATCGGCAGTTTTGCCACCATCGGCGGCGCGCCTCAGGACCTTACCTATCGCGGCGAACCCACCGAGCTGCTTATCGGCGATGACAATCAGATTCGTGAGTATGCCTCAATTCATCGCGGCACTCCAAACGGCACCGGGAAAACCGTCATCGGCAGCAATAATCTGCTGATGGCCTACACCCACGTCGCCCACGACTGCCGCATCGGCGACCATGTCATCATGGCCAACGTCGCCACCCTGGGGGGCCATGTCCAGGTCGGCACCCGGGCCTCCATTGGCGGCCTGGTGGCGGTCCATCAATTCTGTCGGATCGGTACCTTTTCTTATATCGGCGGAGTTTCCGGGTTGAGCCTTGATGTGCCGCCATACGTGATCGTGGCGGGAACGCGTAATCGCACCCGGGTATCAGGAATCAACAAGATCGGACTGCTGCGCAACGGGTTCAGCCGGGAGACCATCGGCAAGCTGGATGCGGCCTTTCGGATTATCTTTCGATCTCCCAACATGCTGCTCAAAGATGCTCTTGATCTGGCCCGGCAGGAGTTTCCCGACTGTCCGGCGGTACTGGAGATGATTGAGAGTTTTGAGATTTCCAAACGTGGAGTCGTGCGCCGTACCGAAGAGGATTAAACGGCGTGAGTGATGTTTCCGCCAACAATCGTATCGGCATCATCGCCGGGGGCGGCCAATTCCCGCTCCTGTTCATCGAAGCGGCCCGCCGGGCCGGTCGTGAGATTGTTCTGGTTGCTCACCGGGGAGAAACCGATGAAACGGTTGCCGAGGCAGCCGATTTCAGTTGCTGGGTAAAGCTGGGACAGCTGGGCAGGACCATTGAGTTTTTCCGCGGGCATCAGGTGGCTGAGGCGGTATTTCTCGGCGCCATCACCAAAACACGGATCTTTCGTGATATACTCCCCGACCTCACGGGCTTGAGCTTGTGGAATAAAATCGACACCCACCAGGATGACGCCATTTTGCGGGCCGTTGCCGCGGAGCTGGAGAAAAAGGGGATAACGGTTCTTGAATCGACCTGTTATCTTTCTCATCTGCTTTTTCCTCAAGGGATTCTCGGACGCAGAAAACCCAACGCCACCCAACGCGCCGATATCGAGTTTGGCTGGCGTACGGCCCGCGCCGTCGGCGCCCTGGATATCGGCCAGTGCGTGGTGGTGCGTGATAAGGCGGTAATGGCGGTGGAGGCCATCGAAGGAACCGATGCCGCCATTCGCCGCGGCGGCGCTCTTGCCCGGGAGATGGCGGTGGTAGTGAAACTGCGTAAACCGGGTCAGGATTTTCGCTTTGATCTGCCGGCAACCGGTGTCGCCACCATCAACGCGATGCGGGAGGTACGTGCGGCGGTATTGGCCGTGGAGGCGCATCAATCATTGCTCTTTGATGCAAAAGAGATGATTAGCGAGGCCGACAAGGCCGGCATCGCGGTAATCGGGATTGTCGAGCGAGAAGACGGCACCCTTGAGTATTGATGAACTCGTAAAAACCCATATTTCCGTCATACCGGAATTGACCCGACATCCATAATTAACTGAAGTCACTGGATTCCCGCTGCAGCCTGCCCTTGAGTGTTGTTATCGAGGGCGGGAATGACGGCAGTAAGCAATTTTGAGGTTTTTACGAGCTTATCAATTAGAATCGAGCCCATAACACCATGAAACAGGCGATGATACTGGCCGCCGGCCTTGGTACCAGGCTGCGGCCCTATAGCCTTATCCGTCCAAAACCGCTGTTTCCGGTGCTCAACAAACCATTGCTGATTGCAACCATCGAACGGCTTCAGCGGGCCGGTTTTACCCGCATTGTCGTTAACTGCCACCATCTGGCCGAGCAGATTATCGCGGCGGTGGGTGAGATTGATGGGGTCATCATCCAGCATGAGCCTGAAATTCTCGGCACCGGCGGCGGTCCGCGGCGTGCCCTGGAACACTTTTTTGATGCACCGGTGCTGATCACCAACGGTGATATCTATCATTGTGTAGATTTCTCCGGCATCTATCACACCCATATCCGGTCCGGTCGAAAGATCACCATGGTCCTGCATGACTGCCGACGCTTTAATCAGGTGTCGGTAAATTCAGCGGGGGTAACCGGTTTTGGTGACGCGGCAGGGGAACGGATGCTCGCCTATACCGGTGTGCAGGTCGTCAATCCGGAGGTGCTTGAGCCCATCAGAAACCACGCCTGTTCCTGCATTATCGACCATTATCGAGGTCTCCTGCGTGATTCGGTGTTCATTGGCTATCACGAAATATCTGATCCGCACTGGACCGACATGGGTACTCCGGGTGATTATCTCAGCCTGCATGGACGGTTGCTGTGTGGACAGACACCCTGGTGGGAGGAGTTTGGTAAGTATCGTGGGGTAATGCACCTCGTTGAGCCCACTGCCGCGGTAGCCTCATCGGTCCGCCTGATTGAGTGGAATTGCGTGGGCAGAGCTAAAATCAGCGCCGGTGCGGTGCTCTCCCGCTCGGTGGTGTGGGACGGCGCCGTGGTGAAGGAGGTGTGTAGTGATATGATTTGTATACCATCTCCGGTGCCCTGATTTTTCACCCATTCGGGGCATGGACCCCAACCAGCCCATGGGAGTGGGGGGGAGAAGCCTCTGGGCTGGTATCAACCGCTAACAATTGTTCAATCGGGGTTTCGGGAGTGAGGTAAATCTTTAGATAAGAGCGGCCATGAGACGTTTCCGGGAAGTGTTGGTCAAGCAGGACCGACCATTTATCTATTGATTCGCCTCCGTATGGCGCCAGAAAAGGATCGGCACCGCTCACATAAGGGGTTGTGGAGGTGGCAGCCTGCAGGGATGAATTGATTGTTTTATTGATTTCTTGCGAGGCGTGGCGAAATGATTCGATATGTTCCACAACGTATTCGGGGCTGGCGGCAATATGGCGGGGCAGTGGCAGCTTAAGCAGCGGGATCGGCTGAACATCGATTTTCTCGCAGCGCGTGAAGATCTGATCACCATCCTCTGGTGATGCCGCCAGCCACAGTTCAACCGGCGGGATCGGCGCCGCCCTGAGAAGGGTCAGCCAGGCCTTGAAACGTGTGTTGTCCAGACGAATACGATTGGCGCCCGACTCCGAGGCAGCGTCTGCCGGCGTGGCGAACATCGCATCATCGATCACCGTATCCGAGCCGCGCATTTCGGCCAGCATCGCCCGCTCCTGATCGCTGAGTGTGGCGAGTTCTTCTTTGATGGCCTGCTGCTGTTCGTCGAGGATTTCACCGATGGTAAGAACCAGCCTGGCCTGCCACAGTCTGTTTTCCGTTGTCTGCCCATCAGCTTTTTGGGCGGGGTCAGTCAGCAGCGACGAGATGATTGCATGAGCTGGCTCACCTGCACCCGTGCGGGCCGATTGGTCGTCGTGGGCCAGGGTCAGTGCACTGAGTTGGGCCGTGTAATCATCGGTGCGGTTTCTGATATCTTCAACTAACCGCAAAAAACGGGCACGCTGAGGGCCAAGCGGGGCCGGCGTATGTTCTTGACAGAGTCCACGATTAATGAAATGAATAGCGCCATCACCATCGTCATCGGCAGCACCGCGTTCAACCGCTCGCAGGTAGTGCAGTGGGGCACAGAACAGCATAAGCGGGGTTTGATTGTCATCATATACCGATAGTCGCGGAAAATAGAGGGTCGTACATCCAGTCATATGCAATCCATACAAGAAAAAATTAGATTTGGCCTCTCCGCCATTCTGTATCTGCTCTTTAACTTGAGGATAGGCTCCGACCTGGCATCAACCGCTACCGCAACCGGCTGGCAGATCCTCCAGACCGCACCGTTTGTGGCCGGTTTCGCCTATCTGATCATCGCCATCCTGCAGGCCATGGGGGATGGCTCGAAACTCCCCTGGGATCGGCGCCTGCGGCTGTTTTTTGCCATCGGTATTATGGCTGGTCTCATCCTTGGAATCTGGGAATATGGTGGCGTCAGTATACAGTATTGAGCTATTCGGCCTCCCTGATCTCATTGTAGGTGGCGCTCCTGGTCTTGTCAATTACCCATCGATGAGCCCACCTCGGGCCTCGGTTTAATCACCTTTTGCTATTTCTTGATGTTTTTCCTCTACAGCTCCAATCGCACCGAACGTCTGCTTCAGCGGCTGTTTGACATTATCGAGGCTGATCCGCCTGGACTGTTTTATACCGAGCGGTTTCTCGTGCAAAACCGTGGTATGGAGCGAATGCTGTGCCAGGCGCTGGCTGAGCAATTTGGGGTATGGGGCAACAGCTCGTTTTTCCTGCCTCTGGAATTTATCGACTTTCTGGCTGAAACCTCAGCCATCTCCGGGGATGCCGGCGGCTATGAGCGCGAGGTGCTGACCTGGCGCCTGGAGCACCACCTGAGAAACAGTAGCGAACATCCTGACCTTGCTGATTTGACCCGTTACCTCGACACCGCCCGGAGCGGGATCAAGCGCTACCAACTGGCAAGGCGGCTGGCTGATCTGTTTGATCAGTACCAGATTATGCGGCCTGATTATCTGCGGGCCTGGGAGCAGGAAAAGACGGTTGTCGGCAATGGTGCTGAGCGATGGCAGAGCTGTCTCTGGCGCCTGCTTCGCCGGGAATTGCCGGACGGTATGGATCGGGGCACGCTCCTGCAAACCATCAGCAGGGGGCTTGCCGATAGCAGGCAGCTATTGCCGCAACGCTTGTTCGTCTTCGGCGTGCATACGGCGGCGCCGCTCTTTTTCGATCTGCTTAAAACATATGCGCGGATCAGCACTGTCTATTTTTTCCTGCTCAGCCCATGCCGTATCTATTGGGGAGATAATCAGCCGCCCAGAGGCAGGTTGAAGCAAGATCTGGCCACCGCTGAGAAGAGTCAATCAGCATGGAGCCGACAGGATGACGGCATCCATCCGCTGCTCGCCAACCTTGGCCGCCAGGGTGCCGATTTCCAGGAATTGATACTAAATACGGTGCAAGACTATATCGAGGAGGACGATCTCTATTATGACCCGATAGAGCACGAACCGCCAACCCTGCTGCGCTGCCTGCAGTCGGATCTGCTCAATGGGATAGCCGGGTATCGATCAGATAGTTTGCGGGGCGACGACGATTCGCTGCTGGTGGTGAGTTGTCACTCACGGGTGCGGGAACTGGAGGTGCTCAAGCAGTATATCTACGCCTGGCTCTATGAAGACGAGGCCCTTGCGATGCATGACATTGTCGTCATGGCGCCCAACATAGAGCAGTACGCGCCCTATATTCCCGCGCTGTTTGGTGATCTTCAATATGATATCGCCGATTGCGCGGCTCGCTGGACAAACAGCTATATCCGGCTGTTTGCCATATTTCTCGAGCGTATCGGCGGCCGCTGCCTTCTCAGCGAGCTTATGGGGCTGCTGGCCTCCACTGAGGTGGCGCATCGATTTCACCTGAGCGAAGCAGATTGTGAGACCCTGCATCGCTGGGCGGCTGATGCCGGTATTCGCTGGGGGTTGTCCGGCCCGCATCGGCAGGAGGAAGGTTCATCCTCTTTTACCGACGGCACCTGGCGGGCGGGAATTGAGCGCATGGTGCTCGGCTTTGCCCATAATCGCGATGAACCCTTTGCCGGGATCGTGCCGTTTACCGAGATAGAAGGTTCTCAGGGAGAACTGCTGGGGAAGTTATGGGAATTTGTCGCCATCATTGAGCGTGCCCATGAGCTGACCCGCGAATCCCATACGACGACACAATGGTCCGCCCATTTGCGGGGCTGTGCCGAGGATGTATTCGGTGACACCCAGGAACCGGGTTTTCTCGAACTCATCTCGCTGCTTGCCGCGCTTGCCGAGGGTTCTGCATCATATCACCATGAGAAGGTTGAATTCATGGTGATACAAGAGTGGTTTGGTGATGGTGGGTCCCGTGGCGGCAGCAACTCATTTCTCAATGGACGGCTGACATTTTGTTCGATGCTGCCCATGCGTTCCATTCCGTTTCAGGTGATCTGTCTGCTTGGTCTCGATGATGGAGTCTTTCCAGACCCCGACATTGCGCTTCCTTTTGACCTGCTGGCACATCAGGTGCGCCGGGGAGACCGCAACCGGCGCGATGACGACCGGTATCAGTTTCTCGAAGCGATTATGGCGGCACGAAAGCGGCTCTATCTCAGTTACCGGGGCCAGTCGATCCGGACAAACAAGGATATTGCCCCCTCGGTGCTGATCAGCGAGCTGCTGGCCGGCATCAAGAATGATTACGGCTTCGACAACCTGGTTGTCAAGCACCCGCTGCAATCTTTCAGCAGGCGCTATTTCACCGGTGAGGATTCTTTGTTCAGCTACAGCCGGCGGGGGGTGCAGGTCGCCACGGCCATTGCCGATCCACCGCCGCAGGCCCCCTCGGTCTGGCTGGAAAAGCCATTGTTGAGGGAGGTGGTCGAAGAAATTGAGTTGCTCGATCTACTGCGGTTTTATGCCGACCCGCACACCTATTTCGTCCGCCATGTCATGGGCATCAACGTGGGCGATGATATAGATCTTGTTGATGATAACGAACCGTTTGTGATCGAGGGGTTGTCGCTCTATGACGGCAAGCAGAAAATCCTGGCCTCGATACTGGCGCATGAGGATCTTGATCCCCTGCTTTTCAGGCTCCAGCAGTTGCTGCTTTGGCCCCTTGGTGAACCCGGTCGTTTGATGTTTCAGCACACCGTGCAATCCTTGGGCGATCTTGCCCGATGCATTGAAGATGTCGATCTGGGCGAAAAAGTGCAAGATTCATGGGTTGACATCGCCTGTGGGGGGTATCGATTGGTAGGGCAGATCCCCAACAGCCACCGGCACGGGGTGCTCTCGTACCGTCCCGCGAGCATAAAAGGAAGCGATATCATGCGGGGATGGATCACCCATCTGGCCGCCACCATGATGTCGTCCGCACCGGTAACGACGGTAATCGCCGGTACCGATGCAACACTCACTATCCCACCAGAGATGGGGGCTGAAGACGATCTTACCGTTGTCCTGGACGGCTATATGCGGGGAAGAGGCGAGCCGGGTGCGATCTTTGTTGAACCAGCCCTGCATTACGCTCGCCAGGTCATAAGCAATCGGGCAAAGGGCAGGATGCAACCGCTGGAGGCAGCCCACAAATGGTTACGCGACGCACTTAAGAACAACTACAAGCCGGCGCTCTCTCTTCTTTTTCCCGGCTGTTCGGCGCAGGAGCTGTTGGGTGATGAGTTTGTCGGCTGGTGCACAGATGTCTTTGTGCCGCTGTATGAGCGTATGCTTGCCCACCAGGAAGGTGATGGCAGTGGCTGAGCACATCTTCTTTGATCCTTTCAGCAGCGAGTTGAGCGAGGGCACTCAGCTCATTGAGGCCAGTGCCGGCACCGGCAAGACCTACACCCTGGTGATGATGGTGGTGCGGGCGATTGTCGAGCTTGAGATCGGTATCGATCGGCTGCTCGTGGTCACCTTCACGGTGGCCGCCACCGAGGAATTAAAGGTTCGCATCAGAACGCGTTTGCACGAATGTCTAAGCTATCTGGCGGCCGCCTCCACGGGCGGCAATACCGGCAGCCTCGCGGGGTGTGACCCATCCCTGGCACGGTGGCTGGATGGGCTGGATGATCCGCACCGGGCGAAGAAGCTGATCGAACTGGCCCTCATCGATCTTGATCGGGCCGCTATTTACACCATCCATGGGTTTTGCCGGAAAACCTTGAGCGAGTACGTCCTGGAAAGCGATCATTTTTTTGATGTCGAGCTCATCAGTGACAGCAGCGAATATCTGCTTGAGATCGTGCGGGATTATTGGCGAAAACGGCTCTATCCACCTCGGATCCGTTACGTGCCGATTATCACCGCTGTTTTTGCTTCACCGCAGGCGCTCTACGACTCCATTGCCGGGGCTGAAAACCGGCTTGATATCTTGATTCCCGAGCCGTGGCCATTTGCCGATGCGGTGACGGTACTTGAATCGAGCTGGGATAAATTGAAAACCTGGTGGTCCAGCCATGGCGCAACGCTGGCATCACGATACTCCGATCTGATTGAACAGGGGTATTGCAAGGTCGCGGCCGAACGAGAATTCGCTGGCCGGCTGGAATACTGCGAAACCGCATTTACCGGAGATCACCTGTGCGAAGCTTCCAGATTGTCGTGGCTTGATGGTGATTCCATCATCGATGCCATCAATGCGAACAAGGTGGGTGGCAGTTCCAAAAAAGCCAGGGTTATCGAAAGCTGGGTGTTGCCGGAAAATCTGCTTACGGATTATGCGGATGCCTGCGAGAAGCTGATCTTGTGCATGCGTCTGGAGTGCGCCGATACGGTGCGCCGTAACCTCATCCCACGATTACAGGCGGCAGGGGTGCTCGACTTTGACGGCCTGATCACCCTGTTTGTGGAGGCGCTGGCCTCATCTTCAGGAGCAAGACTGACACGATTGGTAGGTACACGGTACAAGATGGCGCTGATCGATGAATTTCAAGACACCGATCAGAGCCAGTGGTTTATTTTTTCACGACTGTTTTCGTCTCCGGGAAACCGGCTCTACCTCATCGGTGATCCGAAACAGGCCATATACCGGTTTCGCGGTGCCGACATCGAGGCCTATTTTCAGGCGAAAAAAAGTGCCCGGAGCCGCTCTACGCTGTCCGCCAATTACCGCTCCCATCCGGCTCTGATTGCCGCGGTGAACCGGCTGTTCAACGCTGCCTGGATTGGCGGAGAAACCTTTATGCCGGTAACGGCAGCCCTTTCCGGCTCTGATGGGTGTCTGTGTGCCGGCGATGTGGACTGCTCGGGGATCGTCTATTGTCAGCTTGCTGAACGGCGGGAAAAAGATGGTACATGGTCGAAAGGGGCGGCGGACGAGCTCATTGTCGGCAATATCAGCCATGAAATAGCCCGGCTGATCGATGTTAACGGCGATATGGCCGTGGATGAAGCTCAAGAAGGCGCCCGACGTCCGGTCCGGCCCGGAGATATCGCCATTCTCGTGCGTACTAACGACCAGGCTGAGCGATATATGGCGGCCCTGCGCAAAGCGACCATCCCCGCCATCGTAACCAGTAAGATTTCAGTGTTTGCAAGTGGTGAATGTGAGGCTCTGCGAGCGGTTGCCCAGGCCGTACTGCACCCTGACGAACCGCTCCTTGTGCGCAGTGCACTGGCCCTTGACTGGTTCGGCCTGAGCGGTGACGAGCATTACCGGATATGTTCGGACTCCGTCAGGTTCGGGGAAATTCAACGGCGCTTTTCGGGTGGCCGGAAGCGTTGGCTGGCAGCCGGCTTTTATGCCATGCTTACCGGTCTCATCAGCGATGAACAAATCTATGAGCATCTGTGCAAAAAACCCTCTGTCGAACGGCGCATAGCCAACATCGAACATCTCGCCCAGTTAATCCAGCAGGCTGAGACCGAGAATCATCTGACGCCGCTGCAGACGATGCAGTGGCTCAGCAATGCGGCCGGCCGGCAAGCAATGGCGCAGGAGACCGAACTACACCTGGAAAGCGATCGTGAGGCGGTTCAGATCCTTACCTTGCACAGTGCCAAAGGCCTGGAATTTCCCATTGTGTTTTGCCCGCATCTGATGCATGCATCGTCACCGGCCAAAAAAGGTATGGAACCACTGCGCGTTCATACTGATGAGGGCGCCACCGGCTACGATTTTGGCTCTGATGATTTTGCCCTGCGCCGTGAGGAGGAAATCAACCAGCAGGGTGAGGAGGACTTGCGGTTGGCCTATGTCGGGGTTACCCGGGCCCGGTTACGCTGCTATCTTTTCTGGGCCGATATCAAAGGACGTGGCGCCACCCCTTCATCCTTTGATTCACCACTTGGCAGGCTGCTTTTTACCCAAGGGGCCGTCTCATTCAGTGCGCAGTGTAACGTCCTGGCTGAACAGACCAGTACAACGGGGACACAGTACCGGTGTATCGATCCGGATGAGGTTTTTACCCACTTCCCGCCGGCGATTGCCAAAAGTGATCAGGTACTGCACCGGCGGCAGCCAGGGACGCGTCGTCTGGTTACCAATCGAACGCGCACCAGCTTTACCGGCCTGGTGCGGCACACGGCGGCACATGGAGTTGATGAACCAGGCTCTTTTGATGAAGCGGCCTCCCCATCAGAACCGGTGGAGCATGGTGGACTGCCGCCTGGTGTCCGGTTCGGCAACGTCTTTCATGAGATGCTCCAGAAAGGTAATTTCGCTGATATGGCGGCAGGCAAGATCGACAAGGACCTGCTGGCGCACGTCTGCCGACGCTATCAGTTAGATATCGATGTCACTTCCGCCTGCCAGTTGATCATCAATACCGTTTCCGCCGAATTGACAACAGACCCGGGGGCAACCGGGTTTCGGTTGATGGATCTGCCGCCTGAAAAAACAGTCAAGGAGATGGGATTTACCCTGCATCTGCACTCCTTCAACCCCGACATATTCAATGCGTGCGCGGCCGAGGTGGCGGTCTTCAGACCAATCCAACACGCCACCATTGAGGGGTATCTCAACGGGTTTATCGATCTTGTTGCGGAGCATGATGGACGATTCTTTATCGTCGACTACAAGACCAATTATCTTGGCACAGCACCCGGCGATTATAGCAGGAATAGTATCATGGAGACCATGCGTCACCACAACTACGGATTGCAGTATCTGCTCTATACGGTGGTTATTCATCGGTACCTGTCCACCTTTGTTCCGCGATATCGGTATCGTACCCATTTCGGCGGGGTTCTGTACCCGTTTGTCCGCGGAATCGATCCACGCATCCCCGGCCACTCGATCTTTGCCGATATTCCTCCCGAATCGGTAATTACCGGTTTGGATCACTGTCTTGGAAGGGCTTCGCATGGCTGAAGCATCAACCCAGTCCATCGACCTGGCGGTTGCCGACTTTTTTTCCGGGCGCTGCGGTCTGGAGGGCGACGATCGACGCCTCTTTTACACGATCATGGTATCGCTGAGCGCAGCCCTCAGAGATGGGCACACCTGTCTGCGCTGCACAAAAGAGCAGCAGGAGATTCTGCTCCGGACTACGGTGGTCAGCAGTGACGGTTCCGGACCGCTGGTATTATCTTACGGCCGACTCTATTTCAGCAGATATTTTGATTATGAAACCAGCCTGACCAATCGGCTGGCGGATTTGTGCCGTGAAACTGTTGCTGTATCCCCTCCTGATGAGCTTTTCGCACAATTGTTTCCAACCGCGACGACCGGTGATGATATGCAGCTTTGTGCCGCCCGCATGTGCGCTACTCGGCGATTGGGGATCATCACAGGCGGGCCCGGCACCGGCAAAACAACGGTTGTGGTACGCATCTGTGCGCTGTTGCAGAGCTTTCATAACGGCGGACTGCGCATTGCCCTGGCGGCGCCCACCGGTAAAGGCGCCACCCGGCTGCAGGAATTGGTTCGCCACCAGATCCAGAGCCTGCCGATTTCAGATCGTATCAAGCCGGCAATGGTTGATACCGCCCATACCATCCATCGGCTGTTGGGGGCGAGTCGTCACGCAACCCGCTTTCGCCATCATGCCGGTAATCCGCTGCCGTATGATCTGGTGGTAGTGGATGAGGCCTCAATGATAGATCTTGCCCTTATGGCAAAACTGGTGGATGCATTGGGGGCACGAACGCAACTGATATTACTGGGCGACAAGGATCAACTCGCCTCGGTGGAATCCGGGGCGGTGCTGGCAGAGTGCGCTTCGGCACTGCCGGACAACCTTGTTGAGCTGCGCAACTCCTATCGTTTCAACGAAGAGATTCGGCGCCTGGCACAGGCGATCAATAACGGGGCCGAAGATGATGTCTGCGCCATCCTTGGCGATAACCAGTCTAAATCCTGTCTACTTGCCGAAGAGCGCTGGTTCGAGCAGGTGGTAGAACGCTATGCCGCATGTATGTCGGCAGCGCATGCAATTGGGAAGCCATCAGAGTATCCAGCACTGTTTCAGCGTTTTTCAGAGTTTCGCGTGCTCTGTGCATTGCGCAGGGGCCCGTACGGGGTGGCCGGATTGAATCAGCGCGTCGAGCGTGCCCTGTCGAGTCGGGGGCATGATATCGATCCGGGTGGCTGGTATGTTGGCAGGCCGGTGTTGATTACCAGAAATGACTATCAGCTCAATCTGTTTAATGGCGATATCGGCCTCTGTCTGCCTGACCCTGAGCATGATGGTGAACTCTCAGTCTGGTTTGAGACTTCAGCCGGCGGATATGTCGGCTATCCGCCCTCGCGACTGCCGGCCCATGAAACGGCCTGGGCAATGACTGTGCATAAGAGCCAGGGGACCGAGTTTTCCCGGGTGGTTGTGGTGTTGCCCGCTGAGGATAGCCGGGTCTTGTGCCGGGAATTGCTTTATACGGCGGTAACCAGGGCGAGAACGCAGGTGATAATCGTCGGTCCGGAACCAATTATCAGAACCACCGTATGCCGACGTACTGTACGGACGAGCGGGGTGGGTGAGCGGTTGAGAGCACTGCAAAACAAACAAGGAGTCCATAGACTATGATCGATTTTCTCGCATACCATATTCAAGAGGCGGGCCGCATGGCGCTTGACGCCCAGGCGAAATTGACCGCCGGCGACATCAGCTTCAAGGGGGAACGTGATCTGGTCACCAGCGCCGACAAGGCGGTTGAGAAGTATCTGGTTGACGCCATTATCAGCAGCTATCCGGAGCATGGCATTATCGGTGAAGAGAGTGGTTCTCATGGCGCTGATGCATCCTACTGCTGGATCATCGATCCCATTGACGGCACCACCTCTTATGTTCATCAGCAGCCATATTTTTCGGTGAGCATCGGCTTGCGTAAGGATAACACGATGATTGCCGGCGGCGTCTATGCCCCGGCCCTTAACCAGCTCTTTCTTGCCGAAAAAGGTGGCGGCGCCACCCTGAACGGGGCGCCCATCACCGTTTCATCATGTGAGAAGATGATCCACGCTATCCTGGCCACCGGTTTTGCCTGCCTGAGAAAACGCAGTGGAGCCGATAATCTGGCGGTTCTTGCCAAACTTCTGCCGAAAATCAGTGATATCAGAAGATGCGGTTCCGCCGCCATCGATCTCGCCTATGTGGCCGCCGGCAAATATGACGGTTATTGGGAACACAATCTCAATCTCTACGATATTGCCGCCGGCGCTCTGCTGGTCACCGAGGCGGGGGGAACGGTAACCGATCTGCGGGGAAATCAGGATTACCCGGCGAGCGGCATCATCGCCACCAATGGTGCCATCCATGATATACTATTACAGGGTGTTATTGTCTGATGATATGGCCGCAGGCATGCAGGCCAATAAAAAATTAACCGTTTGCTAATCATTTGCTAACGCACATGGTGTCTAGTTTCATGTCGTTGACACCAACTCCTTCTTTCTCCTAGTGTCATGTCAAGTTTCAGATGTTCAAAAATTGCGCCGTAATTTTGGTTTCCCGCAAGGCGCGAAAGAGGGCGCATAGCAGCGCTATGTAACCGACTGAGTAACGAAGTCGGGAAGCCAAAAGGACAAGCAAGATTGAACAGATGAGGCTTGACAGGACACTAGTCAACCCATTGCCTGATTCGGTTGGTGCGCGTTGCGTGATTCACCTCTTTCCCCGGGTTTTTGTATTTTATTGACGGACTACAACCATGATTGCCCTGCGTTCTACCCGAGTTTTGCTTAACACGGATCTGCTGCCGGCGGATGTCGTGATCGAAGGTGAGTATATCCTTGATGTCCTGCCATACGGCTCCGCGCCATACGCCATTGATCTCGGTGATCGTCTGCTCAGCCCCGGCTTCGTGGATCTGCACTCTGATGCGGTGGAAAAGGAAATTGAACCCCGTTCCGGCGTCTTTTTTCCGGTAGATGCCGCGCTCGTCGAACTTGATAAAAAGCTTGCCTGCTGCGGGATCACCACCATGTTTCATGCCGTTGCCTTCTATGAGGAATCGGTGGCGGGAACCCGTAAACCGGAGATGAGCGCCCATATTATCCGCTCCATTCACGAATTGAACAAACAGACGTTTCGCGTCGACAACTTCATCCATGTCCGTTACGAGGCGACCTCCTTTGGTTCGGTGGCGGCGATTGTCGATCTGATTGAATCGAACATGGTTCAGCTCCTCTCGTTTATGGATCATTCACCGGGCCAGGGGCAATATCGCCGCCTTGATAACTGGTTGCGGGATCATCAGGCAACTTTTGGGATCGACGAAGACGAAGCGAGACAGGTCATCGACATCATGGATGGCAAAAAGCATCTCTCAGCCGAAAAGCTTCAGCACCTGGCCCAGTGCGCCCGCAGCCGAAACATCACCTTGATTTCCCATGATGATGATGGTGAAAAAAAGATCGATGCCATGCGTACCCTGGGGGTGAGTGTCTCGGAATTCCCGGTTAACGAGGATGCCGCTTTTTACGCCCGCCGCCATGGACTTGCCACCGGTATGGGGGCGCCTAACGTGGTCCGGGGAACCAGCCATAACGATAACATCTCTGCCCGTCGCCTCATCGAAAAGCGGGCGTGCGATTATCTCTGCTCTGATTACCACCCGGTGGCCATGCTGCAGGCGGTCTATACGCTTAACCGTGAGCTGGGAGTCTCTTTAGGTGAATCCTTGCGACTCATCACCGCCAATCCGGCCAGAATCGCCGGGCTTTCCGACCGAGGCGAAATACGGCCCGACTCACTGGCTGATCTGGCCGTCATCGATGACAGCGGTATTGCCACGGTGGTGTTTTCCATGAAGTCCGGGATCCCGGTATTCAACGGCCTTGGTCGTGGTCTGGGGGCAGATACTTTGAACCATCGTGGATCATCGGCCATCAAAGAGGCGGCCCTTTGAGAGAGATGGGCCGGTTTTCGGATCTACATCCCCTGAAACGCTCTGAGCCATGAAACAGCCGGCAACAGTTCTGTATGATAATGCCCGGATCATCACCCGCACCGAGTGTGTGGAGGGCTCGTTGCTGGTTGAGCAGGGGAATATCGTGGCACTGGGCGAAACCGCCCACCATGCCGATAGCGTCATCGACTGCGAAGGTGATCTGCTGATTCCCGGTCTGGTGGAGTTGCACACCGATAATCTGGAGATGAACATCCAGCCCCGTCCCGGGGTAATCTGGCCTTCCATGACCGCCGCGGCATGTGCCCACGACGCCCAGGTGGCGGCGGCGGGCATAACCACCGTCTTTGATGCCATTGCCCTGGGCGATGTCCGTGGCGACGGGCTGCGCTCACACATCGTGTCCGAATCCATCCGGGCCATCAGTACTATAAAAAAGAGCGGACTGTTCAAGGCCGACCATTATCTCCATCTGAGATGTGAAATATGTTGCGAAACCATGGAGGAGATACTGCTCCAGCACGGCGGCAACGAGCATGTCCGGCTTCTGTCGATCATGGACCACACCCCGGGACAGCGCCAGTGGTCCAACCTCGATGACTGGCGCCGTTTTCATCGCGAAAAGAAATGGACCGATGAAGAGGTCCGCGCCATTCTCGACAACCTGCTCACAAGACAGCAACGCTATGCCGGGCCGCATCGCGCCCTGGCGGTGGATTTTGCCCGAAAACACAAAATCGTTCTGGCAAGCCACGATGACACCACCAAAGAAGATTGTCACCAGGCCGCTGAAGAAGGGGTACGCATCGCTGAATTCCCCACTACCCAGGCGGCGGCGCGAACCGCCGGGGAACTCTCAATGGCGGTGATCATGGGCGCTCCCAATGCGGTTCGGGGAGAATCTCACTCCGGCAACATTGGCACCCTGGAACTGGCCCGGCAGGGGCTGCTGGTTGGAATCTCGTCCGATTATGTGCCCGCCAGCCTGCTCCAGGCCGCCTTTGTTATTCACAACCGTTTGTCGATCCCGCTTCCCGAAACCATTGCCATGGTCTCGGCCAATACCGCTGAACTGGTTGGACTGGAGGATCGTGGTGAAATTGCGGTGGGCAAGCGGGCCGACCTTGTCCGGGTTACGCGGTGCGATGCAGAGCCGGTGATCAGGCAGGTGTGGCGCCAGGGCGTACGGATTGCCTGAAGATGGGCAATGTCGATGGCGTCCTGAAAAACAGGAAGTGCAGATATACAGGCAGTTTTGGTCATTCGGACTATTTGGTCGTAGCGGCTCGGTCAAAAAGTCAATTGAGATTCGTGGAACCTTAGAGCGCAGGGTTGATGGCATCGTAAAAACCCCAATTACGGTCATTGTGGAGTTGAACCGTAATCCATAATTACTTGAAATTACTGGATTCCCGCTTTCGCGGGAATGACGTTAGCAAGCAAATTCAAGGTTCTTGCGACGCCATCAGGGTTAATTAACGGCGTATTTAAAAAACCAGGAGAGCATATGCGGGAAACACGAGGACCAGGTACGCGTGAATTCACCAGGGCACTGGCCCTGATGCCCGATGAAGTGGTGCGCGAACTGCTGGAAGATTCTGCCGTCCTTGATTTCGAGATTGTCAGGGAACCGGCCACCGGGCTGATCATGCAGTCTGTCACCGACTGTTTTCAAGCCGACTTTCACTTGGGCGAAATCCTCGTCACCACCGCCGAGGTGATGCGCGGCACCAGCCGGGGCTGGGGCATGGTCATGGGTGATAATCCTGACCGGGCCATCCTGGCGGCATGTCTGGATCTGTTGTTTTCATCAGAAGAAGAGATGGCCATGGCGGGTGCGATTGCCGATAAGCTGCGGGTCTGGATCACCAAAGCAGAGCAGGCCGTTGCCGAAGAAGCCCGGCTGTACGGCACCACCCGGGTACATTTTGAATCGATGGCCGAGCGCTAACATGGACGAGCATCTCCTCACCCAGGCGCTGTTTCGGGATCTGCTGCGGGTCATGAGTCGGCCCGGAACAGTGAAGGCGTTACCACCGCGGATATCTTCCATCAGCCCGGAGCCTCTGGTGGCGATTGCGGCGACCCTGCTGGATCAGGAAACGACCTATGCGGTACTCGATGATGAGCAGCTGGATCGTGCCGTGCGATTGAAGACGGAGGCACGGACGGCGCCTCTTGAAGATGCCGATTTCATCTTTGTTCCCGGCGGCGCCAGCGGCGGCCGGATTGTCCATGCCCAGCGCGGCACTCTGGCCTACCCGGATACCGGGGCCACGGTGCTCTACCGGGTCGAATCGCTTGCCGAAGAGGGCTTAACACCCACCTTGGAATTAAGTGGCCCCGGCATTGCGGCACAGGCAAAACCCTGTATCGAGGGGATTGACGTGGATGATTTGGTGCTGCTCAACAGTATCAACGAACAGTATCCCCTGGGCATTGACCTCATCCTGGTGGATACCAGGCAGCAGGTGATGGCGCTGCCGCGTTCTACTCAGATCAAGGTCTGTGGAACCTGATGGTTCGGCAAAAAAGGTACATTCGCCATCACAACTAAGGAGAGGCTATGGCATATGTGGCGGTAAAGGGCGGCCGTGAGGCCATTGAACAGGCCTGTCGGCTCACCGAGTATCAGCGCCTCAAGGGTGAGTCAGAGCGGATCAGCGTGGCCCAGATTCGCGATCAGCTGGGGTTTCTCGTTGACCGGGTGATGGGCGAGGGGTCTCTCTATGCACCGGAGCTTGCCGCGCTTGCCGTCAAACAGGCCCGGGGCGACACCTTTGAGGCGGCTTTCATCCTCAGAGCCTATCGCACCACCCAGCCTCGGCTGGGCTACAGTCTCAGCGGCGATACCTCGAAGATGCGGGTCATCCGGCGCATATCATCAGCCTTCAAGGACCTTCCCGGTGGACAGGTGCTCGGGCCTACCGACGACTACAGTTTGCGGCTGATGAATTTCGACCTTGTGAACGAAGATGAGCAAGCCAATCGCCTGGCAATCAAGGAATTACTGACCGAGGCCGGCATTACCACGCCGCTGCCAGACACCTTTCCCAAACTGGTGGATCTGCTGCGTCGGGAAGGTTTGCTGGAGGAGACTGACAGAAGCGAGGCACTTATCTCCGACATCACCAGGCAGTCTCTGAAAATCCCCGCTTCCCGCTCCGCAGCCCTGCAGACCCTGAGCCGGGGAGAAACCGGCGGGCTGCTCTGTCTCGCCTATTCCAACATGCGGGGGTACGGTTCGGTCCACCCGACCATCGGCGAGTTGCGGGTCGGCTATCTGCCGGTGGAGGTGAGTCACCCGCATACCGGGGCGCCTTACTGTATCGGCGAGATCCTGGTAACCGAGGCGGAGATTATCTCGAAAAGTTACAACGACGCTGAAAACCCCAAAATGACTCTGGGCTACGGCCTCTGCTACGGTCACAACGAAACCAAGGCCATTTCCATGGGGGTGCTGGATCGGGCCATCCAGTCCAGTGGTCCCGGAAGCCCTTCCGAGGACCAGGAATTTGTCCTTTCCCATGTGGACGGTATCGAGTCGATGGGGTTCTGCAACCATTTCAAGCTTCCCCACTACGTCACCTTTCAATCCGATCTCGACCGATTGCGCAAAACCCTCGAGGAGCAGGACAATGGCTGAGCAACAAGGTGGTGCGGGAGGGACTCTATCCAGCAAAACGCTCACCTCCTATCTGCAGGAGACTCCGCCGGCCGGGCGGATTTCCACGACCAACCGGTTCGCCTTTTTAGATGAGGCGACCAAGATGGAAATCCGCCGCAAAACCCTCAAGGCGGTGGCCATCCCCGGTTACCAGGTGCCGTTTGGTTCCCGTGAACTGCCCATCGCCAGGGGCTGGGGCACGGGAGGAATTCAGCTGACCCTGGCGCTGATCGGCCCCGAAGATATCGTCAAGGTGATTGACCAGGGGTGCGACGATTCAGTGAACGCGGTCAATATCAGAAAGTTCATTCAGCAGGTCTGCGGGGTCGAAGTCACCGAGAAGACCGCCGAGGCGACGCTCATCCAGACCAGGCACCGGGTTCCCGAAGAGCCCATGGGAAAAGACCAGATACTGGTGCTTCAGGTGCCCATCCCCGAGCCGCTGCGCGATGTGGAACCGTCTGAGCAGGAAACCAGAAGGATGCATGGTGAGGCGGATTACAGCTCAATCTGGCTGCGGCTCTACGAAGATATTGTGGCCTATAACGAGATCACCATAGGGGCCCGCTATCCGGTGCTCGTCAACCGGCGCCATATTATGGACCCAAGCCCGATTCCCCGCTGGGACGTGCCGCTGCTGCACCAGTCGGAAACCCTCTATCTTTTTGGCGCCGGGCGGGAAAAGAGAATTTACGCGATCCCTCCGCACACCGAGGTGCATCCGCTGGAATTTGCCGACCACCGGTTTCGGGTGGAGCGGTTCAACCAGGGCTGTATGCTCTGCGGCGCCACCGACACCTATCTCGATGAGATTGTCGAAGGCTCCACCGCACAGCGGTTCTACACCTGCTCGGATACCGCCCACTGCCGGGCCCGCCAGGAACAACAAAACAAGGTGGTGGCGCCATGAACGAACCGGTATTGGCAATTGCCAATCTTGGGAAATATTACGGGCCGGGGTGTGAACGCTGCATCAATTCAACCGGCCCGGTTGCGGCAACCAATATCTGCCCGCACTGCGGCACGGTCATCGCCTGTCACGGCGTCACGTTCAGCCTGCAAAAAGGTGAGGTGCTGGGGATCGTCGGTGAGTCGGGCAGCGGCAAGTCAACGGTGATCAAGGCCATCCACTTTGATATCGAACCCTCCATGGGTGAGATGTATCTCAATCTCACCATCGACCACAGCCGGCGGGAGAACGGGCTTCTGGCAATTGTCAACGGTAAAAGGGGGTTTCCGGTGGTGGACGGGAAAGACAATATCTTCACCCTTACCCCTTTTGCCAGGCGCCAGCTTCGCAATGTCTGCATGGGCATCGTCTATCAGAATCCCATGCTGGGGCTGCGGATGAATTTCAGTGCCGGCGGCAACGTGGCCGAGCGGCTGCTGATGGATGGGTGGGACCATGTCGGTGAGATGCGGCAGAGAATTCGCTCCCTGTTTGAGCGCACCGAAGTGGACACCAAACGGATGGATGAGCCGCCCTCGTCATTTTCCGGGGGCATGCAGCAACGGGTGCAGATTGCCCGAGCACTCTCCACCGAACCGTCGCTATTGCTGCTTGATGAAGTGACCACCGGACTTGACGTCTCGGTACAGGCCCGGGTGCTGGATTTACTTCGCAGCCTGACCCGCGAACTCAATCTCGCCACCATCGTGGTATCTCATGATCTTGGGGTGATCAATCTGCTCACCACCAGAACCCTGGTGATGAAGAGCGGGCGGATCGTTGAATCGGGGTTGACCAACCAGGTGCTTGAAGACCCGCAGCATCCCTATACCCAACTCCTGGTGAGTTCAGCGCTATGACCCAGTTACTTGCCGTTCACAACCTTACCAAAACCTTTACCATGCACACCCTGCACAGCCGGGTTATCAAGGGGTGCACCGATGTTTCATTCACCCTTGCCACGGGAGAGGTGCTGGGGTTGTCCGGACCCAGCGGCACCGGCAAGAGTTCCATCCTCAAGTGCATCTATCGCGCCTATCTGCCCAGTGCCGGGGAGATACACTACTCTTCCGAGCGTCTCGGCCGGGTGGATCTGGGCCGGATCGACGACCACCAGATGATTATGCTCAGGCAGCATGAGATCGGCTATGTCACGCAGTTTCTCAAGGTTATTCCGCGGGTCTCGGCGGTGGATACCGTTGCCGAGCCGTTGCTGCACAAAGGTGTCTCGCTGGCCGAGGCGAGAAGCAGGGCCACATCCCTGCTCAAGCAACTGTATATCCCGGAAAATCTCTTTGATGCCTGCCCGGTCACCTTCAGCGGCGGTGAGCAGCAGCGGGTCAACTTCGCCGCCGGTGTCATCAGTTCACCCCGGCTGTTGCTGCTTGACGAGCCCACCGCGTCGCTGGATGTCAAAACCAGGCAGGCCGTCATCGACATACTCAACCGGCTCAAGGAGCAGGGCACGACCATGATCGCCATTTTCCACGAACACCAGATCATGGACGCCATCGCCGATAGACTCTACCAGATGAATGATTGACCAGTCGGCCACCAGCTCACTGTCTGATCCACCAGAGGCACAACCTTCCCACCATTCATCCAACCACAGCGCGAGGAATTGATGAAGATTTCACTCTCCCTGGAATACGCGGAATCGGGCACCCTCGCAGAGCGGCTTCACGCCGTTGCCGAGGCCGGCATACCGGCGGTCAATCTCGGCACCTCGCAGATCAGGCATCTGCTGGCCACCGCCCCTTCAGAGACGGAGCTGCTCAATGAGCAGATCACCGGGCATGGGCTCGCGGTGGACTGGGTGCATGCCCCGTTCCGGTTGGCGGTGCTGTATGATTCGAGCACCGAGCTGTACCATATTTCCATGGGGCTCATGAAAAGCGTCATCACTAGTGGTGCCGCTTTGAAGGCCGCGACGGTAATCGTCCACGCCATAAACAAGGATTTTCCCGCCGATATCGCCACCCCCAAATATCTCGACCAGCTGATCACAAGCTACCGCGTGCTGGTTGCCTTCGGTAACACCTATGGTGTGAAAATTGCCGTTGAAAATATCGACGAACCCTATTCACTGCCCATCATCGAAACCCTGCTCGCCGAGGTGGACGGCCTCACCCTCTGCTTTGACACCGGCCATGCCGAGAAGTACGGGGTGTGGGACAACTACCTTCCCGCCTATCTTAACAAAATTTCTTCCCTGCACATCCACGACAACCATGGCGAAGTGGACGAGCATCTGATCCCGGGAGACGGCACCATCGACTTCAGCGCGCTGCTCTACGGGCTGCACTCTACCGGCTATACAGGATATCTGGGAGTGGAGTGCGTCCAGCGGGTCAGCGATTATCCGGGCGACTTCTTGAGCCTTGCCTCACTCATCAAGACCAGAATGAGCAGATTGGAAAATTAGGTAAAAACATGCACATCCTTTTTTGGCAGTAGTGCCAGATACGTATGGCACGTTCAAGCCCCTTGTAGACCGCGGCCCATGAACAGCCAGGTGAAGCAACGTGAATGTTTGGCATATCAGCGGTTTGATCCCCTTCACCGACGTTTACATTACTTGAGGAGTCTGGTATTTTCTCGGTAATGGTGGGTGGAATACCTTTCTGGGTGCGAGCAATCTTCAAGTCTGTTTGGCTTTCTGAGCCTTGTTCGGGGGAGCCTTGCGCCATGAAGCTTTGGTGAAACGGACTGCCTTTTGGGCGAGATTTTTTTGCTGGTGAGGCTGTTTTTTTTCCGTCAATTTAATCAAGAAAGCATCCAGGCTCCCAGAAGATGTGGCGTCATGCTGGTATTTGCTGCAGAAGTCCACATAGAAGCGCAGCCACTTTTGGCAGGTATACTGGTCCTGATGAGTGATACCCTTGCCGATTAGAAATTCGCCATAACCATCTCGAACAGCTTATGGAACAACCAACATGAAAGTATCCTCAAGGATATAGTATATGAGTGTAGAACATGATTTTTTGAGTAATTATGCGGAATGATAGCACTAACAACTTGTAAATGCAACCAAATCTTTTGTATGGAATAATCAATAGGTTATTTGGGTTTGATAGAGCAGTTCCTGGAGCCAGTTGTGGGTTATTGGCTGGAACTATCATTCTGCAGAACACTCACTACTGTTACTTTTAAAGTTTCTACAGAATTACTTGCTATGGATGAGGAAATGAATCACGATGATGCCTCGCAGATATTATGGAAAAACATCCTTGAGCAGAAGAAGGAATATTCAAAGAACATCCCTGATCTTTACAAGATAATAATATCTGTTTCTGCGGTAATGCTGACATTGGTAACAACACTATATCCACAAACGGGTCTGCAATCAAATCTCGCAACTCTTCTTCGCGCAACAGTGTTTCTGATGCTCCTGAATATTGTGTTTGGATTAACAGCACTTTATGGTCGTTACCAAGTTCACCTTGACAAAGTAAATAGTATTATTCTGGAAGTGAAAAGACTTGGGGCTGAGAAGGCTCTGGAGTCCTTGAGCAATCCCAAAAACTCTTTAATTTTTCAAAAAAAAATATATGCTTGGTCGCACTATCTATCAGTAATTTGCTTTCTCGCGTCATTTGTGCTTTTGGCATGGTTTGCAATACTCAGAATAGGATGATGAAAAATACAATTACCACAACCATTCATTTCAGCGGATGAACCGCTGAACTCTGCGTTAGGCTACAAAAGGAAGTCATGAATACAGGCAAGATTTTAGAGTCATTCATAAGGCAAATAGAAAAAATACTTTTACCTCATGAATTCAAAATCATCTCAAATGAAAAAGTATTCAATGACGAAGGTATTCAAATTGCGGAGTTCGATATAGAAATAGAGGGAAAAGTTGGCTCAACGAATTTGAAGTGGCTTATTGAATGCAGAGATAGACCAACGCAAGGGGCAGCACCAGGCTCATGGATTGAACAATTAGTTGGGAGAAGAGATAGATTTAAATTTAATAAAGTTATTGCCGTATCAACAACTGGTTTTGCGGAAGGGGCAATATCCTATGCGAAAGAGGCAGACATCGAAATTCGCACAGTTACAGAATCAAATTTAGAACAAATTAGGGATTGGTTTTTAATAGAAACAATGTCCCTCTTCAAGAGAGGAGGAAAACTCGAAAATGCAACACTGTTAGTCGACCCAAATGAGCCGGAGGAGTCCCGAAATGCTGTTAAGGAAAAACTAAAAAACCAAGGGATGAATATCCCCATTTTGAGTTCTACTGACCATGATAGTACCATAACTGTTGTTACGGCATTTCAGTCAGCCATTAATTCAATTGAAGGCCTTTACGACCCATTAATCCCCCAAGGCGGAACTAAGCCTATCAAGCTCAGAGTCGCGTATCCAAAAGATGAAAGCCATTATTTCGTTAAAACCTCAAAGGGTAATGTGCGCATCAAAGAAATTCTATTTCATGGAGAAATTTCTGTAACATTGGAGGAAGTACCGATTGCGGCGGTAAAAAAATATCACAACTTGTCAGGCAGTGAAGATATTGCGACAACTGCAAATTTTAACTTTGACGTCGATGGCAATACTCTTGAAATCTCATTTAACAAACTTTCAGAAACTGGAGAAACACACGTTTTATTGCGAAAAATCAACGGCAAGGCCTAACGAATAAGGTTAGATCGTGCGAGGAACGAGCCACGAGCTGAACCGTTTGTTGGACGAGCCCGGCAGCCACCTAGAAAATAGCTTTTTAAGGGAGTGGTTTTTTAACGGGATTGTGAAGAAGCGAAAGCAGGGCTTGGCAGCCGTAATTGGTTTTTAAGACGTGGCTCAGAAAGCTCCAGGGTACACCGGTGCCGGCCGGTGCTTTTGTGGGCGCACGTATCCATTACCGGTTCAAGCCGGTTTTTTGCACTGCCACTGATGTCTTGTTTTGTATAGGCGGCCCTCCGTAGATTTTCAGGCAAGACAGAGCGTATTTTCGGGCGGCGGCTGTGGTAGCATGGTCATGATAATTTTCATCGGGGCGCCACAGCGGGGGCACGATATGGGCGGCCGTTTATTGCTATTCGGCACCAGCTTGTAGCCCGGCACCCGCAGCACCAGTTGCAAAAACCTGATCAGCTTTTTTTTGCACGGGTGCAGAAAGCCGTAGTCCCTGGTCCTGCGAAAGCCCTTCGGCAGCACATGGCGCATCAACAGAGCGAGAAACTGCTCGCCGGCAACTGTTTTTGTACGGTATTTCCCGGTTTTGGCATGAAGATATCGGTAGGTGACGGTGGTATCGGTAGAGCTGAGAATATCTTGTTCTCGGATCACCCCTCGATATAGATATCTGCCCAGATAGGCGAGCGCCTTTTCACCAGTGCCGACATGTTTGCAATCAACAACCCACTGCTGAGGGTTATTGTGAGGCGGACAGAGGTTTTCCTGGCGAAGGCCATGAAGAACCTTTGCCCTGAAGACCTGGGCCAACGCGGTGTGGTTGAAGAGGTATTTACCTGACTTAACCCGCCAGAGCAGGGTAATGCGGTTGATGCTTGCGGCCGGAACAATGACATGAATGTGTGGATGATAGTCAAGATTTAGTGCGTGGG